>Ga0105047_10000655_pt1 | contig 59550 bp, 58 predicted proteins | sample MAT04_FD_78384 | JGI IMG/M metagenome (GOLD analysis project Ga0105047, IMG submission 78384) | Freshwater microbial communities from Lake Fryxell liftoff mats and glacier meltwater in Antarctica - MAT-04 (megahit assembly) | ecosystem: Environmental > Aquatic > Freshwater > Ice > Liftoff... | reverse complement strand
GAGGTCGGGCTGAGCTGGTATTTGGTCGAGTCTCATCGCCACCTATGTGACCAGTTCCCTCGGAGAATCAACCTTATGGCCTGCCGACCACATACCACATGGCCCGACCCCGTCGATCGGCTCTACCACATACCACATGGCCCGACCCCGTCGATCGGCTCCAATCGTAATGTTGTTCGTGGTCATAAAGCGCAGAGTAACTGCCCCGCACCCAGGTGCGAGGCGCTCTACGCCTTCTCATTCCAACTGGTTGGGCTCTTCTGCGTAGACGCTGTGCTTCGGAGTCCACGGAATCGCATCGACCACCACAACGCGCTGGCATCTTAGAAAACCTTCGATCCCAAAGCAGCCGCCAAAAGTGACCACGTAGGTTCGCTCTGAATTCAGCCCTTCTTCAACGATTGAAAGCGACGAGAGCACATTCTGGCCGTTGAAGCCTTCAAGCTGAACATCGGTGGCATCTTCGCAACGAAGTGTCACGCGCGTGTGCTTCACGATCTTGTAGTGGCCGCGCTGATCAACTTCCGATGTCATCTCGAAGACGTGGATAACCGTCGTGACGTCGAAGGATCTCGCGGTGCGCTCATAACACAGCGACAGCACCTCGGCATCATGGAACGACGGCCATGCGCCGAAAATAGCAGATAGCTTTTCTTCTCCGTCGATGTGGCGCATACCATTCTTTCTTTGCCCAACGTCTCAAGGTGAGCCACGGCCGCTTGCGGCCGTTGGCTCGACCGCTTGGTTGGGCATCTTGGATTCAAAAAGTAAGTGCGACATCTCAAGTGGATGGGATACCGCCTTCGATCCCGTAGTCGGTGCGTAAGAGATCCAAAACCTCCGCAATGTCCGCGCGCCAATGAATCTTGGATTTCGCTTCGCGACGGGCGATATCTCGGCGTTTCGCATCGTCATTCATTTGGGCGTATGTCTTTTGCCGAACAGTGTTATTGGGACTCGCCCCTGCCCGCGAAAGACCAAGGGTTGAGGGGAAGGGTGGGGCCCACGATAAACTGTTTATAGGGAAACGGATAGCGATGGGCGACGGCGATTAGGGAAAGTTTAAGGAAGGCATTTGTCGGGTTTGAGGGCACTTGCTTAAGCCTTACTCGCACTATGAGTGATGATCGCGCCACAGTCAGTTTTCGCGATTGGAAAACCCGGTTGGCGGGCAGGGAAGGGACGCCGGAGGAGAAGCAGCAGGCGGCCCGGGGGATCATCGGGTTTTTGCGCCACTGCAAAGAGCTGCATTCGCCGGCGTGCATTGGGGTGGTCAAAAGCTATCTGGCCAAAATGGAGTCGCAAGCGCGCAGTGGCACGCTGTCGCCCCGCCCCGCCTTGCGGTGGTTTTTCATGGCCGCGGCGAACCAGGGACGTCCTGTCATCCGGTTTACGCAGAACGGGCGCAGCAAGTCTGCGCCCCTACGACGGTCGGAGGCGACCCCTCGGCGGCGGCGACGGGCGCTGACTGGCGTGCAGCGTTGGTCATGACGTTGCGCAGGTGGCATTTGTTGGCCCGAACCGAAGACACTTACCGGCCGTGGGCGGAGCGTATCGCGCGCTTTATCCAACCCGTCTCGCCCTAGCGTGCGACCGCGTCATTGTCCGGCGCCAGAGTGGGACGAGGGACGAGTCCGGGAAGACCCACTCTCCCTCCGCAACTCTCAGGGCTTGCCGCTGTCTGGTTACTATCCTCACATGGGGACTTAAAGCATGCCTGACCCGCTCAAAACCAAGCTGAAACAGCTCATTGTCACCACCCTCAAGCTCGAGGATGTCAAAGCCGAGGACTTGTCTGACGACGAGCCACTGATCGGCTCGGGCCTCAACCTCGACTCCATTGACGCGCTGGAGCTCGTCGTGACGCTCGAGAAGGAATACGGCATCAAGATCAAGAGCAGCGAGGAGTCGCGCGTGGCCCTCGGCAGCATTTCGCATCTCGCGGAGTTCATCCGATCCCGCGCCGATCCCGCCCGGTTGCCCGGCTGAATCGCAGCGGACCCCTCCCGCGCGTATGTTGCCCGCTGCCGCTGTCAGACTCGAAGCCGCCGGTTGTATCACCGGCTTGGGCGATACCGCCGCCACCCATGCCGCGTTGTTGCGCGGAGAACGCGCGCTGGCGCTCTCGCCTGTCCTGGGGGCTGAGGGTGGGGAATTGGTGCCCCTCGCGCTGGGAGGGGGACGCAACTTGGACGAAACCGCGCCGCCCAACTGGCTGCCGCTGGTGCAGCGGCTCGCTGCGGCCATTCCCGCCGACGAGTGGGGATCGCCAACGCGGCCGGTGTTTGTGACGAGCAGCAATTTTGGCGTCGGCAGCCTTTATGCGTTCCGCAGGGGAGGCGACCCCGGGCACCTGGCCTACGGAACGCCTTCCCTTTGCGTGGAATGGCTGGCCCGGCAGCTCGGCTGGGGGTCGACCGTGACTACGCTATCGCACGCGTGTGTCTCCGCGCATCTGGGACTGACGCTCGCCGCCCGCGCGCTGCATGCCGGGCTGGCCGAGCGGGCGCTCGTTTTCTCGTTTGATTTTATCAGTCCGTTTGTGACGGGTGGGTTTCACGCCTTGAAAATCCTTAATGCCGGATTTCCCGCGCCCTACGCCGACCGTCCGACCGGCTCGATCGGGCTCGGTGACGGCGCGGGATTTGCCGTGCTGAGCCGCGATCGCGGCGAATTCACGATTTCCGCGCAGAGCCTGTACAACGAGATGCACCACTTCACCGCCAACCGCGCCGATGGCGCCGGGTTTGCCGCCTGTCTCGGCCCGGTCCAAGCGGCCGCGTCGGGCCGGCGGCTCTGGCTGAAAGGCCATGGCACCGGCACGCTGGAGGCCGGCCGGTTGGAGAGCGCGGCCCTGGCAGCGGCGTTCCCGGAGGCGCCGCTTGTGTCGTGGAAAGGCAGCTTGGGACATTCGCTCGGCAGCTGCGGAGTCGTGGAACTCGCGCTGGCGGTGGAATCCATCCGGACCGGCCGGGCGCCGGGCACGGTGGGCGGGGTGGCGCCGTGTTTCACGCCCCAGGTGGCGCTCGAATCCTTTTCCACGGCCGGCCACGATGGCGTGGTGTGCACCAGCAATGCCTTTGGCGGCGCGCATGCCGCGTTCCTATTGACCCATGCTTGAACGTTACCTCCATGCTTTGAGTCTGGCGGATCCCGGTGAGGAGGATCCGGCGGTGACGCGTGAGCGCCTCCGGGACCGGTTCCCGAAAGGTGCAACGCGGCGGATGACGCAGCTCGGGTTACTCATAGGCGCGGCGCTGGACGATCTCGTGCCGCGGTATGATGACGCGGTTGTCTATGCCACGCAGTATGGGGAGACCCGGGCGCTCGAGGGTTATCTCGACAGTTTTCCCGCGGCGAGTCCGACCCTGTTTCAGACTTCGATCCATCCGAGCGCCGTGCAGCAGGCGATGATCACGCGACAGCAGCCGGTGGGGGAGTTTTTCCCGATGACCGGTCGCGGACACCTCGTCGCGCAGGCGGTTCAGACGTCGCTGCTTTCGCCGGCCCCGCGCGTGCTCCTGTGTGGTGGCGAGGAGCGGGGGACCTGGCTGCTCACCCGCGGCGTCGCCAGCGACCGGACCTTTGCGTTCGCGGTGGCGCTCACCGCCGAGCCCGGGGGGGCGTTGGGTCGAGTCGCGTTGCGCCCGGAGGACGGGACGGGCGGCGCGACGGAATTTTCGCTGCCGGATTTCTTTGAGGCGCTCAAGGCGCGCCAAGCGCTGGACCGGCCGGTGGGGCCGGGCGCGCGACTCATCTTGGACTGGACATGAAACCGGCCGCACCGCGCAATCCCGGCCCCCGTTGGGGCTTCCAGTTTATCCGCGGCTGCGACGCGGTGCTGCCGGAGTTTCTCTTTCGGCCGGTGCGCCAGCTGGGCGCGTGGATCGCGCTGGCGGTGATGCCGGAGCAACGCGCGCATTCGCGGGCGTATCTGACCGCGATCACGGGCCGCCCCTCGTCCTTGCGGGCGAGCTTCCGGCATTTTTTTGCCTTTGAGGAATTCCTGTTGCTCCGGCTCCGCGTGGCGCAGGGCCAGCCGCACCGCGGGGAGCTTACGCCCGAAGCGGTGGGCTTCCGGGAGCTCCTCGACAAAGGGGGACCCGCCCTGTTGGGAACGTTTCATGTGGGGCATTCCGACCTCACGGGTTTCCTGCTCGGCCGGCAGAAACACCGCCGGGTGTTCATGGTACGGCAGCGCGTGGGCAACTCGCACGACACGGATATTCTCGGGGCGCGGTTTGCGGAGTGGCTGACCTTCATCTGGGTGAACGAGGCGGAGAACCTGCTGTTCGCGTTGAAGGAGGCCATCTCAGCTGGGGGGTCCGTGGCGATGAAGTGCGACCGCCTCGAGTTCAGCGCGAAGACCGAAGCCTTTGAATTTCTCGGGGCGCGGCGGCTCTTTCCCTTCACGATCTATCACCTCGCGCTGATTTTCGACCGGCCGGTGGTGTTGTGTGTCGGCCTGCCGGCCGGGCCCGGGCTGACCAACGTGGAGAGTTCGCCGCTGTTCAGGCCGGACGGCGCCGGCAAGGCGGCCAACCTCGCCCGCGCCCGGATTCACTTCCAGGAATTTCTCACGCGATTGGAGGGCATGCTGCGCGCCCAACCCGAACTCTGGTTCAATTACCTCCCGCTCAACCCGGTCGCGCCATGAAGGCCGTGCGCAGTTACTATTTCCTGGCCGGCCATTTGTCGTGGGTGGTGTTCGGCTCCGTGAGCCTCGTGCTCAACTTGGTCTGCGGGATCCTCTTGTTGCTGCCGGGACGGGAACGCTTTGGACCGATGGCTCGCGAAACCATTCGCCGGCTCTTTGGGGCGTGGTGCGCCTGGCTCCATGCGACGCGCCTGGTCTTTATTACCTGGCGGGGTTTCACGCCCGCGACGCTGTCCGGCTCTGCTGTCTACATCGCCAACCACCCGAGCCTGATGGATGCCACCCTCCTCCTCGCGCGACTGCCGGACACCATCTGCATCTTCAAGCCGTCGGTGATGCACAATCCCGCCCTCGGGCCCGCGGCCATCCTGGCCGGATATGCGTCCGGTGATGCGGGCGTGGACCTGATCCGCGACGTCGCCGGTCGCGTAGCGCACGGCCCGTCACTCCTGGTTTTTCCAGAGGGTACGCGCACCCCGTCCGGGGTCCGGCTCGGTCCCCTCAAGCCTGGCTTCGCCCTCATCGCGGCGCGGGCGCAAGTGCCAGTGCGGCTGCTCACCATCAGGGCCTCGTGCGAATTGAAACCCAAAGGATCGCCGTGGTGGAGCATTCCCCAATTTCCGGCCTACGTCGAAATTGCGCTCGTCGGGGAATTGGACTGCGCGGGCGCGGTGAATGCCACGGAGTTGACGCAGCGGGCCGCGGCGCAACTCTCGGCGGCGCTCGCTGTGCCATGACGCTTCCGTCCACCACCCATCTGGTCCTGATCCCCACTTACAACGCCGGGCCGCGGCTGGTGGAAACGGTCCGGGCAGCCATGGCTCATTGGCGGCCGGTCTGGGTGGTGGTGGATGGCAGCACCGATGGCAGCGCCGCCGCGGTGCAGGCGCTGGCCGAACGCGAGCCTGACGTCCGCGTGTGGGTCCGGCCAAGCAACGGCGGAAAGGGTGCCGCCGTCGCCACCGGTACGACCGCGGCGCTGGAGGCGGGTTTTACCCATGTGCTGACGATGGATTCCGACGGCCAGCATCCCGCCGGGCACATCGCGGAGTTCATGGCGGCCTCGCAGGCCCAACCCGCCGCGCTGGTATTGGGCCGGCCCGTGTTCGGTCCGGAGGCGCCCCTGATCCGCCTGCGCGGGCGGAAGGTCAGCATCTGGTTTGCGAAGGTGGAAATCCTCGGGGCGGGAATTGATGACCCGCTCTTCGGGTTTCGGGTTTATCCCGCTGCACCGCTCCACCGCATTCTTGCATCCACCCGCTGGGCGCGCGGTTTCGATTTCGACCCGGAAGTGGCGGTCCGGCTGGTTTGGTCGGGTGTGCCCACCGTCAACCTCCCGGCGCCGTGTCGTTACCTGGCCAAGGAGGAGGGCGGAGTGTCCCATTTCAACTACTTGCGCGACAATCTGAAGATGACGTGGTTGCATTTGCGCTTGCTCTCGCAACTTCTGCTCTGGCGCTGGGTCGGTGCACTGCGCAACCGTCGTTCACGATGAAAATCCTTCCCTATCTCCTTCGATTTTGCCTCGGCTTGGTTCTGGTCGCCAGCCTCCGGCTCAGTGCGGCGGACAGTTTGCCGTTGGGTCCGGACACGCTGCTGACCGACCCGGCGCACGATCCCGCGTGGACGGAGCTTTTGGCCAAACTTTCCGCGAGCAAGACGCGCCAGTCCCAGTTTGAAGAGCGCCGCTATTTTCCGTTTCGCAGCACTCCGGTGATGCTAAAAGGCGAGATCCGCATTGCGCCCGAGCATGGCCTTAGCCTGCGGTACTTGGAGCCGGACCGGCGCATCCTGATTGTCGATGACAAGGGGTTGTTGATGCGGGATGACGAAGGCCGGCAGCGCGCGGCCCCGTCGGACAGCCGGGCCCAGGCGGTGACCTCGGCGATGGTCAGCGTCTTGCGCTTCGACCTGGCGGCCCTGCAGAAGTCATTTGTAATGTATGGCCGGCGCGACGGGAGTGCCTGGATGCTCGGCTTTGTCCCGCGCGACCCAGCCTTGGCGGAAATGATTGGCACGCTGTTTGTCAGCGGGGAGCAGACCCGGCTGGATCGGATCGAAATGACGAAGTCGTCCAAGCAACGCATCGAAATCCTGATCAGCGGCGCACGGGAGGATGTTATTTTCCCCGGGGATGTGCTGGAGCGCTTTTTCCGCTAGGCTTTGTCGTTCATGGCGCGCGCCTCCCAGAAGACACTCGCCCGGGTCGCGCTGCTGGTCTTCACGGCCGGGTGTGTGATCTGGCTGACGCGGCTCGATTATGCGCGGAAAATTTCGACCAACGTCCTCGACCTGATCCCGGCGGCCGAGCAGGCGCCGGAGATCGCGCTTATCCGGGGGTTTGCAAACGACGTTCAGGCGCGCGTGATGCTGTTCGTGGTGGACGATCCGTCGGCCCCGGGAGTGCCGCCCACCGCCGCCGCACAACTTCTGGCGTCGGAACTCATGCGGTCGCCGTTGTTTGCCGAGGCTGTATTGCTCGGCGACGACTCGGCGCAGAATGTCCTGGGCAAGAAGATCTTTGACCACCGGTTTGAACTGCTGCTGCCGACCTGGCTGGGGCAGCATGAGCGCACGTTTGCGCTCACGGGTCAGCCGCCGGAGAAATACTCCGCGTGGCTGGCGGAGCAGAGTGCCGCCGAGTTGGAGAAGTTTCTCAACCGACCGGAGGCGGTGGCATTGCAGGATCTCACCCTCGTTGACCCGCTGCTGCTCGTGCCGGGGCTCGTGGATCGCGCTCGTGGTCTGTCGGGACCGGGATCGGCGAGTGGGGGCCCTGCGCTGGTTTGGACCCGGATCACGGTCTCACCGCTCGATGAAGCGGGGCAGGGGCCGGTGTTTGCCGCGGTGGAAGCGGCCTTTGCGCAAGTGCGGGCGGCGCATCCCGGGGTGAAATTGCGCTGGTCGGGCATCAATCGTTTCGCCGCGGCGAGCCGCGCGCGCATCGAGTCGGAGATCAAGCTGCTCAATATCCTTTCGCTGGTCGCCGTGCTCGGGGTGAGCTGCATTTTTGTCCGCCGCATCTACAAGATTCTCCATCTCGTGCCGGTGATTGTGATTTCGCTGCTCGGGGCTTGGACCGCCTCGACCTTGGTGTTCGACCGGCTGCACATCCTCGTGTTTGTGATCGGGTCATTGCTGGCCGGGGTGGCCATTGATTATGGTTTCTACATCTACATGCAGCCCTCGCTGCGGCGGGAAGAACCCTACGCGGAGAAACTTCGCCGGCTCCTCAAACCGCTCCTCGCGAGCTGCCTCACCACGGTCATCGGTTTTTCCCTGCTGCTGTTTTCCGAGCTGCCGTTGATCCGGCAGATTGGTCTGTTTGTGGGCGCCGGCCTGTTGTGCGCGCTGGGGGCGGCGATGCTGTATTTTGCTCAGCTGGAGCGACCGCTGCTCGAAGGACGGACCTTTGAGCTGCTGGACACGCGGCGTGACCGACCCGCCCTGCGCCGGATCCTCCAGGTTCTGTTTGGAATCGCGCTCGTCATCGCGTTGGGCGGGCCTTGGCTGCTCCGCTGGCGCGACGACATCCGCCAGCTCGACGTGCCATCCCCGGCTTTGCAGGCGAACGAGGAGGAAGTCCGCGCCCTGTTCGGCGAAAGTTCCACGGGCTCGATTTACCTCACGCAGGGGAGCACGGTGGCGGAGGCGCGGCAGCATCTTGATGACTTCCTGGACTACCAGTCGAAGGCGACCCCGGGCGCGAGCATCGCGAGCCTGGGGCTGCTCCTGCCGACTGAAGCGGATTGGCGGCAGCTCGGGCCGCGACTGAAGCGGTTGGGGAAGTTCGACGGGGATTTCCGTGCGGCGCTGGAGCGCCACGGATTCCTGGCGGATTCCTTTTCGCCGTTTTTCCAGGCGTGGGACATGCTCCGCCAGCAGCCGCCCGCGGGCGGCTACGCGAGTGTGGCCGGAACGCTGGAGGGCATGTTAACCGGTCCGCTGGCGATGCTGGGCCACCTGCACGGGGCCGCGCCCTGGATGCTCACGATGGTCGAGCACGCGGAAGGCCCGGCGCTCCCGCCGCAACTGCACACGGTCGCGGTGAGTCAGCTGCAGTCGCTCAATGGGCTGTTCACGCGCTACCGCTGGTCGGCGCTGCGGCTCAGCCTGGTGGGTCTCGGACTTGTGATCGCGAGTGTGTTTGCGATTTATCCGTTCCGCCGGGGTCTGCGCATCGCCCTGATCCCCGCGGGCTCCTGTTTTTTCGTGTTTGGGGTCCTTGGTCTGACCGGCCAGACGTTGAATCTTTTCCATCTCCTCGGCGCGTTTCTGGGCGTCTGCCTTTCTCATAATTATGCGATTTTTTCCTCGGACAACGCCACATCGCGGACGTCGCCGCCGGTTTCCATCCGGCTTTCGGCCCTCTGCACGGCGGCGTCATTTGGCGTGCTGAGTTTCAGCCGCATTCCGGTCATTCACGCGCTCGGCCTGACGGTTGCGCTGATCGTGGTCACGGCATTGACCGCGGTGGAACTGGAGCCGCTGGCCCGGCGGCCGCGCTGAACCATGTCGGCGACGCTCCGCACCTCCTGGCAGCGCACGGTTCGCTCGGCTCCCGCTGCGATCGCGCTCCGGGATGCGGTGACGGCCCGCAGCTGGACGCGGGCGGAACTCACGGCCCTAGGGGCGGAGTGGGCGGCCGAATACGGCGGGGAATTGGCGGGTCAGCGCGTCGTTTTTTCCGAGCCGAACGGGGCGGAATGGTTCCGCGTGTTTCTGGGGTTATTGGCGGCGGATGCGGTGATCGTCCCGCTGGACCCCGGTGAGCCGGTGACGGCCAAACGCGCGATTGCGGGCAACATCGGTGCGATGTTCCTCTGGCACGACCACTTTCTCGAGCCCATGGGTCCGCCGCGGCGCACGCATCCGCACGGGCCGCGCCTGCTCAAGCTCACCTCGGGCTCGACCGGCGTGCCACAGGCGCTGCCGTTCACGGATGCGCAATTGCTGGCGGATGGCCGGCAGGTGTGCACGACCATGGGAATCAAGCGGAACGACCTGAACCTGGGCTGCATTCCCTTTGGCCACTCCTATGGGTTGGGTAATCTGGTGTTGCCCTTACTTACGCAGGGCACGGCGATCGTCTGCGGCGTGCCGCTGCTGCCACAGGCGCTGGGCGAGGCGATTGCGCAGTGGCGGCCGACGGTGTTTCCGGCGGTGCCGGCACTGCTGCGCGCACTGGCCGGGGCGGAGATTGCGCCCGTGCAGCTGCGCAGCCTGCGGACCGTCGTCTCGGCGGGCGCGCCGCTCGCGCCGGACGTAGCGCAGGCGTTTCACGCCAAGTTTGGGCAAACGATCCACAATTTCTACGGATCGAGCGAGACCGGCGGTATCACCTACGATCGCAGCGGCCGCGCGGCGCTGACGGGCGCAAGCGTGGGGCGGCCGATGAAGGGAGTTAAACTGCGCTTCGGGGCGAAGGGCCGGTTTTGGGTTAAGAGCCGGGCCGTGGGTAGACGCGGCGTCTTTCGTCCAGCAGACCGGGGGGAGTTGAATTCCAAGGGTGAACTGGTGCTGCTCGGGCGCGCAGGGCGGATGGTCAAGATCGCCGGCCGCCGGCTCGATCCCGCCGAAGTGGAGCGGACTCTGCGGGAAATGCCGGGAGTGCAGGACGTCATCGTGGCGTCGCATCGCGACCGGGCTGACACGCTGGTGGCGGCGGTGGCGACACGGCACACGGGAGAGGCGCTGCGGGAGTGGCTGCAGGGCCGGATTGCGGGCTGGAAGATTCCGCGGAAATTCGTCGTGGTGGCGGAGTTTCCGCTGACGGCCCGCGGCAAGGTCGATTCGCGCCGGCTCCAAGCCTTGTTGCATGGAGTCTGAACCGGAACTTAACCGCGAAGGGACGCGAAGTCCGGAGTGAAGACGACGGATTTTTGACCACGGATAACACGGAATTGCACGGGTCAACCTTCACGATGGTGAGTACAAGCGGGATATTGGCCGACGCGGCAATCCAGCTGAAGTGCGCTGTGGCCAGTCCGGAGGAATTGAATGCCCAACGTTGTGGACTTTCTCGCCACGCCAATCAGCGGTCGGGAATTGATCCGTGTAATTCCGTGTTATCCGTGGTCAAAAATTCGAAACCTCGGCGTGCTTTGCGCCGCTCGGCGCGACTGCCGCCCTATCGCAGATCTAGCTAATGAGCGTGACCTCGATCTCGACAGTGAGCTCGGCGCGGCAGATGTCCGCCTGCAGGTAGGTCACGTGATCGGTGGGCTTGACCAAGGTTTGCTCCAGCTGCGTTTGCACGGCCTTCAGGTCTTCGGCGTGGCGCAGGTAGACTTTGATATGGCGCGAGAGCTTCCGATCGGCCCCCAGGTTTTCCTCGAAGCCGGCCGCGACGGAGATCAGGCGGAGATTGTCGAGGGTACAGTCGAGCTGGGCGGACAAATCCCCCGGGGCGACGGAGTGGTGACCCTTGATCGCGGCGGTACCGGAAATAAAGCCCAGGGTGCGGCCGGCGAGCGGGACGACGGTGGCGCGGCAGAAACTCGGCGGCCGCGGCCCGTGTTCGAGCGGATACCGGTAGGCGGGAACCTGTTCAGGGTTCTCAACATGCCGGGGATCGGCGTGGCCGGCGACGAAGACCACTGAGAGGCAGCCGTCGGCCGTGCCGACGCCGGACGCGGAAGGCAGCACGCGAGGAAAGCCCGCGCCCGCCTCGGCTTCAAACGCGAGTGAGCGGCCCTGGCAGAAGGCGCGGTAATTTTCGAGACCCGCGGACAGGGCGTTGATCCGCGGGATATAGTTCCAGATGCGGTAGAGGTGATGGCCGCGTGCGGCCGTGAGGATGCGGCGGTAGAGGTCCTGGGTTTGCAAGGCGAGCTGGCCTTCCTCGACGACCGTTTCGGTCGCGCAGCCGAGCAGCAGGTCGCCACTCGTGAACAATTGCAGACCCGAGACCGGCTGGGCGCGCGCCACACCGGGAAAGAGCTCCTCGCGTGCCGCGCCCGCGAGGAGGGGAATGTGAAACTCCAGTCCGGCACCCCGGGCCAGGGGCGTGACGGTAGTGGCCGGACGGCCAAATTCCATGGCAAAGGGCAGGGTAGCGGCGGCTTCTACAGCGGTGGACATGCGGAAAGAGGGGCGCTCAGCGAACGCGAACGGGACGGCTTGGACCGTGGAGCGCGGTGCCGGTGCGCGCAAATCCGTTTACCGCAGTGCGAGAGAAAGTGACCATGACTGAGGGAAATCTGGTGGCGGGAAGCGGCAAGTCAATTTGCCGGAGTATTAGCCTTGTCGGGGTGGAAAGAGGCTGCTGAAACTCCGCGGCTCCCATGACGACCTTCGAGCTTTCCGTGCGCTTTTTCCTGCAACTGGCCGTGGTGCTCATCGTCTGCCGGCTGGTCATCTGGGCGGCCGTCAAGGTCGGCCAGCCCCCGGTGGTGGGTGAAATGATCGCGGGCGTGATCCTCGGGCCGTCGCTCTTCGGCTATTTCTGGCCGCACGCGCAGCAGGCGTTTTTTCCGGCGGCCTCGCGACCGATCCTGTTTTCCGGCGCCCAGCTCGGTCTCGCGCTTTACATGTTTACGGTCGGCCTGGAATTCCGCCGGGACCTGTTGCAGTCGCGGCTGCGGAGCGCACTGGTGATTTCCGCGTCGGGCATCGTCGTGCCGTTTGTCCTCGGCTGCGGCATTGCGTGGGTGCTGCTGGGCTTGGGCGGGTTTTTCGGGCCGAACGTGACGGCCATCCAGGCGATCCCCTTCATGGGTGCGGCGATGGCGATCACGGCGTTTCCAATGCTGGCGCGGATCATTTTTGAGCGCGGGCTCACCGGCACGACGGTGGGGGCCTTGGCGCTGGCGGCGGGGGCGATCGACGACGCGGCGGCGTGGGGCGTGCTGGCGCTGGTGCTCGCAAGTTTTGCCGGTGACCCGTGGATTGCGGTGTTGGCGGTGGGCGGCAGCGCGGTGTTTGTCACGTTTCTCTTCACGATTGGCCAGAAGCTGCTCAAGGCCATTGCGAGTTATGCGACCCGCGATGAGGCGGCGGAGCGGGTGGCCATCGGCTGGGTGATGGTGCTGCTGATGCTCGCGGCTTGGTATACCGACACGATCCGGCTGTATGCGGTGTTTGGGGCGTTTTTCCTTGGGGCCGCAATGCCGCGCGGCTCGTTTGCCACGCGGCTGCAGACGCTGATTGAGCCGTTGACGACGAGCCTGCTGCTGCCGCTGTTCTTCATCTATTCCGGACTTAACACCCGCTTCGACCTCGTGAACGACCCGAAACTCTGGCTGGTCGCGCTCGCGGTGCTGGCGGCGGCGGTAGTCGGAAAGGCGGGGGCGTGTTATGCGGCGGCCCGGGCGTGCGGCGAGACGCACCGAGAGGCCATGGGGATCGGTTCGCTCATGAATGCGCGCGGGCTGATGGAGCTCATTATCCTCAACATCGGGCTCGAGCGCGGGATCATCACGCCGACGCTGTTTTCGGTGTTGGTCTTCATGGCCATCGTGACGACGTTGATGGCGACGCCGATGTTCAACCGGTTCTATCGCAAAAGCGACGGGACACGGTTTGATGGGACTGTTCGGACGTAGCGAGTCGGCGTAGTTTGTGGGCCGCGTGCTGGCAGGCGCTCATCGGCAAAGCGCGAGCAAGCTCGCGGCCTACGACAGCTCATCGGGGAAGCGCGAGCGGGCTCCCTGCCTACAACAACCCATCGGCAGCGCGAGCAGGCTCGCTGCCTTCGACAAGCGCGACATTCGCCTTGATTAATTCGTTCGTCTCTACCGCAGCTGGTCGGGCTTTGGGAGGACGCAGCGGTAGTGCTCCGCGGTCAGGCCTTCGAGGACGCCGGCGATCGCCTTCATCCGGACGGCGGAGGGCACGCTCGGGCCCTCGTGCATGAGGATGATGGCGCCGGGTCGCGCGTGGCGCCGTACCCGCGCCACCACCGACTCGGGCTGGCGACTGTGGCAGTCGCCGCTGCGGATGCTCCAGCCGACGCACTCAAGCTTGCGATCGGCGAGGGCGGCGGGGAGCAGGAAGTTCTTGATGCCGACGGGCGAACGAAACCAGCGCGGGCGGAGGTTGGAGCGGCGGAGAGCGGCCAAGGCGTCGTCGAGCTCGGCGTGGAGGCGGGTCTTCGAGATGCACCAGAAACTCCAGACGGGATGCGTCTGGGTATGATGTCCGACCTCGTGGCCCCGCAGGCGGATCTCGGCGAGCAGCTCGGGATGGGCGGCCGCGTGCCGGCCGATCACAAAAAACGTCGCCTTGGCCTGGTGGCGGTCGAGCAAGTCGAGGATCAGTGGCGTGTCCGCGACGTCGGGCCCGTCATCAATCGTCAGCCAGACCTCCGTTGCAGTGGTTTCGAAGTGGGTGAAGTTTCGGCAGAGTCCCTGCGCCGAGGGCACGAAGAGATGGTACAGTACCCAGAAGTCCGGCACGAAAAAGACGAGCGCCGCCGCGGTCCAGCAATGCAGCCCGATCAGGGTGAATGCCGCGAGCTTGAGGACGAGAAGTACGATGAAAGTGACGCGGGACACGGAAGTATAGGCGAGGGGTGAGGGGCGATGGGCGATGGGAGCCGACCAAGTACCCGGACGTCGCTAGGCTGGGGTCGGACGAAAGCCGACTAATCGGAATGGGCTAAACGTCGGCCTCGACGCGCTCGGCGCTGAGGTGGCGCCAGCGGGCGAGGACGCGGCGGTAGATAGCGTCGGGCGCGAGGCCGTGGGCGGCGCGGAGGATGTCCACGCTGCTGCCGTGCTCGATGAACTTGTCGGGCCAGCCGATGCGCTCGAGGGCGACGGGGCAATCGGCCTCCTGGAGCACTTCGAGCACGGCGCTGCCAAAGCCGCCGGTGACGACATGGTCCTCGAGCGTGACGAGCAGGGGAATGCAGGCGGCGTGGCTGAGGAGGAGCGTGCGGTCGAGCGGCTTGACGAAGCGGGCGTTCACGACGCCGACGGAAATATTTTCCTCGGCCTCGAGTCGGGCGGCGAGTTTGAACGCGTCCTGCACCATCGAGCCGAGCGCCCAGAGCATGATGTTGGAGCCTTCCTTCAGCACCTCCGCGTGGCCGATGGGGAGGAGCGCAGGTTGATCCTTGATCTTCACGCCCGTGCCGGCCCCGCGCGGGTACCGAACGAAAGCGGGGCTGCCGAGATTCAAGCTGGTGTGGAGCATGTCCACGAGTTCGTCCTCATTGCGCGGCTGCATGATCGTGGCGTTGGGCACACAGCGCAGATAGGCGAGGTCGAAGAGGCCGTGATGCGTCGGGCCGTCGTTGGCGGAGAGACCGGCGCGGTCCATGCAAAAAGTGACGGGCAGGTTCTGTAGCGCGATGTCGTGGATGATGGGGTCGTAGGCGCGCTGGAGGAACGTGGAGTAAATGGCGACGACGGGCTTGATCCCCTTGGTGGCAAGGCCGCCGGCAAAGAGGACGGCGTGTTCCTCGGCGATGCCGACGTCGAAAAACTGGCGCGGAACTTCAGCAGCGAGATAGGAGAGACCGGTGCCGCTCGGCATGGCGCCGGTGATGCCGACGATGGTGGCGTCGGCCTTGGCGAAGCGCACGAGGGCCTGGCCGAAGACGTCGCCGTAATTGGGCGGAGTGCCGGGCGCGGTTTGCTTGTTTTCGCCGGTGGCCGGATCGTAGGGGCTGGCGCCGTGGAATTTTTCCGGGGAGTTGACCGCGGCGGCGAGGCCCTTGCCCTTCTTGGTCAGCACGTGGACGAGGACGGGGACATCGCAGTGCTTGGCGAACTCGAGGTTCTTCACGAGCGCGTCGAGGTCATGACCGTCGACAGGGCCGAGGTAGCGCAGCCCGAATTTCTCGAAGAGGGAGGACTCGACGAAGAAGTCCTTCGTCTCGCGTTTCCACTTGTGGTAAACCCGGTTCAGCTCGACGCCGGCGGGAAAGCTCTTGAAGAACGCCTCCACGTCGTGGTGGACCTTGTTATAGGTCGGGTTGGTACTGAGGCGGTTCAGGTAGCGCGAAATGGCGCCAACATTTTTGGCAATGGACCACTCGTTGTCGTTGAGGATGACGATCAGGCGCTTGGTGGAGCTGACGACGTTGTTGAGCGCCTCGAGGGTGATGCCGCAGGTAAAGGCGGCGTCACCGCAAAGGGCGACCACGTGCTCGGAGGAACCGCGGAGATCGCGGGCGGTGGCCATGCCGAGGGCGGCGGAGAGGGCGGTGCCGGCGTGGCCCGCTCCCCAGGAATCCTGCGGGCTTTCGGCGCGGTAGAGGAAGCCGCTCGCGCCGTCGGTCTGGCGGAGCTTCCGGAAGAAATCGCCGCCGCGGCCGGTGAGGAGCTTGTGGACGTAACCCTGGTGGGCGACGTCGAAGACGAACTGATCCTTGGGCGTGCTGAAGACGCGGTGAAGGGCGAGGGTGAGCTCGACGACGCCGAGGTTGGGGCCGATGTGGCCGCCGTTTTTGGCGGTGACGGCGATGAGCTCGTCACGGATTTCCTGCGCGAGCTGGGGCAGGGCGGCGACGGGGAGCGCCTTAACGTCGGCGGGGCCATGAATCGTGTCGAGGAGACGCGGGGCGGAAGGAGAGTCGTTCATCAGCGGAGACGGAAACGTTGCGGCTCAGCTTTCGCGACCGGCTTCGAATTTGGAAAAAGTAACGCCGTCCTTGGACTTCTTCAGCTGCTCAATCTTCAACTCGGCCTCCTTCAAGCGGGCTTCGCAGAGTTTGAGGAGCTTGTTGCCCTCCTCGAACTTGGCCAAGAGCTCGGCGAGGGGGACCTCACCCGATTCCATCGATTCCACGATGGTTTCCAGCTTGGTGAGGGCGGTCTCGAAGGAGAGTTTGGCGTCTTTGGAATCCACGGCCCGTAACATGGGTGGGAGGGCGGGTATTTCAAACAATCTTTGGGAGGGGATGGGAGCTGGAGAGTCGGAATTTTTACCGCGGATAACACGGATGGACGCGAATCAATGCCCAATCCCTCGGAGGCCTGCTCTTTCTGGTCCGTGTCCATCCGTATTGTCCGTGGTAAAACAGGGATCGGGGGTTGTTTGGGTTTGCGGCTGCGGGGGTTATGGGTGGATTGAGGGCATGAGTCTTGTGCTTTGGATCGTGGCGGCGCTGATGGTTCTGCGGCTGGCGGGGGAGCTGGTGCTCGCGGCCCTGAACCGGGCGGAAGTGCGGCGCCATGCGGCGAGTCCGCCCCCCGCGGTGGCGGCCGTGATGGACCCTCCGACCTACGCCAAGTCGGTCGCTTACACGCTGGCGAAGTCGGATTTTGGCGTGGTGAGCGAGATTTTCGACGCGCTGGTGCTGGCGTTGGTAATTTTTGGCGGCGTGTTGCCCTGGCTGTTCGCGCACATCGCCGGGTGGGGCGCGCACGAGGCCATCTGGAGCCATGTCGTTTTCATCCTGATCGCAGGAGGGTTGCTGGCGGTCCCCAGCCTGCCGTTCGAGTGGTGGGCGCAGTTCCGCCTCGAGCAGAGGTTCGGGTTCAATAAAAGCACGCCCGCACTCTGGGTGACCGACAAACTCAAGGGCATGGCGCTGGCGGTGCTCATCGGTTACCCGCTGTTGTGGGTGCTGCTCTCGCTGGTGAAATGGGTGGGTGCCAGCTGGTGGATTTGGGGCTTCGCGTTGGTGTTCGGATTCCAGCTGCTGATGATGGTGCTCTATCCGAAACTGATCATGCCGCTGTTCAACAAGCTGGAGCCGTTGCCCGAGGGTGACCTGCGGACCCGGCTCCTGACGCTGGGTGACCGGACAGGATTTAAGGCGAAGACGATCGAGGTGATGGACGGCAGCAAGCGGTCGGGTCACTCAAACGCGTTTTTCACGGGCTTCGGCCGCTTCCGGCGGATCGTGTTGTTTGACACCCTCGTTAACCAGTTGGAGCCCGAGGAGCTGGAAGCGGTGCTGGCGCACGAGATCGGGCATTACCGGCGCGGGCATATTCCGAAGTTGGTGGCGGTGTCGGCGATCTCGACGCTCGCGGGCTTCGCGGTGATCGCGTGGCTGGCGCGGAGTCCGTGGTTCAACCTGACGTTTGGTTTTCCGGCGGGTGAACTGGCTCCCACGTTTTTGCTCTTTGGACTGCTGAGCGGGCTGGTGACATTCTGGTTCTCGCCGCTGATGTATTTCTTCACGCGCAAATACGAGTATGAGGCGGATGCGTTTGCCCGCGACGCGATGGGTCGGACGGAGCCGATGGTGGGGGCGCTGCGGAAGCTGACGCAGAAGAACCTCAGCAACCTCACGCCGCATCCGTGGTTCAGTACGTTTTTCTATTCGCACCCGACGCTGGTGGAACGCGAGCGGTCGCTGGTAGCCGGGAAAGTTTAACCGCGGATTTCACGGACGGACACGGATGCAGACCTCCGGAATACGCCTGCAATCGCGCAAATTCGCGCTCTGCGCGGGCAAGACTGGCTGGCTGGTGTTTTTGTTGGTCGTAACCGCGCGAGCCCAACTGCTCACGATCGCCACCTACAATGTCGAAAACTACGGTCCGGCGAACCGGATGACGGACGCCGGGTATCGGCAGGACTATCCCAAGCCCGAGGCGGAAAAGCGGGCGCTGCGCACCGTGATCACGGGGCTCCACGCCGATGTGCTCGTGCTGCAGGAGATGGGCGGTCAGCCGTATCTCGACGAACTGAAGCGCGATCTGAAGGCCGAAGGGACGGACTATCCCTATGCGGTGCTGCTGGAGGGCGCCGACGCCGACCGCCATGTGGCCCTGCTCTCGAAACGCGTGCCCAAGTCGGTCGTGCCGCATCCCGCGCTTGAGTTCGCGTATTTCAAAGGAGTAGAGCGGGTGAAGCGCGGATTGCTGGAAGTGACGATCACCACGGCAGCCGGCGACGTGACGATCTTTGGCGTGCATCTGAAGAGCCGGTACACGGACCGGCCGGACGACCCACTGTCGGCAGCGCGGCGGATCGGCGAGGTGACCGCGGTGCGGGATTGCGTGCTGCAGCGGGTGGGCGACCCGGCGGTGACGCGATTTCTGATCCTGGGCGATTGCAATGACACCAAGGACAGCAAAGCCGTGCAACGGCTAGTGCGGCGCGGTAAAACTCCAGTCGTCGTGCTGCTCCCGGCCACTGACTCCCGCGGCGAATCGTGGACCTACGGGTACCGCAAAGAGGACTCCTATTCGCGCGTGGATCACATCTTGGTTTCGCCCGCACTCAAACCCGAGGTGCAGGGAGGCGTGGCCCACGTTTACGACGGCCCGGGGGTGCGCGAGGCGAGCGACCACCGGCCGGTGATGGTGACGCTTGAGCTGGCCGGGACGCAGTGAGTTGTGGCCTAAAGATGAAGGCTGTAGATCATTCCTCCCGCGGATCAGTCATCAGAAAACGCTTCTCAGCGTAGCTGATCCGGTCCGCGAATCCGATCCAGTCAACCGTGCGTTGAAACGTGACTGCTGCGGTAACTCGCCCCTCATTTAGAAAGTTAGGGCAAGGCCGCATTCGAGGTCAGCATAGCGAGGCTACGAACAAGACGAATGTTACGATCATCCCGGCGAAGAGCGACTGGCGCAGGCGGTAGGTGATCAGGCCGTTGGTGGGCAACTTCGAGTAGGCGAGGGTGGGCTGGTAGAGGTAGCGCTTCAAATTCGTCCAGGTGAACGTCCGGCTCATCAGGAGCATGGAATAATTGTCGCGGGTGTCCTCCACGTTGGGCGGGCGGCGGTATTTGATGATGGATTGCCGATTGAGATGCGTTTTTGGCAGGAGATTTACCAGGCCATAGGGGACGTTGATCGGGGCGCCGGGTTCTGCCGCGGCGGCCGCGGGGAGGTTTTTCCAGTGCCAGTCCTTCATGATGCGCGCGGTGAGTCCGTCGTAGGTCTCGTGCTCGTTGAGGTGCATCAGGTCAGCGGTGTTGAGCACCTGGCCCTTCTTGTCCTGGATGGCGATGAGCGTGTGGGACGGATCGACGTGCGCCCAGCGGCCCTGCTCCTTGACCCAGCACTCCACCCAGGAATGGCCGTTGTAGACGAAGGTGTTGTCATCGGTGTTGGCCCCGAAGACGAAGCGCGCGGGGATGCCGGCACGGTTGGCGAGGAAGGCGAAGATCTGGGCGTTTTGCGTGCACCAGCCTTTGCCGGTGCCGGCGGCCATTTCCAAAAACATGTTCCACGGGTCAATCCAGCGGAATGCGTCCTTCGGCACCCCGCCCGCGTTGACGAGCTTGGTGCGAAGGTGGCGCATGACTTTGTCCATGCGCTCAAGGGTTGAATCGGCGTCACGTACGCCGATCTCCTCGCGCACGACCCGGTCCGCCTCGGCGAGATTCTCCGCGCCGATGTAGCGATAATCATCCACCCAATAGCTGACGGGGTGGCGCTTGAAATTCCCGGCCGGAATATCCGTGGAGACGAGGTACACGTCACCGGGGAAATGCATGCCGCGCGTCCGGTAATAGTCGGCGGAGATGGCGGTCACGGCAAAATCGAGGTCGGGTCCGGTGCCCTCCGGCAGCGGGCGGAGCTTGTAGCGGTGCTCGAATTTTTCGAGCGGCTCCGCGGTTGAGCCGTCGAACGGTGAACCGGCCAGAGGTATGACTAGCGCGCGGCCGGAGAGGGTCAGCTTGGGTTTGCCGTCCACCCACAACTGCCACATAGCCGGTTGTTTATTCCAGGCGATCTCGATACGCAGCTGATTGGCCGACTCGATTTTCCATCGGCGGAGCGTGGGCACCTCCAGTGGGTAGTTGAGCCGGGCGTAGTCCGTCGGGTAGAGCGATTCCTCCCAGTTGCGCGTGTGAAAGACGTAGAGATTGGCCGCGAGGAGCGCCAAAAACGCGATGGCCAGCCAGAAGGCGGGGTGTTGGAGTAGGGAGCTCATCCGCGCCCGATCTGAGCAGAAAAATTACGGATGGCGACAGCGTCTCGGAGCGTGGCAGGGGTCTCCGATCCATGATTAGGGAGGGTGAGGCCGTGACCTCGGGCCGGAGGCCCGTGGCACGCCATGCCGGCACAAAAAAGGCGGGGCGCTGGGCCCCGCCTGGAAACTAGACGTGGTTAATCAGGTGGGTCATCTGCCCGTGACGGTCACGGGAATCGTGAGCTCGCCCGCGCCGTAGCCCTTGAGGAAGAGGCTGCCGCTGCCGGGTTTGCCGGCCTCGACGTTGACCGTGACGCTGGTCGAGCCCGCGGGCACGACGACCTCAGGCATGATCACGCTCCCGGGCACATCCGTGGTGATGTCGAGGAGCAGGCCGCCCGGGGGCGCGGCGTTGGGCACGTTGAAGGTTATGGGCTGCTTGTCCCCGGTGCGCAGGCTGAGGGAGGAGGGCGAGACGCTGAGACTGCTGCCGTCGACGCGGAAGGTGCCGACGGGCGAATTGCCGGCGGTGCTCCCGATGGTGACCGCGTAATTGCGATTGGCGTCGAGGGCCGGGACGAAGAAGCTGAGGGCGTTGGGCGACTCGAAGACGGTGCGGGTGGGGGTGTTGTCGAAGTAGATGATGTCCTGCGGGGTGAAGCCGCGGCCGAGCACGCTCACGCGGGCGCCGACGGGACCGCGGTTGACCTCGAGGGCGAGCACGTAGCGGTGAACGATGTGGGCGCGCGTGAGCTCGGTGTAGGCGTCGTGGGGGTTGCGCCGGTTGTCGTTCTCGGTCTCGTAGTGGACGAGGAAGTAGTAGGCGAGTTCGTCGCGGCCGGGGGGGAGCTGGTAGTCGAACTCATACAGGCCGTCGGCCAGCGAACTCTTGTTCATTGTGTAGTTCTGGCCGTCGATGATGATGGTGGCCTTGGTGCTGCCCGGGACGATCGTCTGGATCTTGGGGGTCACGCGCAGGGTGATGGTGTAAATCTGGGAGGGATTCTCGGGGAGCGAGGAGGGCGTGAGGTTGGTCAAAACCACGCCTTCACAGCCGCTGAGGAGGACCAGGGCGAGGGTGGCGCCGAAGCCAAAGAGGATTTTTCTCGCGAGGGAAATTCGGTTGGTGTGCATTGTCTTTTGAGAGTGTAAAACCGGTTGGATTAAAACGTGTTAGTAATGAGCCCCATTGCATCAGAGCAAGACAAAGCTTCGCCGGCCCCACCGCTCGGAATGTATGTGCATGTGCCGTTCTGTGCCTCCACTTGCGACTTTTGCGCCTTTTACCAAACCAAGCCGACCGCGGGTTCGGTGGATAGGTTCCTTACCGGCATCGAAGATGAGGCGAAACTCGTCAATTGGGTCCGGGCGGTGACGACGGTTTTCTGGGGCGGAGGCACGCCGGGGCTGCTCGCGCCGAGCGATCTGACGCGGCTGGCGGAGGTCGTTCGCACGCGTTGTGGCGGAACGCCCCGGGAATGGACGATAGAAATGGCGCCGGCGTCCGTCACACCGCAGCGGCTGGCGGCGTTGAAGGAAGCCGGAGTGACGCGGATTTCGATGGGCGTGCAAAGTTTTCAGCCGGCGCTGCTGGATGGACTCGGCCGGCAGCACACGCTGGAGCAGATTTACCGCGCCTATGACCACATGCGGGCGGCCGGTTTCCACAGTGTGAACCTTGACCTGATGTTCGCGTTGCCGGGACAGACCGAGGCGGAATGGGCGGCGGATGTGCGCGAGGCGATCCGGCTGGCGCCGGATCATCTCTCGACGTATTGCCTGACGTTCGAGGAAGATACGGCGTTGTGGGTGAAACTCTCGCAGGGACGCGTTAAGCTCGACGTAGAGCACGAGGCCAAGCTCTACGAGGCGACCTGGGCACAGCTGGCCGCGGCTGGTTACGCGCAATACGAGGTGTCCAACTTCGCCAAGCCCGGACACGCCTGCCGGCACAATCTCAACACCTGGCACATGAACGAGTGGGTCGGGCTCGGACCGTCGGCGGCGTCGCAGCACGACGGCTGGCGGGGCGGGAACATCGCCGACCTGGAGAAATGGCTCGGACACGTGGCCGCGGGCGAGCGCGTGACGGAGGATCGCGTGGCTGCGACGCGGGCGCAACTGGCGGAGGATGCCCTGATTTTTGGCCTGCGCATGAACGCGGGCGTGGACGTCGCGGCCTGGCAGGCACGTTGTCCCGATGCGCCGTGGCCGGCGGTGGAGACGCTGCTGGCGCGCTGCGTCACTGAGGGACTTGCAGTGCGCGACGGCCCGCGGGTGAAGCTGACGGATCGGGGGCGGCTGCTGGCCGACTCGGTCGGCGCGGAAATGATGGAAGCTTTTCAGACCCCCATCCTGACATGAAGCGTTACCCCAATTGCCCCCTCATCCTGATTTTTCTGACCCTCGCCGCTTGGACCGGGGCTGCGGAATATCCGCTGGTGATCCAGACGGACTTCGGCACGAAAGACGGGGCGGTGGCGGCGATGAAGGGCGTGGCGGTGGGCGTCAGCCCGAAGCTGGCGATTTACGACCTGAGCCATGAAAACACGCCCTACGATATCTGGGAAGCGGCATACCGGCTGAAGCAGACGGCGCCGTTCTGGCCGGCGGGGACGGTGTTCGTGTCGGTGATCGATCCGGGCGTGGGCACGGAGCGCAAGGGCGTCGTGCTGAAGACCAGGAACGGGCAGCTCTTTGTCGGGCCGGATAACGGGACTTGGACGCTGGTCGCGGAAGATCCCGGGATCGAGGCTGTGCGGCAGATTGATGAGACGAAACACCGCCGGCCGGGTTCGGAGATGTCCTACACCTTTCACGGCCGGGATGTGTTTGCGTATGTCGGCGCCAAGCTGGCGGCAGGCGTGATCACCTTCGATGAAGTCGGACCGTTGTTGGAGGCGAAAGTCGTGAGGCTGACGTATGAGCGCCCGAGAACGGAAGGCGGGGCGCTGATCGGAACGGTTCCGGTGCTGGATTTTCAGTTTGGCAATGTCTGGACGAACCTTGACGAGGCGACGTTTGGCCGGCTCGGGCCGAAGATCGGAGAAAAATTCCGGGTGACGATCGCGCGGTCGGGCAAGGTGATTTACACCGGCGAACTCCCGTATGTGAGGACGTTCGGTGATGTGCCCGAGGGGGCGCCTTTGCTTTATCTCAACAGCCTGATGTGCGTGTCGTTCGCGTTGAACCAAGGTGATTTCGCGAAGCAGCAGTACGTCGCGAGCGGGGCGGAGTGGAGCGTGCGCGTGGAAAGGATCCAGCCATGAAGGCCTTCGCATTGTGCCTGATCGGACTCACCCTGGCCGGATGCCAGACGACGGCGCCCAAGGCGGCCAGCTCGGAGCGGGCGCGATTCTACCTCGAATCGGGGGATGCGCTGGCGGAAGCGCTGACGCTGCCGCAGAGCGGCACCCAGATTTGGGTGATGCCGAAACCGGTTTTCACGGAATATGACTTTCTCCACGTGGAGATTGCGCAGGCGGCGCAGGGGCAGTGCCTGGAGTTTCAGTTGACGCCCGCGGCGGCGCACGACCTTTATCGGCTGTCCCTTGCGCAGCAGGGCGCGCGGCTGGTGTTGGTGCTGGGGGGCGTTCCTTTCGGAGCGCGGCGCATTGGCCGGCCGATCGACGACGGGACCTTATTCGTTTTTTTGGAGGTGCCGGATGCCTCGTTGCCGGCGCTTGCGGCCAACCTGAATGAAACCTCCGCGGCTCTGCAGTCGGCTGTGACCAAATGAAGTGCATCATGTTCACGCTCGTTGCGGCCTGGCTGCTGTCCGCGGCGAGTGCCGGGGCCGCGGGACGCGTGGAATTCACCTGGCCCTCGCCCAACCCCGCGTGGGCGCAAGGCAAACCGCCCAGTGCGTTTCTCCAACATGCCGGCTCGGGTGATCCCGAGTCGGGGGGCTTTGGCGGGGTGCGGAGCGGAGGGACGCAGTTTCACGAGGGCATCGATATCAAGTGCCTTTCCCGGGACCGGCGCGGCGAGCCGACCGACACGATTATAGCCGCGATGGCGGGGGTGGTGCGGCACGTGAGCACGAGTGCCGGTGACAGTAGCTATGGCCGCTACATCGTGCTGGAGCATCCGGAGCAGTCTCCGGGAATCTACACGTTGTATGCGCATCTCGCGCGCATCGCGCCGGGGATTTCGACGGGAGACCGCGTGCTACGGGGGCAGACCCTCGGCACGATGGGCCACAGCTCGGGCGGCTATGTGATTCCCCGCGACCGCGCGCACCTGCATTTCGAGATGGGTGTGATGGTGACGCGGGATTTTGAGTCGTGGTATACCCTGAAAAAATTTGGCAGCCCGAATGACCACGGGCTCTGGAACGGCATGAACCTGATGGGTTTCGACCCGCTCGATTTCCTGAGCCAGTGGCAGGCGCGGAGAGTGAATACGTTTCAGGAGTATTTCGCGCGGATGGATCTGGCGGTGCGATTGCGCCTCTCGACCCGGCGGGTGCCGGATTTTGTGCAGCGTTATCCCTCGCTGCTGACGAAGCCCATGTCGGCCGACGTGGCCGGGTGGGAGATCAAGTTCAACGGGACCGGTCTCCCGTATTCCTGGACTCCGCTCTCCGTGATGGAGACGATCGGAATGACGCCGAACGTGCCGAAAATCGTGGAAGTGGATGCTGCGATGGAACGGCGGAATCGCAGCAAGACGCTGGCGGTCCCGCGTCGCGGCAGCTGGGCGATGGGCAAAGACCTCGAAACGGTCCTGCAGCAGCTGTTCGGGCGGCGCTGAGGTGCCTCAATCGAAATCGGACCAGTCGTAGATGACAGGGATTCCGGGCGGGGTCGACTCGACGCCCGGACGGGTTTTGGTCCGGTTGAAATGCAGGACCTGCATGCCGAGCTCCCGGGCTGGGAGAATATCCGAGTCGAGCCGGTCGCCGATGAACAGGACCCGAGAGGCATCCTTCAACTCGAGTCGGGCGAGTCTCATCGCCTCCTTAAAAATGGCTGGGTGGGGCTTCTTGAACCCGAAGGCGGCGCTGTCCAAGACGAACTTAAAGTGCTGATCGAGTTTGAAATGCCGGAAGTAGCGCGCCGGAAAGTGAGGTAGGAAAAAGTTGGAAATCACCCCGAATTTTTTCCGGCTGCCCCAGCGGCTGAGGACTTCGGCGGCGCCTGGTGTGGGCCGAAGCCAGGCGCAAGTACTCCTGATCCCAGTGCTCGAGCATCGTGGCAACCGTAGTGGCGATGTGTTCGGTTGATTCCGATGGCCTTCCCGTTGCGAGGGTGCGGCGCAATCGCTCATCGAAGTGCATTTCCCAACCCGGGGTCTGGAACGTACTCCGTTGCTGGCGGTAGCAGGCTACAAATTCGGGTCGGTTCGCAAAGAATCCCTGGGCAACGGCTACCTCCGGAAGCGAACCGAGGCCCGATTCTTCCCCAGCATCGTCAAAGTCATCGATCAGGGTATTGAAGCAGTCGAAGAAAACCCAGTCGAAGTCCTCGCGTAGCATCGGCCACATCAGCTCTGCGGCTTGAGGTGAACGAGAAGGGCGTTGAACGCCGGGTCCTTTTTCAGGCCATCGAGGTCGGGATCCTGCTGCATCCAGTCGAAATCGGTGTAGCCGAGCGACACGGCCTGGCGGAGGGACTTGATTGCGTCGGCCTTGCGTTTCAAGAGAGCGAGACTGCAGGCGAGATTGTAATGGGCGGTCGCGTTTTCGGGCAGGAGTTTCACGAGTTTGCGATCCATCTTCAGACCGTCGGCGATGCGGCCATGCTTGGTGTAGAGTCCACCAAGGAGTTCAACGACCTCGGTATACTGCGCGTCGCGTTTCAGGACGGACTCAAAAAACCGCATCTCGAACTCGGGATCGTCGGTCTTGGCCATGGGAAGTCAGGAAGCGCGGCGCGGGCAGGCGCCGGTCAGGCGGAGGGTATCGCAGCGCGCGCTGACCTGCAGGCGCTGCGAGACGGGGGTGAGGCCGAGCTTGGAGGAGACGGTGTTGCCATACCATTCCATGAACGGGGCGCTGATTTCGAAAATCCGGTCGCAGTCGAGGCAGACGACTTGGGCAACCTGGGTGGTGCCGCCCTCACGGTTGGGGTGGTAGAATTTCTCGCCCGATCCGATGTCCACCTCGCGCAGCAGGGCGCTCTCGGTCATGATCGGCAGGGTGCGGTAAACGGTGGCGCGGGAGACGGAGTCGTCGATGGCGCGGGCGTAGTCGAGGAGCTGCTCGGCGGTGAAATGGTCCTTCTGCTCGAAGGCCGCGTCGAAGATCGCGAGGCGCTGGTTGGTCACCCGCAGGCCCTTCTGGGCAAGAAAGCGTCGAAATTTGTCGCGGGCCGCGGAAATACTCACAGGGCGACTGTTTGAAGCGGGGCGGGGAGTGTCAATGCGTTCGTGGCGCGGGGGGGACCGGAGGTCACCACGAAAAACACGAAATCGGGCTGCCTGAATTTTCACCACGGATTACACCGATCCACACGGATCTGAATTTCCCAACGCCTGACCGAGGTTCTTAACGCATTGGGCGCGAATCATGAGAAAACACTCGTCACCCTGGATTCGAATTCGGGTTCGTTCGCGTCCCTTCGCGGTATCCGGATTGATCCGTCTCCATCGAGGGTAACCGTGTTCAAATGGACCGGGGTTCGGTTTTCGTGTCCTTCGTGTTTTTCGTGGTCAAGAATTCCGCGGTGCTTGCGCGGTGTGGTACCGTGCGGCATCACCCCAACATGATCGTCGGCGTTCATCCCCTGGCGGGCTTTGACAAGCTCCTGCACTACCGCGTGCCGGAGGCGATGCGCGACGGCCTCACGCTGGGTTCCTTGGTGCGGGTCCCGGTCGTCAATGCGCTGCGGCTCGGGATTGTGGGTGAGATCGGGGCGCCGAAGGATTTTCCGGTTGAGAAATTGAAATCACTGGCGCAGGTGGTGCACCCGTTTCCGGCGCTCCCGCCCGAACTGCTGGAGCTGGCGCGGTGGATGGCGGGCTACTACGCCTGCGGACTCGACAGCATCATCGAGACGATGCTGCCGGCCGCGGTCCGCAACGGCGCGGGGCTGAAACAGGAGAAGCAGCTCGCGGTCGTGCGGAAGCTCACGGAAGAGGAAGTCGCCGTCATCGGGAAACGCGCGCCCCAGCAGGCGAAGCTGTATGCGTTTCTCGCCCAGCAATTCCGCCCGCAGAAAAAATCGCTCGTGCTGTCCCGCCTGGGGACGACTGCGGCGGTGGCGGCGGCGTTGGTCAAAAGGGGCGTGGTCCGGGAAGAAACCCAGCGGGTGGAACGCGTGGCCTACAATGATGATTTTGCGGGCGGCGAGTTGGTCGCTTCGCAGCCCCACGCGCCCAATGCGGAGCAGGCGTCGGCAATTGCGGTAATCGAGGATGAGCTGGGGAGCGGGAAATTTGGCGTGTCGCTGCTGCACGGGATCACCGGTTCGGGCAAAACGGAGGTTTACCTGCGCGCGATCGCGAAGGCGCTGCAGTCGGGCGGCGGAGTGATTTTTCTGGTGCCCGAGGTGGCGCTTACGCCGCAGACGGTGGCGCGGTTGCGCTCGCGGCTCGAGGCGATCGCGCCGGACCACCGCTGCGTGGTGTGGCACAGCCATTTGTCGGAGGGCGAGCGACTGGACGGATGGCTGGCGCTGGCGACGGGTGAAGCGCGGGTGGTCGTGGGGGCGCGCTCGGCCGTGTTTGCGCCGGTGCAGAACCTCCGGCTCATCGTGGTGGATGAGGAGCATGAGCCGGCTTACAAGCAGGACGAAACGCCCCGCTATCACGGCCGCGATGTCGCCGTCATGCGGGCCAAGCTCAACCGCGCGGTGTGTCTGCTCGGCTCGGCGACGCCGTCGCTGGAGAGCTTCGCGAACGCGCAGGCGGGAAAATACAAATTGCTCGAGTTGCGCGAGCGGGTGGATTCACGGAAACTCCCGCACATCGATATCGTTGACCTGCGGATCGAGGCGATGAAACAGCGGGCGATGCCGTCGCTCTCGCGGAAGCTGGTGGATGCGATGCACGCGCGGTTGGAGCGCAAGGAGCAAACGATCCTGTTCATCAACCGGCGGGGCTATTCCTCGGCGATGCTCTGCACCAAGTGCGGCCATGTGGAGGAATGCACCCATTGCAGCATCGCGCTGACGTATCATCGCGCCGACGAGACGCTGCGGTGTCACCTGTGCGGCGAGCAGAAAAATGCGCCGCTGCGGTGCCCGAAGTGCGCGGCGCCCGAGATCCGCTGGCGCGGGCTCGGGACGCAGCGGGTGGAGGAGGCGGTGCGCCGGATGGTGCCGCGGGCGCGGATCGAGCGGATGGACAGCGACACGATGGGGAAGAAGAACCGCTTTCGCGAAGTGCTCGCCCAGTTTCGCGCGGGCAAGATTGATGTGCTTGTCGGCACGCAGATGATCGGCAAGGGGCTGGATTTTCCGAATGTCACGCTGGTGGGCCTCATTGATGCGGACATCTCGATGCATATCCCGGATTTTCGGGCGAATGAGCGCACGTTCCAGCTGCTCGTGCAGGTGGCTGGGCGCGCGGGTCGCGGCGACCGGGCGGGGGAGGTGATCGTGCAGACGTTCACGCCCCAGGCCTCGGCCATCCAATTCTCGCGTCACGCCGACTATGCGGGGTTTGCCGCGGAGGAGCTCAAGCTGCGCAAGGATTTTCACTATCCGCCCTACCGGCACCTGATTCATCATCTCTTTCGCGGGAAGAATCCGGAGAAGCTGCAGTTTTTTGCCGAGCAATGGGCCAAACTGGTGGAGCTGACGCTGGGCAACCGGGTGGAATTGCGCGGGCCGACGCCATCACCGATCGAGAAGATCAAGGACGAGTATCGCTGGCAGCTGTGGTATTTCACGAATTCGGTGACGAAAGTCGTGCCGGATTTGGCGAAGTTGCGCGCGGGTTTCGCCTGGCCGGACGACATCACGCAGGTGCTGGATATCGACCCGGTCAACCTCGGTTAGGCCCGCTGGAAGTCGACCCGAGGCGGGGAAGGCGTTAGCAAACGTACGTAGGTCTTTTAGGTAGTAACCCGTTTCAACTCAGGGCATGGTCGCGGCATGGCTATCGTTGGACCTACCTTCGCCCCGTGGAAAATGCCGCAGCAGGAAGCGGAATTGGACCCGGCTTCCCGTTCCATCGTCGCGCGCCTGCGGGTGATCTCGATTGTCGCCTGGCTGATCTGGACGGCCGGTGGCTTCGTCATGGGCGCCGCGTATGTGACCGGGATCTTCAATTCACTCCATGGGACGGAGCTCCCCACCTGGTATAAGGCAGCCCTGATCAGCGTGATTTTTTGCAGTGGGGTTGTGGGTTGCTTCATCGGCTACCTGAACAAGGTGCTGATCGACTGGGCGCGGCAGGTGCTGACGCTGCTGGGGAACATCGCCGCGAAGAAGTGAGGTGGCTGGCTCCCCGCTTGGCGTCGCGGGGCTTCCTTCTTTTCTAAGCTTTCGGCGGACCAGTCGGAGGACCCCACGACAGGAGAATCCGCTCCCACCCCAAGAGTGAGTTTTTTGTTCGCGGCGCTGGTGGCGGCGCCCCAGAAACAGACGAATGAAGCTGTACTTCATGGGTATTTGCGGAACCGCCATGGGCAACGCCGCGCTCCTGGCGCGCGTGGCTGGGCATGAGGTGCTGGGATCGGATACCGGAGTGTATCCGCCGATGAGCACGGTCCTGGCCGAGGCGGGCATCACGCTCCACGAAGGCTACGATGCGGCGCGGCTGGAGCAACTGGCGCCGGATCTGGTGGTCATCGGCAACGCACTGTCCCGGGGGAATCCGGAGATCGAGTGGTTGTTGGACACGCGGAAGGTGCGGTTCACCTCGCTGCCGGCGATGCTGCATGAATTTGTGCTCCGGGACCGCCGGAACCTCGTGATTGCCGGCACGCACGGCAAGACGACGACCACGGCGTTGACAGCGTTTCTGCTTGGAGCCAATGGCTGCGATCCCGGTTACCTCATTGGCGGCGTGCCGCTGGACCCTCCGACGGGGAATCACCTCGGCGCGGCGACGGCGCCCTTTGTGATCGAGGGTGACGAATACGACAGCGCGTTCTTCGACAAGCGGAGTAAATTCATCCATTATGCACCGCACATCGCGGTGTTGAATAACCTGGAGTTCGACCATGCCGACATCTTCCGCGATCTCGCGGATGTGCAGCGGACCTTCAGTCACCTGACGCGCATTGTGCCGCGCAACGGCTGGATCCTGCTCAATGGCGACGACGACAACCTGCACGCCCTCGGTCCGCTCGGCTGGACGCACACGGCCCGGGTTGGCACCGGCGAACGCAACGATCTGCGCATCGTGGATTTCACCGAGAAAGGCACGACGGTCACCTTCAAGCTCGTCTGGCAGGGTCGGACGTGGGCCGAGGTGAGCTGGGGCCAGCCGGGACTGTTCAATGCGCGCAATGCTTCCATGGCTGCGCTGGCGGCGGGTCTGGCGTTGTTTCCGGATGATCCCACCCGGTTGAAACTCGACGCGCTGGCAAAATTCCGCGGCGTAAAGCGCCGGCAAGAGCTGCTGATTGACACCGCACCGCTGAAGGTAATTGAAGATTTCGGGCATCATCCCACGGCGCTGGCGGAGACGTTGCTATCGCTGCGCAACCGCTATCCCGAGGCGCTGTTGACCGCGGTTTTTGAGCCCCGGAGCAACACGGCGCGGACGAAGGTCATGCAAGCCGGCTTCACCCGCGCGCTGGGCACGGCGGACGAGGTTTTCATCGGGGCGGTCAGCCGGGCCGACAAGGTGAAGGAGAGCGAGCGATTCGACGTGGAAGCGGTGATTGAGCATCTCGAAACGCAGGGGATTCATGCGCACACGGCGGCAACCAACGACCTGCTGCTTGCCGCTCTGAGCGCGACGACCCTCAAGCCCCAGGAAAAGCCGCAGGTGGTGATTTTTTTCACCAACGGGTCGTTCGACGGGATCATCGGGAAGTTTGTCGAGGCGGCGAACGCACAAGATTAATGTGAACCGCGAATGAGCGCGAATCGATCCAGGACGGTCCAAACTCCGGCTTAACGAATCGGAATTTTGCGACACAGAGCGCACTGAGGAGGCACAGAGGTCACCGAGCGAGCCTCCGGTGTCCTCGGATAGGGCTCTCTGTATGCTCCGTGACCAAGGATTGGAATTCGCGGAAATTCGCGTCAATTCGCGGGTAAAAATCCGGCTTACTGCGCCTGCTTCGCGACTTTGTACTCGGCGGGCTTCTCGCCCTTAGGTAGGGCGATCAGGTCGTAGTCGTGGTAGCCGGTGATGGCGACGTCCACAAACTCGCCGACGGCCAGCTCGCGAGGCACGTAGACCCGTCCGTCGATGTCGGGGGCATCGGCTTCGCCGCGGGCGACGCCGGCTTCCTCGACGAGCACTTTGAGGGTGGCACCGACCCGACTCTTGCTGACCTCGGCGGCGATGGCCTGCTGCAACGCCATCAGGCGGTGCCAGCGCGCTTCCTTCACCTTGGGCGGGATCTGGTTTTCCATCCTGGCGCCGCGGGTGCCTTCCTCCTGGGAGTAGCGGAACACGCCGAGACGCTCGAACTTCGTCTCGCTGATGAATTCGCAGAGTTCGTCCACGTCAGCTTCGGTCTCACCCGGGAACCCGACAATGAAGGTGGTACGGACCGCGATCCCCGGGATCCCGGCGCGGATGCGGCGGATCAGGTCGCGGATATAGTCGCCGCTGGTCTCGCGCTGCATGCGGCCGAGCATGGCGTCGCTGATGTGCTGGAGAGGGATATCAATGTAACGGGCGACCTTCGGACACTCCGCGATGGTCTTGATGAGCTCGTCACTCCAGTGCGCGGGGTGGGTGTAGAGCAGCCGGATCCAGAAATCGCCCTCGATGGCGTTGAGCTGGCGGAGAAGGGTGGTGAGGGCGGTGCCGCGGGAGGAATCGACGGGCGTGCGCGGGTTCGGGCGCTGCTCCCAGGTGTCCATGCCGAAGAAAGTCGTGTCCTGGGAAATGAGGTTAATTTCCTTCACGCCCTCCTTCACGAGCTGGCGGGCCTCGGCGACGACGCTCTCGACGGTCCGGCTGCGGTGGCGGCCGCGGATCTGCGGGATGATGCAGAACGTGCACGGGTGGTTGCAGCCCTCGGCGATCTTGATGTACGCGAAGTGTTTGGGGGTGAGCCGGAAGCGGGGCGTGTCGTAGTCCGGGATATAGGTCGAACGCGGGGTGACAAAATTCTCGGGTGCGGACTGCTGGCCGCGCTCCTTCGCGTAGATCCCCTCGATGATCGGCGCGACCTTGGTGATCTGGTCGAGGCCAATGAACGCGTCCACCTCATGGGCGAGTTCGCCGGACAAATCCTTGGAGAAACGCTGCGACATGCAGCCGGCGACGATGAGTTTCTGCTCTTTGCGGCGCTTCTTCAGGCCGCGGTTCTGGTGCACCTCGAGGATGTGGCCGATGGACTCCTCCTTGGACGAGTCGATGAACGAGCAGGTGTTGACGATAACGACGTCGGCCTGGGTGGCATCCGGGATGACGGTCATGCCTGCCTGGTGCAGGTGACCGATCATGATTTCACTATCAACGAGGTTCTTGGCGCAACCGAGGGAGATGAGGCTGACCTTGATCATGGCGGGTCCGGGGAACAAAAAACCGCGGCCGAGGCCGCGGTTTCAAAATTACGGAAGTAGGTCGCAGCCGGTTACTTCTTCTTGGGGGCGGCGGCCTTCACGCGCGCTTTGCGGCGCTTCAGGTAGGCAGCGCGACGTTTACGTTTGATGTACTTGTTGAGTTGTTGGCCCTTGGTGGTGTGAAGTGAAAGGAACAGCATCCCGGGCGGGGCGGGGCGAGTCAAGTTTCCAGTCCAAGTATCGAATTCCCCTCGCGGCGCCAGCGGTAGACCAGCGGTTCTTTGGTGCGGTCCAGCTGCTTGTAAAGCGCGGGGTCGGAGCGCTTCAGGAGCGTGAGCTCGGCGAGGCCGGCGGTGTCGCAGTTGAGGAGGCGCACATAGGGCTTGAAGTGTTCCGGCCGGCCGATGATGCGGGACAGCCCGGGTGGCGTGGAAACCGGGGCGCGGTCGAGGGCGAGGAAGCAATAAGGCAGGCTGCGGAGATCAATGCCGGCGCGCTGGCCGAATTTGACCCACTCCGAGTTGGCGAAGATCTCGCTGGGGGCGGGGGCGAAGTGGTGGCACCAGTCGCGCTCGTTGCCAGGGGCCAGCACGGGACAGGGGTTTTGATGAGTGCAGGGCGCGACGACCCTGAAGTCGTGGTGGAATCCCTCGCGCAGGGCTCCAAGGACGCGGCTGACGGTGCGGGTGCCGGGTTCGACCCAAAGCACCGCCTCCGCGCGGGCGACCAAGGCGCGCAAGGCGTCGAGCGCGTCGGGCGGGAGTTCGTTGAGCACGTGGCTGATGATGAGCAGGCCGACGGGTTCAGTGGAGGCGAGGAAGCTGGGCGCGGCTTGGGCGACTTTGAGGTGCGGAAAGGCCCGGCTGGCGGCTTCGGCGGCGAAGTCACAGGCGACAGGTGAGTGATCCCAGACGAGCAGGGAATCAAAGCGCCCAGCGCCGAAGCACGGGATGACGCGTCGGGCCGCGACGCCACTGCCACAGCCCCAGTCGAACACGGTGCGGGAGGAAGGCGACCATCCGCGCAACTTCAGCTCGCGCAAGACTTGATCCCACTTCCAGCCGATGCGTTCACCAAAGGTGAAATCGTAGCTGGCGAGGTCGCTCGTGGATTTCCAATAGGGCCCGGAATTCGGGGCGCCTTCCAAAAAGCCCGCGCGCAGCCGGTCGAGGGCGGACCAGTCGAGTTCTTCCCAAGTCATGACCTCGGTTGCATTTCACTTATTAAGTGAAAACGACACTGGGCTCGCGAGGTCATGCGGCCAGGCTCACGCCGAGGTGGGTGGCGAGGCGCTGGGTGTGGATGCCGTAGAACGCCGCGAAGGCGCGCAGGCGGGCGGCGGCGGCCGGGTCGCCGGGCGGGCGGACTTTGATCGCGGAGATCATGAGGTTCTTCGCGGTATGCTCGGTGGAGATGAATTCGAACACCTTGGTGCGATAGCCGGCCCACTCGAGGAGCTGGGCGCGCAGGGCGTCGGTGACAAATTCGGCATGGCGTTCCTGGAAAATACCGTGGCGCAAGGCGTCGGCGAGCACGGGCGGAGAGCTGAGCTGTGGGCGAAGTTCCTTTTGGCAGCAGGGTGAGACGACGATGAGCGTGGCGCCGGCGGCGATGCCCTTGGCGAGGGCGTCATCGGTGGCGGTGTCGCAGGCGTGGAGGGCGATCAGAACGTCCAATGGATTTTCGATTTTCGATTTCGGATTGCTGATTGAAAACGAATCGATCTGGCCGGCGGTGAAGGTGAGGTTCGGGAGCTTGTTCTCGTGTGCGACGCGGTTGCAGAGGTTGACGAGATCCGGGCGGGCTTCGATGCCTTGGACGGTGGCGCGCTCGCCGAGAAGCGCAGCGACGGCGAAGGTCAGGTAGCCTTTACCGGAGCCCATATCGATGATCTGAAGTGGCGAGTGACGAGGGGCGAGGGGCGAATCTGAGGCGGGAGGCCCCGCCTTCGCCGGGCCTACGGCGGGCAGGCCCTCCTTGGTCGAGCCTACCGTGGGCAGGCCCTCCTTCGCTAGAGCTTCGGAGGGCAGGCTGGGAATGAGGGGCTTGGGGGCGATGAGGCCGGCTTCGATCAGGAGGTGGCTGAGGAGTTCGGTGAACTTTTGGATCTGGCGGAATTTGTCGGCCATGCCGTCGCGGGGTTGTCCACGGTTGTTCGTGACGCCGAGTCCGCTGAGCCAGGGGGCGGTGGCGGGAATCAGGTGGGATTTGGCCCGGTCGTGGGGCGCGGGCGCGGCGGTTGGGGCGGTGGCTGCAGTTTTCTTAATATTCAGTCGAGCGGCGCTGGCCGGCTGGCATTCGAGCTGGGCGGTCTCGGTGTTCGTGAAGAGATGCGCATCAAGGAAGTCGGCGCCAATGAGTGGCTCGATCAGGGCGATGGCTTCGGCAGGCGGGTGATTCTTCGTGATATCCCGCGTGGCATGGCGCCAGACGAAGGCGAGGTGCGGGCCGGTCTTCAGCGCAACCGGGCGCACCAGCAGGTTTTGCAGGGTGGCATCAGCGCCGCGGTGCTTGCCGAGGGTGAGTTTCTGCAGGGTGCCTTCCGCGACGGCTGATTGGAGCAGGCCGAGGAACTTGGCGCGATGATCGGGGATGGAATTCAAGTTAGGGGAGGAACTCCGTCGTCATGACCTGGGCGGCGGTGAGCTTGCCCTTCGGCAGCATGCCAAGTTCTTCCATTTGCGCGATCTGGGTGGCGTAGCGCACGGGATCGAGCCGGCCGATCTGGGCGGGTCCGCCGGTGATGCCGCGACCGGTGACCAGGTCCTCGTCGAGGATCATCTTGCGGGAGAACGCCATGAACTCGTCGGTGTTGTTCGGGTTGGCTTTTTTCAGCGCCACGTGGGCCGGGGTCGGGTCCCCCGCGATGTAATCCTGCCAGCCGCGGATGTAGGCGCGGACAAAAGCCTTCAGCTCGGCGGGGTGTTCGCGGGCAAATGTTTTGTTGGTGATGAGGACTGCGTAAGCGCGGAAACCGGCATCCCACGTCGAGAGAAAGCGCGGCATCTGGCCGCCGGCTTTCACGATGTGGTAGGGCTCGGCGATGAAGTAGCCCTGCTGGATGGCCTCTTTGTTACCCATGAAGGCAGCGACGGAGAAATTCTGCGGGACGACCGAGACTTTGAGCCCGTATTTCTTCTGGAGGAATTTCAGGAAGGCCCACTCGGGACGCGCGATGATGGTCTTGCCCTGCAGGTCTGCGAAACTGTGGACGGAACTCCCGGCGTTCACGAGCAGGCCGGACGGGTCGTCTTGGAAAACAGCGGCGAACTGGACAATCGGCAGGCCCTCGGCCTGCTGCAGCAGGGTGTTGGTGCTGTCAGCCTGGCCGATATCAGCCTGACCGGTGGCGATGCGGGGCAGGACAAAAGCATTGGGTCCGCCGGGCACAAGGATGACGTCGAGGCCCTCATCGTGAAAAAAGCCGCGGGCCTGCGCCTGGTAGAATCCGCCGTGTTCGGGCTCGGCGACCCAGTCGAGCTGGACGGTAATCTTGGTGAGGGGTTTCGCGTCGGCCGCGAAGGCGGCGGCCGGGAGCAACAGAGCGAGGGCGGAGAGGCGGAGGTTTTTCATGGAGAAGAAATGCGGTTCAGTTGTCAGCGCGCTCATAGGAGTCGTGCCAATGGTGGAGTGCGAGCCAACTCAGGCCGAGCACGACGGCGACAAAGACGAAGCCGAGCACGCAAGTGACGGCGGCGGTGGCGAAGAGCGCGGGGTATTTCGCCTGGCTGGAGTAGATGATGGCCTGGAAGCCGAGTCCGCCGCCGTCGCCGGCGGAGCTGCCGGCGGTATAGTCGCCGACCAGGGCGCCGATGGGGGCGAGGGTTGCCGCGATGCGGAGACCGGTGAAGAAATAGGGCAGGGCCGCCGGCACGCGCAGCAGGAGAATTTCCTGCGGGCGGCGGGCGCGATACATGCGGAAAAGCTCCACGAGATTGCGGTCGGTGGAGACGAGGCCCTGGGTCGTGTTCACCACGAGGGGGAAGAAGCAGATGAGGAACGTGATGATGACGACGCTCTTCAGTCCGGGGCCGACCCAGAGGATCAGGATCGGGGCGAAGATGATGACGGGGATCATCTGCAGCATCATGAGGTAGGGATAGAGGCTCACGCGAACGAGCGGGGAAACCGAGAGGGTGAGGGCCAGCAGGGAACTGACCGCGATGGCGAGGACGAAGCCGAGCAGGGCGCCCTCGCCGGTGTTGAGAGCGGCGCGAAGCAGGTCGGCGCCATTGGTCTGGAACGTCGCGATGATTTCGCCGGGCGTCGGCAGCAGGAAACGCATCTCCTCGGCCATCGCGAACCGGATGGCATACCAGATCGCGATGAAGAGGACGCCCATCAGGGCGGGAAGGAGGATATGGAGAACGCGCTTCGACATCATCAGGCGGCGGCGGATTCGACGGTGCGCAGGAGGCGCGAAACCTCGCCGACAAGGTCGTGATACTCGCGGGAAAGACGGGTGGCTGAAGTGCGGGGGTAAGCGAGAGTCACGGGCACCTCAGTGTGGATGCGGCCGGGGGTGGCGGCCATGACGACGATGCGGTTGGAGAGAAAGACGGCCTCGGCGACGGAATGGGTGACGAAGAAGGCGGTCCACGCCTGCGCGTGGCGGATGGCGAGGAGTTCCTCGTTGAGATGCTCGCGGGTCATCTCGTCGAGCGCGCCGAACGGTTCGTCGAGGAGGAGGAGCTTCGGGGAGAGCGACAAGGCGCGGGCGATGGACACGCGCATTTTTTGCCCGCCGGAAAGTTGGCGCGGATAGGCCTGGGTGCGGTCGCCGAGGCGGACGAGATCGAGCACGCGCTGGCAGGTGGCGCTGCGCAGGGCGGGAGGGATGCCGCGCAATTTTTGCGGGAGGCCGACGTTTTGGGCGACGGTAAGCCAAGGGAGGAGGGTCGGCTCCTGGAAAACGAAGGCGAGTTCGGCGGCGGCCTGCTCGGGGGTGCGTCCGTCCACGCGCAACGTTCCGCCGGTGACGGGGCTTAGGCCGGCGATGAGGCGGAGGAGGGTGGATTTGCCGCAGCCGCTGGGGCCGATGAGGCTGAGGAAGTCGCCGGGCGCGGCGGCGAGGCTGACGCGATCGAGCACGAGCGGACCGTCGCCGTAGCGCTTGGTGACGTCGTGGAGATCAACGAGGGGCGTTGCAGCCATTGGGGCGCGAACTTAGGCGGCGGGCGGATGAGCGCAACCGCTCACTTCAGCTTCGCGAGCGAGTCGGCGGCCTGCTTGAACCCGGGGTCGAGCTTCAGCGACGCCTCGTAGGCGGTGCGGGCGGCGCCGGGGTCGTTGCGCTTTTCCGCGATCACGCCGAGGCGCCACTGCACGGCCGCGTGGGTGGGTTCGTTTTTGGCCGGCACCAGGTCGAGGCAGCGGTGCAAGGCTTCCTCGCCCCGGTCGAGGCGGAGGCCCGTTTCCGCGGCGGTACGGCCGAGGGAATAGAGTGCGAGGTAGTTGTCGGGAGAGTTCTTCAGAGCGCCCTCGAGCACGGCGAAGGCGTCGTCGTATTTCTTATCCTTCAGGTAAAGCTGCGCGTAGACGTAGGCCCCTGCCAAGGGGTCGCGTTTTTTGATCTCCGCGGCCTGCTCGTAGGCCTTGCCCATGCCGCCACCGGCAAACGTGGGGGCGCTGCGGTAAAACGACACCAGGCCATTGCGGGCCTCAATGCTGTCCGGCTCGAGTTCCACCGCCTTCTCCAGCGCGGCCCCGCATTTCTTGGCGAGGGCGAGTTTGGATAGCATCCCGGCCTGGTCGATGGCCACACTGTAGGCCCCGCCGAGTTCAAGGAAGTAACTCGATTTGGTCGGGGCCAGTGCGGTCGCCCTCTCCAGCTGTTTGATCGCCTCATCGGTGTCGCCGCGTTTTTCCGCGAGCGCCCCGAGATAGTAGTGGGCGCCGGCATGGTTGGGCTCGGCCGCGGCGATCGCCTCGAGGGCGGCGCGAGCCGCGGGATACTGCTTGGATTTGTAGAGCGCGATGGCGTCGTCCATGGGCGTGGACGCGTGCAGCAGCGCGGCGGTGCAGGCAAACAGCAGGAGGAAGCGGAGACGCATGGGGAGTGCGACACCATCGCCGCGAAAGGTTTCCTGCCGCGACACAAAACGCCGGGACGCGACGGCTGGTTACTCGTAGCGCAGGGCGTCGATCGGATCGAGCAGCGAGGCTTTCCGGGCGGGATAATAGCCGAAGATCATGCCGACGGCGGCGCTGAAGAAGAAGGCGACGACCACGGCGACCGGCGAGACGAGCGTCGGCCACCCTTTCAGTTGCGAAACGAGTTCCGAGACGCCGATCCCGGCGAGAATTCCCACGCTGCCGCCGAGGGCGCTGAGCACGATGGACTCGGTGAGGAACTGGAGCTGGATTTCCCGGCCATGCGCGCCGACGGCGAGGCGGATGCCGATCTCGCGGGTGCGTTCCGTCACGGACACGAGCATGATGTTCATGATGCCGATACCGCCGACGATGAGGGATACGCCGGCGACGGCACCGAGGAGGCCGGTCATGGTGTCGGCCGTCGCGGTCGCGGCCTGGGCGATCTCCACCTGGCTGCGGACGGTGAAATCATCGCTGCCCTCGGCGGTCCGGTGCCGCTGGCGGAGCAGCGCGATGATGTCGTTTTGCGCGAGGGTCATGGTTTCGGGCGACGACGCCTGGATGCTGATGGAGCGCAGCATGGTCTGCTTGGACACGCGCCGCATGGCGCTGGTGTAGGGCACGATGACGAGGTCGTCCTGGTCCTGACCCTGCACGGATAGACCCTTGGCGGCGAGAACGCCGACGACCTTGAACGGCTGGGCCTTGATGCGAAGGGTCTGGCCGACGACGTTGCCCTCGGGAAACAGCTGCGTGGCGATGGTCTGGCCGATGACGCAGACCTTGCCGACGCTGCGCACATCGGCATCAGAAAACATGGCGCCGTCGGAAAGCGGCCAGGCGCGGATGGTGACATAGTCGGCGCCTTCGCCAAGGATCTGCGTGGTCCAATTGAGGCCGTTGGCGAGGATCTGGGCCGAAGTGCGGACCTCGGGGCTCACACCCACGACCGTGATGACCTCGCGTTTGATGGCCTCGGCGTCCTCGACGGTCAGCGTGCCCGCACCGAACGCGCCGGAGCGCGCGCCGCCCTGGTTGAAGCTGCCGGAGAACACGAGGAGGACGTTCTCGCCGAGCGACGCGATCTGGGCCTCGACCATCGACTTGGCGCCGCTGCCAATGCTGACCATCGCGATAACCGCCCCGACGCCCACGATGATGCCGAGTGCGGTGAGCAGCGAGCGCAGCACATTGCGGCGGAGGGCGCGGAAAGAGACGGTGAGGGTGGAGCGGAGGCGCATGGGAATCAGGCGAGAGGCAAGAGGCGATAGGCGATCGGCGGAAAGAGAAGCAGACTTCAGGCGGTGAGTTTGGCGGCGGCCTCGGCTTCGTGGAGTTTGCGGAGTTCGACCTCGGCGATGAGCCGGTCGGTGACCTGGACGTCGCTGACGACGCGGCCGTCGCGCATGATGAGGTTGCGGCGGCAGTAGCGGGCGATATCGAGCTCGTGGGTGACCATGACGATGGTGATGCCCTGGTCGTTGAGTTTCTGGAACACGCCCATGACCTCGACGGCCGTCTTACTGTCGAGGTTGCCGGTGGGCTCGTCGGCGAGCAGGACCTGAGGGTGGTTGACGAGCGCGCGGGCGATGGCGACCCGCTGCTGCTGCCCGCCGGAGAGCTGGCTGGGAAAATGATCGGCGCGCGCGGCGAGGCCGACGATCTCCAGACAGTGCTCGGCGCGTGCCTGCATGTCATGGCTCGAGACGCGGCGGCGGCCGTAGAGCATGGGCAGCTCGACGTTTTCGAGCGCGGTGGTGCGGGAGAGGAGGTTGAAACCTTGGAAGACGAAGCCGAGTTTCTCGTTGCGCAGGTCGGCGAGCTCGTTGCGGTCGAGCCCGGCGATGTCCACCCCATCGAGCAGGTAGCGCCCCGACGTGGGCCGGTCGAGGCAACCCAGCGTGTTCATCAAGGTGGACTTGCCGGAGCCGCTGGCGCCCATGACGGCCATGAACTCGCCCTTGTGCAGCTCGAGATTCACGCCGCGAACGGCGTGGACCTTCACCTCACCCGAATCATAGATGCGGTGGATGTCCTCGAGTTTGACGACGGCGGCCATGCGGAGAGCGGGGCAGGGCTCAGAAGCGGCGCCCACCGCTGAACGGATTGGCCGCCGGGGCGTTGGCCTTGGCGCCGGGAATGAGGGCGGAAGTGATGACCTGGTCGCCCTCCTTGAGACCCTCGAGAATCTCCGTGTAGGTGCCATCGGTGATGCCCAGCTTGACGGTGGCCGCGTCCATCTTCGGGGGCGCACTCCCCTCGCGGCTGAGCGTGTAGAGCGTGCGGGTGACCGGGCCGTTACTGTCGCTGCCGCCGAAGCGGCCGGCAGGGAGCTCGATGCCGCGTTCCCTGGCGAGCTCCTTGATGCGGGCGATGACCTCGGGGGCGGGGGGACCGTTGCCGCGGGCAAAGCCGGCGTCGCGCATGAGCTGCTGAAATTGGGCGCGGCGTTCCCCATCGCTCAGCGGCTTGGCCGCGGGTGCGGCCCCGCGGCCTGCGGCGGCCACGGGCTTGGCGGGCAGCAGCGATTCCGGGATGCGGGCGCGCAGGGCGCTGTTGGGAATCTTGAGGACGCCGGCATGATTGGCGATGGTGATGGAGACTGTGGCGGTCATGCCGGGCTTCAGCTTGAGGTCGGCGTTGTGCACATCGATCATCGTGTCGTAGACCACCACGTTCTGGGTCGTCTTGGGCGAATTGCGGATCTGGGAAACAATGCCGTGAAACGTGCGGTTGGGATAGGCGTCGACGGTGAATGAAACGTGCTGCTGTTCCTGGACGTTGCCGATGTCGGCTTCGGAAATCGCGGCGTCGATCTGCATGGTCGTCAGGTCGTTGGCGATCTGGAAAAGAACGGGGGCGCTGAGGCTGGCGGCGACGGTGTTGCCAACGTCGACGCTGCGCGAAATGACGCTGCCATCGATCGGGGAGTAGAGGGTGCAGCGGCTCAGGTTGACCTGGGCGATTTCGAAGTTGGCGCTTTGGATTTTCACCTGCGCATCGGCCTGTGCGAGCTGGGCGACGGCCGCATCGAGGTCGCTCTGCGGCACGAGGCTTTGCTTAAACAGGGACTCGGAGCGGTCAGCGTTGGCCTTCATCAGCGCGTAGCTGGCCTTGGCGTTGGCGAGCTGCCCTTCGGCTTGGTTGAGCGCGGTCCGGTAATTGGAAGGGTCGATTTCGGCGAGCACCTGGCCCTTTTTTACGGGGGAGTTCCAGTCTACGTAGAGCTTGGCGACATTGCCCGAAATCTGGCTGCTGACATCCACGGTGGTGACCGCCTGCAAGGTGCCGGTGGCGGAGACGGTCTGGGTGACATCACCATTGGTCACGGTAGTGGTGACGAACTCGGGCGTCTTTTCCGACTGCTGTTGCCAGAAATACCACCCGCCGGCGGCAACGGCGGCGAGAATGACAAGAAATACAATCAGGCCGCTGGAACTCTTGGATTTTGCCATGCAATTTAGATGGAATGACCGGATTTCGACATGGCAACCCTAACCCTCCCCGCCAACGGGCGAGCCGGTGACTGCCTGCACGCGGGAAATGACGCCGGGACGACCGTGATGGTTAGGGCGGGGGCACGGTCACCGGGAAATCTTATTGCCAGTTTGGGAGGCCGAAACTTGGGTGCAGCACCCACCCGATCCATGAAAAACCTCCGCTGCTGGTTCGCCCTGCTCACCGCTTTGTTGGTCATCGCGCCCGTCCGGGCGCACGAGGAAAAAACGGAAGCCAAGGCCGAGAAGGAGGAAACGCAGGGCGCCGACAAAAAGGCGGACGTGAAGGAGAAGGAGAAGGAGAAGGAGCCCGTCCTTTCCGTCACGGAGCACGAGATTACAATCGGCGGGCAGCTCATCAAATACCGGGCGACGGCGGGCTACCTGGTGTTGAAGGACGCGAAGGATAAAGCGCGCGCGAATATATTTTTCACGGCCTACACGAAGCTGGGTGAGACCGACCCGGCGAAGCGGGCGCTGACGTTTTCCTTCAATGGCGGGCCGGGCTCCTCCTCGGTCTGGCTGCATCTCGGCATGCTCGGGCCCAAGCGCGTGGTCATGACGGACAAGGGCGAGTCGCTGCCGCCGCCCTACAAGTGGGTGGACAACGAGTCCTCGTGGCTCGACCAGACGGACCTCGTGTTCATTGACCCGGTCTCGACGGGTTACAGCCGCGCGGCGAACGGGGTGGACGCGAAGCCGTTCCACGGGTTCACGGGCGACGTCGAGTCGGTGGGGGAATTCATCCGCCTGTGGACGACGCGCAACCAGCGCTGGGCCTCGCCGAAATTCCTCGTGGGTGAGAGCTACGGCACGACCCGCGCGGCCGGGCTCTCGGACTATCTCCAGGGGAAGTACGATTTTTACCTGAACGGGATCATGCTGATCTCCTCGATCATGAACTTCCAGACGGCGCGATTCGCGCCGGGCAACGACCTCCCGTATCAGCTGTTCCTGCCGACCTACACTGCCGCGGCTTTTTACCACGGAAAATTAAAAGGCGAACTCGCGAAGGACCTGCCCAAGACGCTGGCGAAAGTGGAAGACTTCGTGATGAAGGACTACACGCTCGCGCTGATGCAGGGTGCGGCGCTGCCGGAGGCGGAGCGCCAGCGGATCGCGATGCAACTCTCGGCGTTCACCGGCCTGACGGTCGGCTACATGTTGGAGCAGAACCTGCGGGTCGACATTTTCAAGTTCGTCACCGAGCTGCGCCGGAGCGAACACCGCACGATCGGCCGGCTGGACAGCCGCTTTGTGGGCATTACGGACGACGAGGAGTTTGTGGACCCGAGCATGGAAGCGATCAATGGCGGTTACACGACGGCGCTGAACGACTACATGCGCCGTGAGCTGAAGTACGAGAATGACCTGCCGTATGAGATCCTCACGGGCGCGGTCTATCCCTGGAGCTACAGCAACGCGGAGAACGAGTACCTCAACGTCGCGGAGACGCTGAAGAAGGCGATGACGAAGAACCCGTTTCTCAAAGTCTGGATTGCGAACGGGCGCTACGACCTCGCGACCCCCTATTTTGCGACGAAATACACCGTGGATCACATGGGGCTGGATGCCTCGATCCGCGACCACCTGACGCTCACCTACTATGAGGCGGGGCACATGATGTATATCGAGAAGCAGTCACGGGTGAAGCTGAAGACGGACTTCGACGCGTTCCTGGACGCGACGCTGAAGTCGGCCGGCGTGCGCTGAGCGAGAGGGCGCGCTTGGGCATTGTAGGTCGGGCTTTACGCCCGATATTCAGCGACGGACATCGGGCGTAAAGCGCGACCTACCGCAGACACCCTCTCAGCGCTTGTAGGCGACTTTCAGCGCGGCGGCGACGTTGGGCGGGACGAAGTGCGAGACATCGCCGCCGTACTTGGCCACCTGCTTCACGAGCGACGAACTGGTATAGCTGAATTGCTCATTGGGCATCACGAAGATGGTTTCGACCTGCGGTTGCAGGTGCCGGTTCATCAGCGCCATGTTGAACTCAAACTCAAAGTCGGACAGCGCCCGCAAGCCCCGGATGATGGCGCCGGCTTGGTGGGCGATGCAGAAGTCCACCAGCAGGCCGCCGAACGGCGTGAGCGTGACATTGGGAAACTTCTCCACGTTGGGCCGAAGCATCTCCAGCCGCTGCGCGGGACTGAAGAGCGGGTCTTTGCCGGGATTATCGGCAACGGCGACCGTCACGCGGTCAAACAGCTTCGCGGCGCGGCCTAGCACGTCGAGGTGGCCGTAGGTGATGGGGTCGAAGGTGCCGGGATAGATGCAGTGGCGCATGGGGAGAAAGGGGAGCAAGGCAGGAAACTCCCGGCGGGGAAAGCGGAGAATGTGCCGCCCGCGGTATCGTTTAGTCGTTGGGTGGGCTGCGTACTGGCGCGCGATGCGCAGCGGCAATCCGGCCACCTCCGGCGGGCCCCGGAAGCTGAGTTCTTGCATTTGCCCCCGCTCAAGTTTGGCTGGCACAGCCGTTGCCGGCGCCTGCGATGAAATACAACCTGCCGAACCTGCTTACCCTGTCCCGCATCCCGATGATGTTTGTCGTGGTGGCACTGCTGCACCTCGATTTCGCGTGGTCCGGGACGATCTGCTTCTGGCTCTACATCGCCGCGGCGCTGACCGACTGGCTCGACGGCAAGATTGCGCGCGAGCGGGGTGAGGTGTCGTCGTTTGGCCGGTTCATGGACGCCGTCATCGACAAGGTCATGGTCATCGGGATCATGATCGCGCTGGTCAGCGGGAATTTTTTTTACGGGCACAACATCGCGGCGCTCATGCTCCTCCTGTGCATCCTGGCGCGGGAGTTCGCCGTTTCCGGCATGCGCATGGCGGCGGCCTCGAAAGGGATCGTCGTGGTCGCGGACAGCGGCGGCAAGATGAAGACCTTCGTGCAATTCAACGCGATCGGCTGGCTGATCGGCTGGCGAATGTTTGCCCAGGATTATCCCGAGCTCTTTGGCGGGAATGAGGACCGCTGGATCAACTGGGTGCATGTGGTCGGCGTAGGGCTGTTTGTCCTGTCGGCGGTGCTCACGATCACCTCGGGCTGGTCGTATTTCCGGCGCCACGGTCACGTGGTGATGGACTGACATGCGCCTGCAGCAGCCGATCTGGCCGCGGTTCCTGCCCACGCACGTGGTGTTGAACGTCGCACGGCTAGGTCCGATCGGGACGCGCCTGCCGGCGCCGGGCACGTGGGGTTCGGTGGCGGGCCTGCTTTATTTCACCGTGTTTTTTTATCCACTGGGGGCGGTCGCGACGGCGCTGCTGAGTACGATTGCCTGCTATCTCGCGGTGGCGCTCTGCGGCGAGGCGGAGTTCCGGCTCGCGCGCAAGGATCCGGGCGAAGTGATCCTGGACGAATTTGTGGTGATGCCCCTGTGCTTCCTGGGGTGGCACCACCTCGTGGGGCCGTGGCCCCAGTGGGTGATATTTGTCACGGGTTTCCTGCTGTTCCGTTTCTTCGACGTCCTGAAACCATTCGGCATTCGGAAGCTGCAGGACCTGCCCGGCGGCTGGGGCGTGGTGGTGGATGATGTGGCCGCGGCGTTGGCGAGCTGCGCGGTAATGCATCTCGCGAAGCAGATCTGGGTGCATTTTCCGCGGTGAGCGCGGTGACCCCGGGGTGGGTCGTGCTTTACGCCCGATAGGCTGAGCAAACTTGTCGGGGATTTACCGGGACCCACGTCGGTTCTCACTCCAATTCCAGTGGCGGGGAGCTCACGAATGCACCGCGGTCGTCGGTGAGGCCGAGCAGACAGGCTAAGACGTTGGCGGGTAGCTCGGCGGAGATGAAGCCGGATTCAAGCCGGGCGGACTGGGTCAGCCATTTCCGTTCCTGCCACCGGGTGCGATCGGTCGTGTAATGGAGGGAAGCCTGCGCGGTGGGTCGAAGACTCTGCGCCCGCGCGCAAAGGCGGCGTCCCGTGAGGCATGGCCTTGCCGACGGCAGGCAAGGGTTCGCCACCACGCAGATGATGATCGGCGAATAGCGCGATCTCAGCGGGGGCGATGCCGTGTTCCTGGCTGTGCTCCATGCCGACGCGGATGCAATAGGTGACGGAAGATTGCGGCAGGGCGTACGTTTGGCGGACGCTATCGAGCGGGAAGGCGAAATCGTTGGTGCCTGAAACGAAGAGTAAAGGTGCGGTGGCGGCCGGCAGATACACCGACGGATCGCACTGGTTGTGCCAGGCCAGCCGCTGCACGGGCGTCATGGCGGCGAAGCGGGTCATCCAGGCCAGCGCGCTGTTGGCCAGCAGAAAACCGCAGCCGTAGATGGGAATGGCGCAAGCGAGCCGCGGGTCGAGGCTGGCGGCGAGACAGGTCAGGTAGCCGCCCCAACTCACGCCTGTAATGCCGATGCGGGCGGGATCCACGGCGGGCAAGCTGCGCAGGAGACTGTGCGAGCGCAGCACCGAGCTCACGGCATGATAGGTCCAGCGGTCGGTCCAGCGGTCGGTCGGATCGAATATGACGCTATCTTCCATCGCGGGACCGCGACGGCTGAGTGGAGCGCGGTTCGCGCCGCAGCCGTTCAGGTCCATCGCGATGGCGGCATAACCGCGCTGCACCCATTCGTCGACCCAGCTGCGAAATGCGGCGCCGAGTCCGCCGTGGACGCATACCATGGCGGGCACGCGGCGGGTTGCCCCGGGTGGAATACCGACGTACGCGAACAAGTCGGTCAGATGCCCCGCGTAGGATTCGTTTTCGAACAGGACGGATTGGACGGACCCGTCGGTTTCCAGGACCCGATAGCTTGGTTTGTAAAAAAGCCAGGCCGTGTCCCAGTTGCTCGTGCCCTCAGGAAGTGCCTGAAGCGCACCATGGGGCAAGGCTCACGGTTTGCGGCTGCCCGGCGCGTAAAAAAAATCCACCCGCACGCTGGAATTGATGCCCAGTTCATTGCCATCGGGGCCCCACACCGAATAGGCGCCGAGGGCCACCAGCAGCCGCGTGCGTTTCCCGGAAAAGCGGTTGAGCGGAAACGCGACCGCCGGACGGATGGCGAACACTTGGTGGTGTTCGTTACTGATGAGAGCGGTGGTTCCGTACGTGAAGGTCAGGGTGCCGCGGAAGAGTTTCCAGTCGCGCACCACGCCGGCGGAGGCGGTCAAGGAGTTCGAGTGGAGCTGGTTCTCGCCAAAATTGGATTGCAGGGCCGTGTGGTTGAGCAAGTCGATGCCCACGCTGCCAAATCCGATCACCTTGGCGTCAGGGATCAGCAGCAGGGACTTGGCGAAATAGGGGGAGAAATGCTGGTAGCCATCGCTCAGTTCACTGGGCGGACGACTGAGCGGAGTGACGAAATCAAACCCGCTGCTCCAGGCTACGCCCTTGGTCGTGCCCGGAGCGGGGACCGGCTCGTATTTGGCGCCCGTGCGCAGACGATCGAAGCCATAACCGGCTCCATCACCGAGACCGTGGGTAAAATAGCCTTCGACTTCAGCATACGCGATCACGTCTGGGCGAACCGTCATGCGGACACCCACCGGGATGCGCATGTAGTCCTTTTTGACCAGGTCCCCGAAACGCGGGCTGCTGTAGATGCGGAACATGTCCTTGGGCAGGAAGCCGGGAAGGGCGAACGGGGCAAGATTCGGAATTCGGTCCAGCAGGTCGCCCAGCGTGGAAAGCTCATCGGCGCGGTCAGGGCCGTTTTGGGCCCGCCCGATCGGCGCCAGGAAAGCGAGTGCCAAGATAAGTCCGAGTAGACGTGTGAGAGAGGGAAGGTGCATGGGCGTCAGGGTAGAATTTGAAAACTCCCCGGGAGGCAATTTTAACGGCAGCCCTTGCTGCAGGACTTCCGGGGAGAAAACGAGCCCGTGGCGGTTGGCGGGATCATCCATAAATCCTCAAGTCCACGCAACGGCGCGGCCGTGATCCGCATGCAGCGGGAGGGTTCCGCGAGGTCGGGCCCGGCAAGCTGGGGGGAGGTCGAAGGCATCTCGTTCAGACCTTCGACAAGCGTCGAAGTGCCAGGGTGTAGCCGAAAAAGCCCCGGCCGCTGATCATGGCGACGCAGGCGCCAGCCGTCATGGACTGATGGCGGAATTTCTCCCGTTTCCTGATATTGGAAATGTGCACCTCAACTGCAGGCAGGGCTGTGCTGGCGAGGGCATCGCGTAGGGCGATGCTGGTGTGGGAATACGCGCCGAAGTTGACGATGAATCCCTCGATGCCGCGGTCGGCGAGCCGGTGAATCTCGTCAATCAGCGCGCCCTCGTGATTCGATTGAAAAAAGACCGGCGCGAAACCCAGGGCGCGGGCGTCGTTGCGGATTTGTTTCTCGAGGTCGCGCAACGTGGCCATGCCATAGATCTCCGGTTCGCGCTTGCCGAGGCGGTTGAGATTGGGGCCGTGCAGGATGGCGATCTTCTTCATGGGGAGGGGAAGGTAAGCAGGAAAGACCGCCGAAGGACAGCGCGGGCTTGCGGGGTCTCAGTGGCTCAGAGCGGATTTTCGGTCGCAATAAATTCCCAAGGAAGGCGGAATTTTTTAGCGAGCTCAGCTGCGAGAGCCTTCACGCCGTGGACCTCGGTCGCGTAGTGGCCGCAGACGTAGAGGTTGAGTTTCTCCTCTTGGGCGCGGTTGAAGTGTTCCTCGCGAAGTTCGCCGGTCACCAAGGTGTCCACTTGCGCGGCGCGCAGCTCGGGGATGGCGCTGCGTCCGCTGCCGCTGCAAAAGGCGATTTGGCGCGGAGAGGCCGAGCCATACTCGATAGCGATCATCCGCGGGTAGAGTAACTTGAGTTTCCGGCGCAGCGCGGCGCGGGTGAGACGGCTCGGTGCAATGCAGCCGATGGCCCGGCCCTCGAGCGGGAGAAAGCGGCGCTTGGGGGTGAGGCCGAGCTGGCGGGCGAGCAGGGCGTTGTTGCCGATCTGCGGATGGGCGTCGAGGGGCAGGTGACTGGAGTAAAGGGCGCAGTTGCCTCGCTTGAGCGCGAGGAGGCGGGGATGGAGCGGCCGCTTGGGCGGATGGGGCAGATCCCAGAACATGCCATGATGGACGATCAGGAAATCCACGCCGGCGGCGATGGCCTGCTGGAAGGGAACAAGACCCGCATCCACGGCCGCGCCGATCTTGGTGACCTCGCCCTGGTTGGCGAACTGCAGGCCGTTGCAGGAGCCGGGGAAATCCTTGAACGCCTGGCGCGCGGTCCGGCGGTCGCAGTAAGCGACGAGGTCAGTGAGCTGGGGCATGGCTGGGGCCGAGGCGGCAGCTATGGGCGCTAAAGCCTGCGCCAAAACTCACGAGCCAAAAATCTCTCTCCGACCCGGGACGGCTCGTCTTGAGCGTTTCCTCGAGGGCGAAGAGCACGGACGGGCTGCTCATGTTGCCGTGGTTGAGCAAGGTCCGGGTACTGGCCTCGAGGGTGTGCGGTGCGACCACGGGGGCGATGGCTTCGAGGACGTCGCGTCCGCCGGGATGGGTGATGACGCGTGAGACCGGCCGCGGACCACGCTCGGCCCAGAGCCGGCTAACGGCGGCGGCGGCGAGTTCGGGCACGGAACGATGGAGGAGGTTGCGGAGTTTGCCGTCGCGCTGCTCGAAGCGGAGTTTATCTCGGTCGGCGGGCAGGTGGAGGGTGTTGAAATCGAAGGCACGCAAGCCGGTCGGTCCCGGCGTGGATTTCCAGATGGTCGCCGCGGCGCCGTCGCTAAAAAGGCACGCACTGATCAGCACGCCGGGATCGTCATCGAGATAAAACGCGGCGGAGCAAATCTCGACTGCCACGCAGGCGACGATGGCGTCGGGCTTGGCCGCGAGCACATGACTCGCGGCGCGCAGGGTCGGGATCGCCGCGCCACAGCCCAAGCCGACGAGGTCCTGGAGAAACGCATTGGTGCGCAGGCCGAGTTGCTCGGCGACGTAGCTCGTCACGCCGGGGCAGAGGTAGCCGCTACAGGTACAGATAAGCAGGGCGTCGAGCTCGGCGGGTTTTACACCGGCCTGTTCGAGTGCGGCGGTGAGGGCGCGGCCAGCGAGTTTGGGAGCCTCCGCGCGGAAGATGGCGTTCAACTGGTCCGAGGAGAGATCGAAGACCTGCTCGATTTCGGGGGCGGCGAAATGACGCGTGGCGATGCCGTGTTCACCTTTCAAGATCGTCTGCAGAATAAGCATCGAGCGCTTCTTCAGGCGCCCGCGCACATTGGAGCGTTGGACGACCTCCCAGCATTCGGTCTGTGTGAACGTGGTGGGCGGGATAGAGGTGGCGAGGGCGTGGAGGTGCATTAGTGGAGCAAAGCGTAGAGAGGACGCACGGGCAGGAGCCGCGCGCGACTAAGGCTGGCGAGCCACTGCTGGCGACGCGGTTGGAGGAAATACGGGTGGAGCACGGCGGCGGACGCCAGTCGCAACCGAAAGCAGCGGCGGAGTTGCCGGTCGCAGGCACGAGAGCAGGTGGCCCACGTCAGCTGGCCGCGAGCGTAGGCGAGCAGCGGATCCAGGACGGCCTCGGCGCTTTGGAAAGCCATCGCCATGCCGTTGCCGGTGAAAGGGGGGATCATGGCGCAGGTGTCGCCGACTTGCACCCGGTCGGTGCGGGCCACGCGGCGATCAAACCCGACGGCGGCGACGGCGCAGAACGAGGCGGGATCGAGTGGGGCGGAGGCGAGGCGCTGCGCCAGCGCCGAGAGCCCGGCGGCTTGCAGGTAGCCGAGAATCAAATCGGGTCCCTTGCCGCAAAGTTCGCGGCGGCGAAAGAGACCGCAGATGTTCACTTCGCCACCCTCGATGCGGCTGAGGCCAACGTAACCCTGGTCGCCGAGATGAAGTTCCAGCTCACGGGCCACAACCAGATTGCGCGCATGGATCTTCAGCCCGAGCCAAGTGGAGCGGCTGCGCCGACGCCCCGTGGCGAACACCCGGCCGGCAGGCGCGGCGGTATCGGTCAGGCGGGTGTGGGTATGCAGGGTGCCACCGGCGGCGACAAATGCAGCGGCCAGCCGGGCATCCAGTGCGAAACGGCTCAGACCCAGCGCAGGCGAGGGGAGGCGCTGCACGCGTGCAGGCTGGTCCCGCATGAACCAGGCGATTTCCCGGTGGTGCAGGGCGCCGGCGAGAATCGGCGCCAGGCCGAGACGGGCGATCGTGGATGACCTCAGGCCGGTGATGAATTCTCCACACACGCGGTGGCGCGGATATTCGCCCGCTTCGACGACTGTGGTCGGAACGCCGGCGCGACAAAGCGCGGTGCCGAGGGCCAGGCCGGCGAGTCCGCCGCCGACGATTTCAATGGAACGCAACGGAGTCATCAACGGCGAATGGCCACCATGCGATAGGCGCCGAGCAAGGTCGTGGTGCAACGGCAGTCCCACTCGGACTCGTTGAGACCGAGCACCCGGGGCAGTTCGTCATCACGGAATCCGGCAGCAATACTGACATGCGCATCGTGTAAACTGACATAGTTGGCGCCGAAAAGTGGCGCGAACACCCGATAATATATTTGAGATAAACGGCGCCGGGCGGGTTCGCAGGCGAGAATAACGCGGGCATGTTGACGCAACCTGGCGCCGAGCCCGGCGAGATCGTGATCGGAGAACTGGTGGAAGATCAGGTTGCCGAATACCACGGCGTAGCCACTGTAGCCGGCGAAGTTCTTGAGATCAGCGGAGTGCCACGCGCCTGCAGGGGGCCACGTCGGAGGCCGTGGCCAGAGGTCGAGGCCGTCCACGGGCACATGGCGGCGGGCAAACTGGAGGCCGAGTTCACCGGTGCCGGCGCCCAGCTCGAGGGCGGCCTCGCCGGGGCGGAGCAAGGGTGGCAGCGTGCGGAGGAGCCAGCGGTGGTTGCCCATGAACCGGTTGGTCAGGCGCAGGTCGCGGCGGTTGTGCAGCGCGGCGGGATGGTCCGGAGGGAGGGAATCGAGAAGCTCGGGTTGGAGCGAGCGCGGCATAAAATTGAGAGGAAGGTTGCCCGGGTGATCGCGGGTGTCCAGAGTTGCGATGTCTTATATGAGCCAAGCACCCGCCAACGCCGTAGACCTGATCGCCGCCGCGACGGAAAAATTTCCGGGCCGCCCCTCGTGGGACGAGTATTTCATGGCCACGGCTGTGTTGATGTCCACGCGCTCGAACTGCGAGCGGCTGCACGTGGGCTGTGTAATCGTCACCGGTGGGGCGCGCAAGAACCGGCTGGTGGCGGCGGGTTACAACGGTTACCTGCCCGGGACGCCCCACGTGACGAAACTGCGCGACGGCCACGAGCAGGCGACGGTGCACGCCGAGCAGAACGCCGTGGCGGATGCGGCGCGGCGCGGGAGCGCGGTCGAGGGCTGCGTGGCGTATGTGACGCATTTTCCGTGCATCAATTGCGCAAAGATCATGGCGGCCGCGGGCATCGCGGAAGTGCGCTACCATACCGATTACATGAATGACCCGCTGGTGGCGCCGCTGCTGGCCGAGGCAGGCGTGGTGATTTTGAAACTCTAAACCGGAACTGGAAATTTAACCGCGAATGGTCGCGAATTCACGCGAATGAAGATTCAGATAGACCCGGATTTCCCATCTGCTATTCGCGTGAATTCGCGTCCATTCGCGGTTTTCTACTCCTGAATCTATCCCATGCGCGAACGCCGCAAAAGCACGAAGCAGAGCATCGCGGGTTCATTGTTGCTGGCGCACCCGGTGATGAAGGATCCGAATTTCCGCCGCTCGGTGATTCTGATGTCGGCGCACGGCGCCGACGGCGCGATGGGCATCGTCATGAATCGTCCACTCGGCAAGCGGCTCGGGGAGTTGAACGGGGAATTTGCGCTCGGGGCGCTGGCGGGTGTGCCGGTCTTCACGGGTGGCCCGGTGCAACCCAAACAACTGTTGCTCGTGGCGTGGCAGGGCCGGGAGGATGGGTTTCAGCTGCACTTTGGCATCGAGCCGGAAAAGGCCGGGCAGCTGCTGGAGGAGGAGGGCACGCAGGTGCGCGCGTATCTCGGCTACTCGGGGTGGTCAAAGGGTCAGTTGGAAAACGAACTCAAGCAGAACACGTGGATCGTGACCGACATTCCCGGTGATTTACTGGCGCAACCACAGGACACATCGCTCTGGTCGAAAGTCCTCGCGAATCTCGGCGAAGAGTGGCGGCTGCTCGCCGGTGAGCCCGAGGACACGAGCCGGAATTGATCGAGACGCGGACGGACGGGTGTCGTAGGTCGGGCTTTACGCCCGATACGTTTGAATGATTCAGTCTATCTGGCCGTTCTGCCGTCGTCCCGGCTATGGCGGGCAACAAAGCCCGCCTGCACTACGCGCGATCACTGTGCCGGGCCTGCGCGCACTAGGGCCGAGTGGGACCGCGCGGTAGGGTCCAATGATTTTGGTTTGGATTTGCGGGGTAACGGGCGGATTCGCTTACTTTTCAGCATGCTCCTCCAAAAACTTGATCGCGCGACAGAGAAGTCACTCGCGGCGGCTGGCCAGGCCCCTCGGACTTGGATCGAGCTGGCGGCCCGTTTTCCCGAACCCGGCGAACACGTCCTCGTCAAGATGGACGATGGCATCATCGAGATCGGTTATTGGGACTCGGCCCGCGCGGGGTGGAGTCACAGCCCGTTTGAGCGCTGGGGCATGCCGGTGTCGTGGTCGCCCCTGCCGCCTCCGCACCAAGGTTAGTGAGAGTCAGCCGGCTGGTCAGAAGGTACGGAAGAGGCCGTTGTATCGGCAGTTACGCAAACTGCCTGCTGGCAGGCGGCCCTACCCAGCGCGAGCGAGCTCGCGGCCTACGCCGGTCGCCAAAGTCGCGGCATCGCTCACCGGACATTTCGGTTGACAGGGGTGGGGTCCACCCGATGTTTTGAACCTTTTATGAAAGTTGTCTCCTCCATTAAATCCGCCAAGAAGCGTCACCCCGCCTGCCAGGTCGTGCGTCGCAAAGGCCGGATCTACGTCATCAACAAAGTCGAGCCGCGCTACAAAGCACGGCAGGGCTGATTAAACCACCTATTCCCGTGAAAGCCGAAGGCCATCCCACTCTCAACAACGTCTGCTACCTCGATATCGGTACCGGCCGCCGTTTCCTCACCCGTTCCACCATGAAGTCCGCCCGCAAGGAGCAGATTGATGGCTTGGAATATTTCGTCATCGCCCGCGACGTAACGATGGACTCGCACCCCGCCTATACCGGCGAGAAGCGCCTCGTCGACACCGCCGGCCGCGTGGAAAAGTTCACCACGAAGTTCAAGCGCGTCACGACCAAGAAGTAACCGCCGGGTTCTTCCCCCTGTTTTCCAAGCCCTCGCATTCGGAGGGCTTTTTTGTGGGCGGAAGGGACGGGCAGTTTGCGTCGGCCGCGGGATGGCTCGCGCTTCCGAGCTTGCGTAGGGCGCGAGCTCGCTCGCGCGTCCCAGCGCCTGCAAGCAGGCGGCCTACCTCGGAGCAGCCCACCGTTTTTTTGTTGGCGGACGCTTCCCGGCGCTGCCTGTGTGTTGCGGTGCCCGCCACGAAATTGATCTGCTTTGACTGCGACAGCACGCTGAGCGCCATCGAAGGCATCGATGAATTGGCGCGACTGCGCGGGCTGGCGGTGTTGGGACGCGTCGAGGAAATGACGAACGACGCGATGGAAGGCCGCCTCCCGCTCGAGAGCGTGTTTGGCCGGCGCTTGGAACTCATCGAGCCGCGGCGCGAAGACCTCGCCGCGGTGGGACGGAAATATGTCGAGACGGTGGAACCCACGGCGCGGGCGACGATTGCGGCCTTGGGGGCGCGGGGTTGGACGGTGGTGATCCTGAGCGGCGGATTCACAGACGCTATCCGGCCGCTGGCGGACTTTCTGGGCGTGGCGCGAGTCGAGGCGGTGGAGCTGAAATTTACCGCGGAAGGGACCTATGATGGCTTCGATGAGGACGCCCCGACGGCGCGGTCGGGGGGCAAGCCGGAGGTGATCCGCCGGCTCAAAAGAGAATTGCAGCCGGTGCAAGTCGTGATGGTGGGGGACGGGGTCAGCGACTTGGAAGCCACGCCCGAGGTGGATGTCTTTGTGGGATTTGGGCGTTACATCACGCGGCCAAAGGTAAAGGCTGAAGCACGCTTTTTCGTCCAGGCGCTCGATCAACTCCTGGAAATCGTATGACCTCCCATTTCCTACCTTCGTTTCCCACCCCGCTTGAATCGTATGTCAATGCGCCCGGCGCGGGCCTGATCGAAGTGCTCGCTGACCGCATCCATGCGGACCCGTTCAACCTGGTGGCCACGGGGATTTTCGCGCTGGCGATTGTGCACACCTTTCTGGCGGGGAGGATCCGCCATTGGTCACACGTGGTGGAGGAACGCCATCAAGCCTGCCTGGTCGAGGCGGAGCGCACGAACAACCTGGGCGAATACGGGCGGCCGGGCGAGGTGAGCTTCCTCGCGCAGGTGTTGCATTTCTTTGGTGAGATTGAGGCGATCTTTGGTATCTGGGCCGTGGTGCTCGGGATCGCGATCGTGGTTTTCAAGGACATGGACACGGCGATCCACTATTTGGGAAAAACGGTGAATTATACGGAGCCGATGTTTGTCGTGGTGGTGATGGCGATGGCGGCCACGCGGCCGGTGGTGGTGCTGGCGGAGCGGATCATGCGCGCCGTGGCGTCGTTGGGGCGCGGGTCCCCCGGGGCTTGGTGGCTTTCAACGCTGATCGTCGCGCCAATCCTCGGCTCGTTCATCACCGAGCCGGCGGCGATGACGATTGCGGCCCTGTTGCTCGCGAAGCACTTTTACGAGCTGAACCCGAGCCCGCGGCTGAAATACGCCACGATCGGACTGCTCTTTGTGAACATCTCGGTGGGAGGTACTTTCACCCACTTTGCCGCCCCGCCGGTACTGATGGTGGCCACGCCCTGGCGCTGGGATACGCTGCACATGGTGGAGCATTTTGGCTGGAAGGCGGGAGTGGGGATATTGGGAGCGACGGCGCTCTATTTCCTGCTCTTCCGCCGGGAATTTGCCGCCATGAGATCCGCGATGAAACCCACGGGCGGGAAGCCGGAGGCACCGGTCCCCGTTTGGATTACGACGACGCACCTGGCTTTCCTGGGCTTTGCCGTCTGGGCGGCCCACTATCCGGCGCTCTTTATCGCCGCTTTCCTGTTCTTCCTGGCATTCACCCAGGCCACGCGACACCACCAGTCCGGCGTGGATTTGTCGCCCCCCATGCTCGTCGGCTTTTTCCTGGCCGGTCTCGTCGTGCACGGCGGCCTGCAGGGCTGGTGGATCTCGCCGGTGCTGCAGAGCCTCAACGAGCCGAGCCTTTTCCTCGGAGCGATGATCCTCACTGCTTTCAATGACAACGCCGCGATCACCTACCTCGCGACATTGGTGCCAGGTTTCTCGGAAGCGCTCAAATACGCGGTCGTGGCCGGCGCGGTGGCCGGCGGTGGCTTGACGGTAATTGCCAACGCGCCCAATCCGGCGGGCCAGGCGATCCTCAATAAATACTTTCCCGACGGCGTGTCCCCGGGCGGCCTGTTCCTTGGCGCGATCGGACCGACGGTGGTGATGGCGGTTTGTTTTGGGTTTTTGTAATTGCTGCGAGTGGCGGCTGCCGTGCTCGTTCGTCAGGGCGGGCCCTCTGAATCGGGTATTCGTCCCACCCAGGCTGCGCCGCGTGCTTGCGCGTTGCGCTTGATGGGCGGCTGCGCTCGCCTGACCCAATGGCTGCAACCGTCCGCGCACCTTCGTCCCTGCTAACGTTGCTTTGTTACGGGGCCATGATGGGGGTCGCGATCGGGCTCAACCTGCTTCCGGTTTTCCTCACCTCGATCAGCCGCACCTATGGCGGCGCGGACGGGCTGACGCAGGAACAGCTCGGGCGGCTGGGTGCTTGGGCGTTCCTGGGCCTCGTCGCCGGTATTCTGGTCACCGGACCCTTGGCAGACCGCTGGGGCGCCAAGCCCTTCGCGCTGCTGGGCAACCTATTCATTGCGCTGGGCCTCGTCGCCGCGGCCTTTGCCCCCGACTACGCCTGGCTGGCCGCAGCAATCTTTCTGCTGGGGCTCGGCGCCGGCAGCATTGACATGGTGCTGAGCCCGGTGGTGGCCGCACTCAATCCCACGCGCCGGTCGCCGGCGTTGAACTGGCTGCATTCGTTTTACTGCGTGGGGGCGGTGGTGACGATTCTCGTGGGCACTGTGGCTTTGCGGGTGGGTCTCGGCTGGCGGGGTGCTTGCCTGATGCTCCTGCCGCTGCCGGCCGGTTTGCTGGTGGCCTTTTCGCCGCTGTCGTTTCCGGCGCTGTCGGTGGCAGGCGGCCGGATGCCGTTGCGCTCGCTGTTGCGGCGCCGCTGGTTTTTGGGGGCACTGGCCGCGATTTTTCTCGGAGGGGCCACCGAGGCCGGGATGGTCCAATGGCTGCCGGCCTATGCAGAGACTTCGCTGGGTTTTCCCGCGTGGATCGGGGGCGGTGCGCTGCTGCTTTTTTCCGTGGCCATGGCCGCCAGCCGCATGGCGGTCGGGGCGGCGGAAGCGCGGGTGGATCCTTATCGCGTGATGGCGTGGAGCTGCGGGCTGTCCGTGCTACTCTTTCTCGTCGGAGCATTTCTACCGAATCCACCCCTGGCACTGGCTGCCTGCATCGCCGTCGGGTTCACGGGGAGCTGCCTCTGGCCCACGATGCTCGCGGTGACAGCCAATCGCTATCCCGACGGGGGGGGCAGCATGTATGGCGGGTTGGCGGCTCTGGGTAACGCGGGAGGCATCTGCATGCCCTGGATCGTGGGCTGGATCGCTGACCGGCAGAATCTGCACTGGGGCCTCGCGATCTCCGCCCTGGCCCCAGCGTTGATGTTGCCGATTGTGTTACGCCTGCGTGCGAACCGGACGCCCTCGCCGGGGGAGAGCGGTAGGTCGGGGTTTATCCCCGATATCCGCAAATGAACATCGGGCGTAAAGCCCGACCTACGTGGAATCTGTGTCCCACACCCCAATCCTTGTATCTTCCTGCCCTTTGTCCTGATGAGCCCGTGCCGGTTACAATTGCTCGGTCCCGCCACCTCTCGCTGCGTGGGCCGGCGCTCATTCTGACAATACCAGCAGACATCCCTGTTTGCCCCGCACGGGTATATCATCGGCAGGATTGTAGCGCGTCGCCGTCTGCAAGCCATCGATTGCCGGCGACGTGAAGTGGGCTTTCCGCGGATCGAGGCCCAAGGCCTTCCAGTCGATGGTCAGCGCGCAGGAAACGTCCTCCTTCGACCAACTGGCGAGCGCCACCAGGGTGCGGCCCGGTCGGCGGTAAACCGTCGCAAGCACGTCGGCGCGGCCCGTCTTCACGGGACTGGATTCATCCCAGTAGCCGATCATCTGCGCCTGTTTGATGCCGAACTCATCCCAGAATTTCCATAGTGACCGCGGGTCGGAGGTGCCCCAGCCGAGGCGGTTGGACATGCCATAGAGCATGCCGCGCCAGGGATGTCCTCCGCCTTGCAGCATCTCGCCGAAGAGCCCAAAGGGCAAGCCGGCGATCTCGATCAGGTAATAGTCGGCCGTCTCATTCTGGTAGTCGTAGCCCTCGCCCATCCAGAGGCTGTCCATGAAGGGATACAGCTCGAGGTATTGGTTATTGGGACTGTTGAGGCCGTATTCGGGGTGAAAGTTGTTGCCCGAATGAAAATCGATCAGGCTCCCGGGCTTCGCCCGCTGCATCACCTTGCGGACGCGCTTCATGATTTCGCGGTCGTAGCCGATGCCGTCGAGATAAAGGCCGTCGGCGTCCGTGTGGCGCATCAGCCAGTTAACCCCCTCGAGGTAATAGTTGTGCCAGCGCGAGAGGCTCGTGGTGGCAATGGCGGCGTCGTAGTGGCCCGGGCCCAGCGGGTCGTGCCACGCGGGCACGTAGTCGCCGCGCAGATGCTCGCGGAGCCAGGAACTGCCGACCTGCGGTTTCGGGTCGCCCTTGACCGTCGAGAAGTGGTCGGCGAGGTGGAAGCCCGGGCCGTTGCGGAATACCTCGTC
>Ga0105047_10000654_pt1 | contig 59592 bp, 50 predicted proteins | sample MAT04_FD_78384 | JGI IMG/M metagenome (GOLD analysis project Ga0105047, IMG submission 78384) | Freshwater microbial communities from Lake Fryxell liftoff mats and glacier meltwater in Antarctica - MAT-04 (megahit assembly) | ecosystem: Environmental > Aquatic > Freshwater > Ice > Liftoff... | reverse complement strand
CAGCTATTTTTATCGCAGTACAAATTCAGGTGCTGCATTTACAAAAATCTCAACCAATGCATTGCCAGCCAACTGGAAAATAAAAATGGATGCTGTTCCGGGAAAAGAAGGCAATTTGTTTTTATGTGCTGGTTCTTCACTTTATAAAACGATCGACAGTGGTTCAAGCTGGACAACTGTGCCATCGGTCACTTCGGCTTACAGGTTTGGTTTCGGAAAACCCATCAGTCCGTCAACTGAATATACTTTGTTCCTTTACGGAATTGTTAGTGGCAACGAAGGATTATTCTACTCCACCAACATGGGAGGTTCGTGGACTCAGATTTACGGGGCAAATATTCCAGGAGGATGTGTTGACATAACTGGCGACTTTAAGGAGGAGTACACCATTTATGTGGCTACAGGTGGAAGGGGAGTTCTCTATGGGGTTAATTCTACTAACACTTCATCAAAACCGAATATTGAAGAACCTGCAGACCAACACCGACTAAAAATAGTTCCAAATCCGGCGAACCGATATTTTGATGTGTCATTTATGCACAACGCTTATCAAAAGGCCAGTATCAGCTTGTACAATTCTTCTGGAAAGTTAATCCTGTCCCAAAACTCACAACTTGAAAGTGGGTTCAATACCCTCCGAATTGATTCTGGTCAAGTTCAGCTTTATTCAGGAATTTATATTCTGAAAATACAAACAGGGAATTCATGCCTTCAAGAGAAAGTATTAATAAATAATTAGATAAAATCAGAAGTAAACGGAAAGATAAAATGTCGCATTTAGGCTGCTTCTGCTTCCCGAGTAATCTGGCCAATGATAGGAAGCTTATGGTTGAACTAAAATTTGCTATTTTTTAAGAACCAAAAAAAACAATTTTATGAAGACTTATTTTAAAATGAGAAATATTTTGCTCTTTTTCTGGTGTATTATTTCACTGAATACCTTGAGTTCGTGTAATAATGTTGAAAGACGGATATTTTACATCGATACCCAAAATGGCGACGACTCAAATAACGGACTATCCTCGGGTCAGCCTTTCAAATCCCTTGAAAAAGCTGGAAAGATTGAATTAATAGCAGGTGATTGGCTGCTTTTAAAGGCCGGGCAAACTTTCTCAGGAACTTTATTACTCGACTCACTTTTGGGAAATAATGACAAGCCTATCGTCATTTCGACTTATGGTAAAGGCAGGGCAGTGATTAATGCCCACGATTCCTCAGCTCTTAAAATCAGTCATTCAAGGTTTATTACAGTAAAAAATCTGGAATGCAAAGGTTCCGGACGGTTAAACGGAAACACTTCCAATGGTTTCGACTTTATTGACAATACTAACCTGATAGTTGATAGTGTTGAAGCAAGTGGTTTCCTGTACTCAGGCATCAGGATAAAAGGAGGTAGAAATATCCGTGTAACCAACGTTTTTGCTCACGATAACGGCTTTTGCGGCATTCATGTTACTTCCGATAAAACTGGGAATGACGAATCAAAGGATAAGTCAATTCGCAATGTATATATTGGCTATTGCGTCACCGACAACAATCCCGGATGCCCTGTAATTACCGATAACCACAGTGGAAATGGTATTCTGATTGGTGGTGTAACAAGTGGAACCATTGAGTATTGCGAATCGATGCGAAACGGCTGGGATATGCCCCGGAAAGGCAATGGACCTGTAGGGATTTGGGCTTATCAAAGCGATAGTATTACCATTCAACATTGCTATGCACACCACAATGCCACTTCGCCCGAAGGAAAAGATGGAGGTGGTTTCGATTTCGATGGGGGAGTAACCAATTCAGTAATGCAATACAACCTTTCATCCTTTAATGAAGGTCCGGGTTATGGCATTTTCCAATATGCTGATGCACTTGAATGGTGCAATAATGTGGTTCGCTACAACATTAGTTTTCATGATGGAATTAAAAATGGACAGTGCGGAATTCTGATGTGGTGCGACCCGGCAGCCATTCCAATGAAAGATTTCTATGCGTATAACAACACTGTAGTAAATAAGTACGGCTACGGAGTAAACTTTCTGCCGGGCAATTACGACAATTTTGTTTTCGAAAACAATATTTTTCTGGTTACCGAACCTACTCGCGAGTTTACAGGAGGCGTTTTTACAGGGGCATCGTTCGATCGAAACTTATATTGGAATACTTATCATGACCAAAATGGAATTGCACAACCCACAGTGCGGTTGGATGCAAATGCCATCGTGGCTAATCCTTTACTTTCAATTCCAGAGGATGATTCTTTTGAAAGTTTAAATCCCCAAACAATCAATACCATTTCATTTTTCAAATTAAACGCCGGATCTCCTGCCATTAATACCGGAAATAAAATTGCCGGCAGTGGTAGAAATGATTATTGGGGAAATTTAATCATCGAAACAGATAACCGGAACATCGGAGCACACGAAGAAAAATGAAACAATTATTAATCAAGGCTTTAAAAGAAGCAGGCGAAATTCAACAAAAGAATTTCAACAAAGTACATCATATTGAAGAAAAGGAATCAATCAGTAGTATTGTAACCGAAGTTGATTTTTTATGCGACAAAATCATTACGGATATTATCAGGCAGGCATTTCCTCTTCATAACATTCTTACTGAGGAAAGTGGGTTGACCAATAATCATTCACGATATACCTGGGTAATCGATCCATTAGATGGCACTTCTAATTTTGCAGCCGGAATTCCCTGGTTTGGGGTTTTGATAGCACTTTTTGAAAACAATGTGCCAATTTTGGCTGGCGCTTATTTGCCCATTCCCGATCAGTTATTTATTGCAGAAGCAGGGAAAGGCGCTTTTCTGAACAATCGGCAGTTATTAATCAAAGATATTAATTTGAAAAATACCTTATTTTCCTTCTCCATAGATTACTGTGATGATAATGCCTTCCTTGAAAAAGGATTGGATTTATATCGGCTTATTATTAAAAACGCAAGAAACACCCGAAGCACTAACTCATTGGTAGATTTTATGATGGTTGCCGAAGGAAAATTTGGAGGAGTTGTTAATTTGTTCACAAAAATTTGGGATATTGCAGCTCCGTGGCTGATTATCCGGGAAGCTGGTGGTGAACTGAGACATTTATATGATCAGGAGCTATCATTCGATTTGAGTGAAAGTGGGCTGCTGAAAAACTATCCGGTTATAGCAGGAAGCTTTTCCATTTTGGCGGAACTTAAAAATATTCAAGATAAATAATCAGAAAGAATAAACTCATGAACCCCACATGTTTCGAAAAACACAAACACCAATGTTTAAAATTTCATTGACATGTGGGCTCCATTATCCCACTAAAATTAATTTTGTTATTATGAAAAACACATTATTTCTCATATTGCTGCTTTTTATTAGTATAAGTCAGTTTGCACAATCTACTTCTCAGCGAAATATTCTTTTCGACAATGATTGGCGTTTTTTCAGGGGAGGTGATCAAGGCGCAGAAAGACAGAAATACGATGACTCAAATTGGCGTAAACTCGATTTACCACACGACTGGAGCATTGAAAACTTGCCAGGAACCGAATCTCCATTCACTCCAACTGCTATTGGTCAGACTGGAACAGGCTTCACTGTGAGTGGGATAGGCTGGTATCGCAAAATATTCAGAGTTGAAGAAAAAGAAAAAGGGAACCGTTTTCAGATTCAGTTCGATGGAGTGTATATGAACGCAGAAGTCTGGATTAATGGGCAATCTGTCGGAAAACACCCGTATGGGTACACTGGTTTTCAGTTCGATATCACCGACAAAATTCAATTCGGACAAGAAAACACCATTGCTGTGAAGGTAATGAATGAAGGCGAAAACAGTCGCTGGTACACCGGTTCAGGCATTTACCGCCACGTTTGGCTCAACATCCTGAATCCTGTTCACCTTGCCCAATGGGGAACTTTTATTACAACGCCCGAAATTCAGCAATCAAATGCCAAAGTAAATATCAAATCCAACATCAAAAATGAATCGGGGGAAACTTCATCCCTGTTCATTAAAACAACTATCACTAATTCGAAAAGCGAGATTGTTACGGTTGTTGAATCACAAAAATTGCTAGAGGCCGGAACTTCATTTGAATTGGAGCAAACCACCGAAATTAAAACACCTGAATTATGGTCGGTCGAAAAACCTGTGCTTTATACGGCTGTTACTGAATTATTTCAGGAGAACAAACTAATCGACAAATCTAACACCCGATTTGGCATCCGCACAATTAGTTTCGATGCAAAAAACGGATTTCAATTAAATGGGAAAACCATGAAACTTAAAGGCGGTTGTGTGCATCACGACAATGGACCTCTGGGTTCAAAAGCTTATGACCGTGCAGAATTTCGTAAAATTGAATTGCTTAAAGCGAGTGGGTATAATGCGGTAAGGAGCGCCCACAACCCACCTTCACCCGCCTTCTTAAATGCATGCGACAGCTTGGGTTTACTTGTTATTGACGAGGCTTTTGATATGTGGAAAATCGGGAAAAATCCGTTTGATTATCACTTATATTTCAACGAGAATTGGCAAAAAGACATTGAAGCTATGGTTTTGCGCGACCGAAACCATCCTTCCATCATTCTCTGGAGTATTGGCAACGAAATTCTGGGTATGGACAATGCAGAAACGGTTGAGGTGGCCAAAATGCTGGCTGATTACGTAAGAAAATTGGATGCAACACGCCCTGTTACCGCAGCTGTAAATGGAATGTCTGAAGGCAAAGATGCGTTTATCGCTGCTACGGATGTTGCTGGTTATAATTACGCCCCGGAGCGCTATGTCTCCGATCACCAGCGAAAACCCAACAGGGTAATGGTAGCGACAGAATCATCGCCTATGCTGGCGTTCAATTATTGGATGGGCGTGGTTGATAATCCATGGGTAATTGGCGATTTTGTATGGACGTCGTTCGATTACATTGGAGAAGCCAGCATTGGATGGTTGGGTTATTTGCCTCATGGAGGATTCTATCCCTGGAACCTTGCTTTTTGCGGCGATATCGATATTTGCGGATGGAAACGCCCGCAATCCTACTACCGCGATGCGCTTTGGCAAAATCCAAATGCACTTGCCATTTTTGTAAAATCACCTTTACCATCCTTCGACTTGAATCCTGACAAAGAAAAATGGAGTCAATGGGACTGGCACGATGTCCTTGCCGACTGGAACTGGATCGGGTACGAGAACAAACCACTCGAAGTAAGCATTTATTCCTCGTGCGACCTGGTCGAATTGTTCCTTAATGACAAATCATTGGGGAAGAAATCTATCAGTCGTGCCACTGAATTCATAGCCAAATGGGAGGTTTCCTATCAGCCCGGGATTTTAAAAGCAGTTGGTTATAAAAACAAGAAACCAATATCATCTTCTGAATTAAAGACTGCCGGTGAGCCTGAAAACATCAAGCTTTCAGCCGATAGAACAAAATTGAAGGCCGATGGTCAGGATTTGAGCTACATTACTGTTGAATTGACCGATAATATGGGTACTAGAAATCCGAAGTCGGAAAACCTGATTCAATTTGAACTGGAAGGGCCGGGTGAAATTATTGCCGTGGGAAATGCTAAACCCAATAGCCTCGAAAGCTACACCCTCCCCCAGCGTAAAGCTTGGCAGGGCAGATGCATGGTCATCGTAAAAACAAAAAAAGAAACAGGTGCAATTAACCTAAAAGCTAAATCAGAAAACCTGAAATCTGCAACCCTAAAAATCGAAGCAAAGTAAAAATCAGTTTAATATGGTAAACCTCAATTAAATCCAAAATGAGAATATTATTAATTTATCTGATACTCAAGTGCCCTATGAATTTGAATTTACCGATGTGCCCGGTGGTGTATTACATATTAATGTCAGGGCAATTGATAACAAAAATGCAGTTACGCAATCACAAACAATTAATGTCACCTCTGTAATTCCATCATTGCCATATACAAACCTGGTTATAAATGGCGAGTTTGATTCTGGCATTTCTTCATGGGGAAGTTGGGGAAATAATGGTACCAATTATACCATAAATGCTGATGACAAATATAATGTTACCGGCAGAAATTCTCTTCGTGCCGAGATGGTAATTGGAGGTGCAGATGGCTGGATGTGCCAGTTAATGCAAGGTTTGGAGCTTAAAACTAATGTCGAATATGAAATAGGGTTTAAGGCAAAGGCAAATAAAAAGGCCAAACTGGAGGTTCAACTTGGGCAAAATTATAGCCCTTACGGTGGTTACTGGTTCAAATCTGTGTCTCTTGACACAATAGCGAAAGTCTTTGGGCCGTATAATTATAAAAACTATAAGAATGACAAAGAAGCACGTATTTTATTCAACCTGGGCGGACAAAACGCTACCACTATATGGCTAGATTCAATAATTGTTTACGAAAAGGTAGCTACACCCGTTTCAGTTGTCAACTACGTTAATAATCAGGCTGTATCTTTAACAATTTATCCAAATCCTGTTAAATCACAGGCCGCCGTTGAATATACTTTACCTCAAAATGGAAAAATTAAACTTTCCATTTACAATAGTTTAGGAAGGGAAATTAAATTGCTTATTGATGATTTCAAGATGGCAGGTAAATACAAAATGGAATTTGATGTTTCTTCTTTTAATTCAGGCATTTATTTTTATTGTTTATCCACTGATAAAAGCATGATATTTAAAAAGATAATTATTTCGAAGTAGATATATACCAAACTCAACATAATACAAATGAATAAACTTATTACTGTTCAATTTCTTTTTTTACTCCTGATTTTTGGTGTTGCACAAGCTCAAAATAATAAACAGCCTTTAGCAGTTTCTCCTCCAATGGGGTGGAACAGTTATAACTGCTTTGGCGCAACTGTTCGCGAGAATGAGGTTAAGGCTAATGCTGACGTCATGGCCAAAAAACTCCACCAGTTTGGATGGGAATACATTGTTATTGATTATTGTTGGTTCTATCCTCATCCACCAATGAGTTTGCAGGACAACCCACCACAATTCAGATTGCCCAAAGATGGAAGTTATGTTCCATGGCTTGCAATGGACGATTTTGGGAGGTTACTTCCCGATCAGGGTAAATTTCCTTCATGCCCAACATCTGTGGGGTTTAAGCCTATTGCCGATTACGTTCATGGTTTGGGATTGAAATTTGGCATTCATCTTATGCGCGGAATTCCCCGACAGTCTGTTTGGGCCAAAACACCAGTGAAAGGAGCAATGGGGATCGATGCTTCGATGATTGCCGATACAACATCTACTTGCGGATGGCTCAACAGCATGTATGGCATCAACATGGATAAAGATGGCGCACAAGAATATCTGAACTCTCTTTTCGAGTTGTATGCTCAATGGGGTGTAGATTTTGTGAAAATTGACGATTTAAGCAATCCATACTCTACCGAAGAAATTGAAGGTTACCATAAAGCCATTGATGTTTGCGGACGTGAAATGGTATTCAGTACTTCTCCCGGCGCTACACCGCTAATTGAAGGAAGTCATGTTGCTAAACAAGCAAATATGTGGCGTGTTTCTGGCGATTTTTGGGACAATTGGGAGCAACTTTTCAACATGTTTGAACTAGCCAACCAATGGACACCTTACCGCACAACTGGTCATTGGCCAGACCTTGACATGTTGCAGTTAGGTCGTTTGTCACGCCGTGGGCCAGTTGGAAACGAACGTGAAACAATATTTACTAAAGATGAACAATTCACCCATTTAACCCTTTGGTGTATAGCAAAATCACCTTTGATGATGGGTGGCGACTTAACTGTTGCCGATAGCTTTACGGTTTCATTACTATCAAACGAGGAAGTACTGGCAGTGAACCAGAACAGCATTAATAACCGACAGGTAAAAAAAGAAAATGGCATTATTATTTGGATGGCTGACATACCAAATTCAAACGATAAATATGTGGCCTTTTTTAATACCTCAGACCATAAGGAAAAACTATCAGTTTTAATGAATGAAATGGGACTGAAAGGCAAAATTGAATTTCGCGATTTATGGGGAAAGAAAGATTTAGGTATGTTCAGCAGAGTGTTTACAACAGAGTTAAACGGTCATGCCAGCTCAATTTTTAAAGTTAAACAACATTAAAAGCAAGTAACGAATCAATCAATTATCGAATACCTATTATAGTACTTTATTAATAAAAACATTATCCAATAGACGCACCGGATCCCATCGAAGCTATTAAAATTAGAATGGAGGAAATGCAATTAAAACAAATTGATTTGATTAATGAGATTGGTGGGAAAAGCAGGGTTTCTGAGATCCTAAATCGAAAGCCTAAATTGACAGATGAAATGATACGCAAATTGACAAAAAGATTAAATCTTTCACTTGTTTGCTTATTAACGATTACCAGCTGACTCGCGGTAAACGAAGTACGGTTGGAATTAGGGAATTGTTGTTCGTATGCTAAAAAATAACGATTCGGTAATTGCGGGTAGCTCTAGAGTGTTAGCACTGACTACCTTGGTTAGATTATTAAAATCGTCTACAAAAACCTTTTTAACTATGTCAGCACTTTTTTCCCCTCTTAAAATTAAAGATATTACCCTTCGAAACCGTCTCGCTATTTCGCCTATGTGTCAATACTTCCCTTAATTGTTAGAATTTCAGCAACGGATTGGGCGGAAGGTGGTTGGCATATTGAAGAAGCTGTAAAACTTTCTTCTATTTTGAAAATTAAGGGAGTCGACCTGATCGACACTTCATCAGGCGGTATCTTACCCATTGCTAAAATACCTGTTGGCCCTGGTTTCCAGGTTCAGTTTGCCGATCGTATTAAAAATGAAACGGGTATACTTACCGGGGCAGTTGGGCTGATTACCGAAGCTCAGCAGGCGGAAGATATAATATTGAAAGGACAAGCCGACCTTATTTTAACTGCTAGGGAATCTCTCAGAGATCCGCATTTAGCTTTGCATTTTGCCCGCACACTGGGGGCTGTTATTGCATGGCCTTTACAATATTCGAGAGCTAAATAATTATCCGGAATTCATGACGAACTTAAACATAAGTTGATTGAATTTTTTGGTCTTTAGGAAATGCATTTCAGCGGTATGGTGCCTTAAACCTGAGTAACAAAATAGTTTAATCCTGGGACAAATCCCTTCTGAATACACTTAAAAAATTTTATTCCTTTGTATTCCCCATCAATCAGGAAGCAAATTGTTAATCCAAAAAAAGTTTACAGCATTGATCCCGTATTTTCACAAACCAATAGCCTAGCATTCAGTAAGGATCTGAGCCGACGGCTTGAGAATTTTGTTTACCTTAAACTCCGACGACAATATAAGGAAATTCGCTTTTCTAGCTCATTATGCTGGCGATGAGATAACTCCAGGTAAGCCTTTTAATATGGAGGGGATTGGTTTCAAAGGAAAGTTGCTCATCGGTTTTAAGAAAAACCTTGTGAAAAGTCTTCATCGGGATTTATACCCAGCAGATAATTTCCTGGAAATGAATCCGAATGACGGTAGTTTGCTTTTGGAAAAATAGTATTTAGAAGTTATTGAAAGTATTTTACATTCAAGAATGAAGTAAATTGATAGTTGAATTTAAATCGCTCAATACATTTTTAATAATATTGTTTTATATTGCAAGCGGAAAATCGCTCATTGTCGATAAGGCTTTGTTGTTTTCTTGATCATAAAAACCAGTTATAAGTATTGTTTTCCTTCTCGGTTTTACTGAGAAATTCACCTAATCCTATTGACATGACACATCAAATCCCTGACTTAAAAATCGGCAATCTTATAATTAATCCCCCTATAATTCAAGGAGGAATGGGCGTTCGCGTATCCATGTCGGGATTAGCTTCAGCCGTTGCAAATGAAGGTTGCGCAGGAATAATTGCAAGCGTTGGCCTTGGTGATTATGAAAACCTGAAAGCATCTGATTTTGTAAAAGTTAACAATGATGCATTACGTAAGGAAATCCGCACTGCCAGAGCCAAATCCAAAGGAGTAATTGGAGTTAATGTTATGGTGGTTCTGTCGAATTATGAAGAGCTTGTAAAGATATGTGTGGAAGAAAAAGTAGATATGATCATTTGTGGTTCGGGTTTACCAATGGATCTTCCAAAACTTACTGCCGGCTCAGATATTAAGCTTATTCCAATTGTGTCTTCAGCTCGTGCTTTTAATATCATTTACAGGAAGTGGAAGCAGAATTACGGAAAAGTTCCGGATGCGGTAATTTTAGAAGGTCCGCTTGCAGGAGGCCATCTTGGTTACAAACCTGAAGATGTAATTGCAGGAACCACTTCAACATTGGAACAACTGGTTAAAGAATTAGTTGAATATTGCAATACCATTGAAGATCATGTGCCAGTTATAGCCGCCGGCGGAATATATACAGGGGAAGATATTGCAAGATTCCTGAAAATCGGAGCGTCAGGTGTTCAGATGGCCACACGATTTGTTTGCACTACCGAATGCGATGTTCATGACGATTTTAAACAGGCATATATAAATGCAGGTAAAGACGATATTACCATAATTAAGAGTCCGGTTGGTCTTCCCGGAAGAGTTATTAAAAATAAGTTTGTTGACCGGATAAAAGCCGGAGAAACAGTACCCTTTAAATGTCCGCATCATTGTTTGCAATCATGTAATCCACGACTGGCACCATATTGTATCGCAAAAGTTCTGGCAAGTGCTTCAAAGGGTGAACTGGATGATTCCTTTGTATTTGCAGGTGCAAACGCCTATCGTTGCACCGAAATTGTAACGGTAAAGGCTTTAGTTGATGAATTAAAGAAAGAGCTTTCCGAGAATCTTTAAACCCCGAGAATCTTTAAATTTGCTTTATAAAAAAAAAGCAGGAATATGATTCCTATTGCTATTCTGTAGTATCCAAAGTGTTTAAAACCGTAATTTTCAACAATTTTCAGGAACACTTTTACTGCAAGCCAGGCAGTGATGAAAGCGACGACCAATCCGATACTTAATAGGAGCAATTCATTTCTCGAAAAAATAATCGGCGTTTTCAGTAAATCGTAGCCTGTTGCTGCAAACATGGTAGGGACAGCCAGTAAAAAGGAAAACTCGGTTGCCTGCTTTTTATCAAGACCATTAAAAACTCCCCCGATAATAGTGGCAGCCGCCCTTGAAACTCCCGGAACCATTGAAAAGCACTGAATTAAGCCGATAAAAAATGCGTTTTTATAAGAAATGTTTTCTACTTCATCGGTTTTACTTTCCTGATTTACAAGCTTTTTGTCAATAAAAATCAGAATTATTCCTCCAACAATAAGAGAAATGGCAACAATTGTTGCATTGAATAAATAGGCTTTAATAAAATCATAAGCCAGAAATCCTATGATTGCAGTAGGAATAAAAGCTGCGCCTAGCTTTAGATAGATTGAAATTCCTTTCAGAAACTTTTTTGCGTAAAGCATTACAATGGCCATAATTGCTCCAAGCTGAATAGCAATTTCAAAAGTTTTTACAAAAGCATCATCCTGAATTTTCATGATGCTGGAAGCCATTATCATATGACCTGTTGAGGATATCGGAAGAAATTCAGTTATTCCTTCTATAATTGCCAGAATTATTGTTTGGATAATGCTCATGGGGTAAAGTTAGAATTTAGGATTTATTTGAATTTAGAATTTCTAAACTTTGAATTACACTCGGTCTTTGGAGGAGGAGATTATTTATTTTGAACTTTGAGAGCAGTCATTTCATGAATTAAGAAAGAGGTAAATCAAAGAAAAACTCGGTACCTGCCTGTTCTGTGCTTGTAAAATATACTTTTCCTTTAAGAAAACGCTCACCCAGAAGTTTCATGCTATAGGTTCCTAAACCTCGGTCGTTTCCTTTTGTAGAAAAACTTCTTTTAAAAATCTGAAGTTGAATATTTCTTGGAATAAATTTCGGATTATGAATTGAAAACCGAATGGTTTGCCCGGCTAGCTTTGCTTTGACACTTACGGTATCACCGTCGGAAGACGCTTCCAGTGCATTTTTAATCATGTTTTTTATAATACGGGCAATCATTGATTTGTCGCTTGAGAAACTAAAATCCTGAGAATCGGCGGAAGCAACTAATTTAAAATGGTTTTTAGGCTGAGACTCAAATTGTTTTATTAGAGTGTCTAAAAGCTCCGAGGTATTTATTATGGAGGTACTCAGAATCAGTTCTCCTGATTCGGCAGCAGATAACTGTCTTTGATCAAGAATCTCTTCAACCAGTTCATTACTAACTATTTTCATCAAAGTTAGCATTTCATCTTTCTTGGAGGGATCTTCTATATGCGATATCAAATCGCTAATATTCTTAAGATTTCCCGCAGTGTTAAGGATATCATGAAAGAAAATTCTTTCGAGCATCCTTTTTCTTTTAACACCGCTTATATCAGCGATTGAAAAGATGGTATATTTTTCACCGTTCCAGGTAAATGGCGAGGCCGTTACTTCAAAATCAAAATATTCTTCAGTGCCTTCATTATCAGTAGTAATGCGGCATTCGTTAACCACCTTCCTGTTTTCTCTTATGCTTGCTGTGATTGTGTTTACAGCACCGCAAACACGGCAATTTTCGGAAGTTCCACAACCTTCCTCCATGGTTTTTGAGTGGATGCAATTCAAAGCTTCTCCGGGGCGTTTACCCAATAAGACCCTAAAATCGCTGATATTGAGGGATTGTACCAAAACCTGATTCGAATACACTATTTGCCTGTTTGCATTCAAAACGGTTACCACATAAGGAAGAGCATTAATAAGCTCCGAAAAATAATCGTTTTGACTTAAAGCAAGAAACTGATTATTAACAATTTCAGTTGAAGATCTTTCAGGGGACGCGTGGAATGTTTTCATATCAAATAACTGGATTTGAACCTTTGGCACGAAGACGCATAGGTTTGGTGCGCTCTTTTTTCGAAAGGCCTTTAAAAAGCAATCGATAACTTAGAGTAAAGAATAAAATGCAAGCAAGAGCAATTCCCGCAGAAGCCATAATACTTGATGACCCAACAGAAAAGAAAACCGGCAGCATTATACCTGTTGCCATTCCGATTATACCTGTTGCGATGGATATTTTTCTAGTTGTAAGTGCAAACAGACCTATCATAAAAAAGCTTAGTCCAACAAAGGTATATGAGGCAATGATGTAAATCTCTTTTTCACGGGAAAGACTGTATACAGAAAACCTAATGGCCTCAGCAAATTTAACATCTGCCTCCACGTAATGATTCATAAGGTCGATAATGGTAAATCCCTTTATCCCTGAAATACAAAACATCACTGAAGCCAGAATCAGAAAAAATCCTTGCAGAAATGCCAGAATAGGCCCATGCGGATGAAAAGCGACAATAAATGCTGCTCCGCTTAAGGTGATAAAAAGAGCAGAAATTACCCAGATCAGTGAGTTTATTTTTAAAAGGATAAGATTTTCATTAAGGTAGGTAATATCCTCCTGAATGGAAGAAATCATATTCACAAATTCAATGCGTGTAAGCAAGGTTGCTACCACTGAAACGCCTGTAAACAATGCAAATATGCCCGCTACTATCTCAGGGTTCCTTCGTTGTTTTACTTCTGTAATCATTGCGCAAATTACATATTTTTTCAGATTTATCCTTTCTAAGACAAAATTGATTAATTTTGGAAGATAAATCTGTGCAAATGAGGAAATACGTTTTATTGCTTATCGTTACTGTATTTCAATGCTTTACGGCGTTTTCACAAACTCAGAATGTTAATGGTATCCATGGTGATATGCTGGGAAAATTAAAACACTTTCACGATTCTAAATCAGAAATCAGTATTAATATGGGTCCTTTCATTGAAGAAAACTACTACAAACATATACTTTACAATCAGAAGGAGCCCGGCATTTCTGGTTACAGGATCCGGATTTTCCGCGATTCAGGCACAGATGCCAAAGAACGGGCAAATGCCGTGATGTCAAACTTCTTGTCGAAGTATGAAGATATCGATTCAGAATTAAAATATGTAGATAATATAGATTGGGTGATTTATGTTGGAAATTGCCGTACCCGCTCAGAAGTATTAAAACTTTACAATAAGGTAAAGGTTGATTTTCCATATTCCTTTATTGTATCGCAAAGAATAAGTGTTTCAGACGAATAAAAGCAGATCAGGGATGAGTGAAGAATTAAAGCACAAGTGTGGAATTGCATTAGTAAGGTTATTAAAACCTCTTGAATATTATCAGGTAAAATACGGTACATGGAGGTATGGTCTGCAGAAGCTCTATTTGTTGATGGAAAAACAAAGAAACCGCGGGCAGGATGGAGCCGGAGTTGTAAGTCTTAAATTCGATGTGGCCCCTGGCAACAAATATTTTAACCGCCAGCGTTCGATGGACGATTCGGCCATTAACGTTGTTTTCGATAAGATTTATAAGCAGTTCAGAAAAATTGAAAAGTATAAACCAGAGCTAATCAATGATCCGCACTGGGCAAAACTAAATCTTCCTTTCGCTGCCGAACTCTACCTTGGACACCTTCGTTATGGAACATTTGGGGATAACTCCCTCGATAATGTGCATCCCGTTATGCGACAGAATAACTGGAAATCAAGAAACCTTGTTTTAGCAGGAAACTTCAACCTTACCAATGTTGATGAGCTTTTCGACCATTTACTTGAATTGGGCCAGTCGCCTAAAGATTTTACCGATACAGTAACCATGCTCGAAAAAGTCGGGCATTTCCTCGACCGGGAAAACCAGTTCCTTTTTGATAAGTTCAAAACTCAGGGTTATTCCAATATTGATATTTCTAACCTTATTGCCAAGGAAATGGATGTTGCCAAAGTTCTGACTGAAGCAGCCAAGAGATGGGACGGGGGATTTGCAGTTGCCGGAATGATTGGACATGGCGATGCTTTTGCACTTCGCGATCCATGGGGGATACGTCCTGCATATTATTATCATGATGATGAAATTGCTGTGGTTGCCTCTGAGCGTCCCGTGATCCAAACTGCATTAAACCTTAGTTTTGAGCAGATTCATGAAGTTCCACCCGGACATGCAGTTATTATTAAAAAAGACGGTGATTTTTCCATTCAGCAAGTCCTTGAACCAAAAGAGAAAAAATCCTGCTCCTTCGAACGTATTTATTTTTCCAGGGGATCCGATATCGATATCTATAATGAAAGAAAAAAACTGGGTGAACTGCTGGTTCCCTCCATTTTAAAAGCGGTAGATAATGACCTCAGAAACACTGTTTTTTCATTTATTCCAAATACTGCTGAATCGGCATTTTATGGTATGATTAAAGGTGTTGAAGACCATATGATGCAAAAGAAAATGGATTTACTTCACAGTAGGAACGGTAAAATTTCTGATGAAGATTTGAAGCATATTCTTTCCGAGCGCCCAAGAGTGGAAAAAGTTGCCATTAAGGACATAAAACTCAGAACTTTCATTACTCAGGATAAGGGGAGAAAAGATTTGGTAGGACATGTGTACGATATTACGTACGGTACCGTCATAAGTGGCGTAGATAATCTGGTGGTTATTGACGACTCAATCGTAAGAGGAACAACACTCAAACACAGCATTCTTAGAATTCTGGACAGGCTCGGACCCAAGAAGATTGTTGTTGTATCTTCATCTCCACAAATACGATATCCCGATTGCTATGGAATAGATATGGCTAAACTTAGCGATTTTATTGCCTTTAAAGCTGCCATAGAATTACTGAAAGAGCGAAATAAGGAATCGGTTATCAATGAAGTTTACCGTAAGTGCCGTGAGCAGAAAGATCTCCCCAAAGAAGAATTTGTAAACTATGTAAAGGAAATTTATCAGCCTTTTACCCCGAGTGAAATATCAGCTAAAATAAGTCAGTTGTTAAAAGCAAAAGAATTAAAAGCCGAGGTTGAAATTGTTTATCAGACCATCGAGAATCTTCATGTGGCTTGTCCAAATGATAAGGGCGACTGGTACTTTACAGGCGATTATCCTACACCCGGCGGAAATAAGGTTGTTTCGAATTCCTTTATTAATTTTATTGAGGGGATTAATAAAAGAGCCTATTGAAAATTGATGGAGTGATGAAGTGTTACAAAAATACGTAACCACATCACTCTATCACTTATGCCACATTACTCAAAAATCCTTATCATCAGGATCATACGAATTCACATGCCTCTCAACTTTCTTATGATACAAATCGTTGATGGTGATCATAATGGCGGTTTCTTCAACGTCGCCAAAATAGGGATTTAATGCAGTTCCGAATGTCTTAAATGAGGGCGACAGATTCATATAGGCATTGATAAGTGGAGGGATATTCTCACCAAAAGCCCTGACTGTCTGAGAAAGTATCTTGTAGTCTTCCAAGTAGGTATTCCCCACAAATACTCTATTCATCTCTTCACGGTCAATTTTGATATCAAGGGGAAATTTTGGAATTACCAGGTTTTCGGTATCAGGAAAATGCTTTTCCAGGAAATATAAAAGGAAGTTTCTGGCTCTCTGATTATAATTTTGGTACATCGTAACTTTTCCAAAGAAATACTGCTTTTCCGGATAGTCAATTATCAGACTTCCGAGTCCGTCCCAAAGATTATCAAGTGCGTAAATTCCTTTACTTCGTCCTTTACTCAAAGCTTTTGTTGCCTGATAATGCGGCTGGACAAAAGAACGTCCCAGTTCAATCATGTTTGGGACATAGTCGTGAATGAATTTTTTAGAGAAATTAAAAAGCTCAGTGGTAGCAATATTGGATTCTCCATGTTCATTAAAAGTCAGATCGTCACATAGATGAAAGCGATATCCTCCCAGGATTTCCTTTTCTTCAGGATCCCAGACTATTAACTGTTTATAGGGATTTTCGTTAGTATCGAATGCGTCAATATCAACTGAAAGCCCTGTGCCACCTCCGGCTTCCCTAAAAGTTTCCTCTCTAAGCCTTCCGATCTCTTGCATAACATTGGGAGAATCCTGATGTGTTAATATATACAGGTGGTTGCCAGCGTTGTTGGTTTTTCTGACGAACTTATCTTTAGTAAGCTCACTTTCAATGATTTCCTTTGAAATGGGAGGGATGATAGGTTCCATTTTGGGTCTATTTTTAATGGACAAAGTTAAGGAATTTTTAATAAGTGCCGTCAAAGGGCTTTATATTGCCTTCTCCAAGTGAATACACGTATTTCTTTAGGCTTTTTGCCCAGTCTTCCGGCCGCTTGGATTTGTCAAAATAAGCATAGCTGACAGGAGTACCAAAAGTGATCGTAATATGTTCATTCCTATGCTTATAGGTTTCATCTGAAAGATAAAACATTTCTATATTAGATTTTATACCAAGGAATTTTCTAAAATTCGATAGATTATAGAAGAAGTTGGTACAACGGCCTGTAACATGAATCGGTACAATATCCCGTTTATATTGAACCGCTTTGGTGACGAAGCTTTTTTTCCATACAGTATCCTCGATTTTTCCCTTAGTTCTTCTGCTTACAAGGCCTGAAGGAAAGGAGAGAATCTGAATGTCGGAACTCAAAGCCTCATTAAGAATTTGTGCAGACTCATGCGACATTGAGCCATGCTTATTTACAGGGATAAACAAAGGTTTGAGATTCTCAAAATTCATCAGTATATCATTTGACAAGGACCGAACATCATGGTATTTCTTACTCAGTACTGTCAATAGTAACATACCGTCAAATCCACCAAGCGGATGGTTGGAAACAAAAATAAATCGTCCTGATTCAGGAAGGTTTTTTTCACCTTTTAGACTAACAGTTACATTAAAATCCTTTATTACAGCTTCAGCAAAATCCAGACCTATTTTTTTGCCATGAAGTTTTAAAAAACCATTTATTTCACCGATATGAAGGGCATGGTTGAGATATCCATAAACAAACCCGGGAATATATCGGGCAAGTCCGGGATTTTTATCTTTGAAGACTTTTCGCAGATCAATAAAAACAGGCTTTTCATTGATTGTTTTATCATTCATCGGCATGAGCATTTTCGTCTAACAGTTTACGAAAATACTAAAAAAGCTCAATAAATTGATTTCAGGATTGTTCTAATGCAGAATTAATGATATCTGTTGTTTCTTCTGAAGCAGATTTCATAGTGTCCACAATACTTGCAGGCAATTCAGAAATCATTGCAGAGATGTTAATAAAGGAAACATAGGTTTTCCCATCAACTTTTTCATAAACAGAAATACGACAGGGCATTAACACAGAAGCAATTCTTTCATGATTTTTCTCAAGCAATTTCCCAGAGTATTCAGGTTTGCAGATTTCTAAAATCTGAACTGGCCTTACTTCTTTACCCGATTTGGCTAATGATTGCTGAAGGTTATGAGTGGCAGGATTTTGCCAGTCTTTTTTCGTTGCAGCTGAAACCAGTTTTTCAATGGTATCTGGTACATTAAAAGGGCTAAGCTTTTCGATAATTAGTTGGTTCGTGCTCATGATTTGTTTGTATTACTGATTAATTCATTTCTTTAGCAATTGCAATGGCAGCAATGGTTCCGTCAGCAACCGCAGTTGTAATTTGCCTGTATTTTTTGCTGATGACGTCACCGACAGCATAAACTCCCGGTAAACTGGTACACATATCTTCATTAGCTTTAATATATCCCCATTTATCGAGTTCTAATTTATCCCTAAACATATCGATGTTTGGTTTCATTCCGATGAAGACGAAAACACCGTCACTTTCCAGACTTTTAATTTCACCTGTTTTTAAATCTTCAATTTCTGTAATGATTTTATCTCCATTGCGTGTAAATGACCTTGGCTCATGTTTAAAAAGAGTTGATATTTTTGGATTTGCAAATAATTTCTCCTGAGCTTGTTTGTTTGCTGTGAATGCATCAAACTGATGAACCATAGTTATTTTACTAGCAAATTTACTAATAAATCCGGCCTCTTCAACAGCCGAATTTCCTCCCCCGATAACAACAACTTCCTTATCCCCATAATATTTTGCGTCGCAAGTCGCACAGTATGAAATTCCTTTGCCTTTCAATTCTTTTTCTCCAGGGATTCCCATTAAATTGGGAGATGTTCCTGTAGCTATGATAATTTTCTTTGCTTTTATTGTTTCGAATTCATCTACCACAACTTCTTTTTTTACAAGATCTATTTTTGTCACATCAACAGCCACCTTATAAATGGTGCCACACAATTTCGTTTGCTCCGACATATTATGCGATAGAAGATAGCCGGGTTGCGGATCGATAAACCCCGGATAATTCGATACTTCATGGGTTGTGGAAACATGACCTCCCGGGAGAGCAATATCAATAAGTACTGTATTAATTTTCGATTGACACAGATACAAACCTGCTGTGAGTCCGCCCGGCCCAGCGCCTAAAATAAGCACATCAAATTCCGAAACACTAGGTTTTATAAGCGTTTTGATTTCTTTTACTTTTTCTTCCGGAAGCATGGTATCTAACTGGTGAATGATATCACTTCGTTTTATTCCTCCTGTCAGCACATTTGTGGATTGCACTCCGTTTTCAAAAAACAGCAGTGTTGGCGATGATTTAACTCCCAGACTTTCAGCAAGTTGTTTATTTTGCTGACGGAACATTTTAACGAACTTTATATCCTTGCCATATAAACCGGCCAATCCTTCAAATTTAGGTGCCAAGGCATCACAAGGTGGACATTCTGTGGAATAAAAATCAAGAATGACTTTTCCTCCTTCCAGAACTTCTTTTTCAAATTCTAATGTGCTTATTTCTTTCATTGATGTATCTTAAAATTTTGTAATTCCATAATGGGTTCATTATTGTGGACTCTGTCTTTTACTATTAAAGTGGTTGTGTATGATTTTATTTGCTTTTGGAATAAAATGTCATGACCAAGACAAAGCCCGATAGTTATTGTTAGATCAACATTTTCACTGTTAATCTGTTCGGCCTGGGCAAGAGGATTACACGATACCGATTCGATTTCACTATTCTGGTTAATTTCAGATTGTTTAAATCCTCCGGTAGTACAGGAAACGGGGTAAGTTTTAAAACCAGATTCTTTAAAAAACTCATTGATTAGTATTGAATCTCTTTCCATTCCATAGCAATAAGCTATTCCAATTTTTTTAAAGTTCATTTTTTTTGAGAATTCAACAATTTCCTGCAAACGTGACAATGTTCCGGCTCTGCCATTGTCAACAAGGATTGCTGCCGCCTGAACGATTTTCTGGTTATTATGTAAATGATATGTTGACATCAATTCTTCAGTATCAAACTTTTGAGCTTTGCAGGAATCGGTTGTCCTGCAATTTTTTGTCCTGCACTTAGTACAATCCATTATTTATCTACAAGATATGATGAAAATCCTAATTCAAGCAATTCTTTCACAGGTCTGCAATCAGCTGAAACAACATTTCCTGTTTTGTTTTTGGCGATTGATCCGCAGCCGCCCCCGCATGCAAGTTGCAAATTGCAGGTTGAACACTCTGAAATTGAGGTAACGTCGCGGTTTTCCCAGGCATTAATCATATCCTTCTTTTTTGAGATTTCAGGATAAAATGTTCCGAGAACTTCATCAGCCTTTCCAACTGTAGCCGTACAGGAATAAATGCTTCCGGTATAGTCAAATGCCCATTCTGTCTTGCATGCAGGGCAGGAGTCAAATAGGGGATCAGGTAAAGTTCCATTTTCAGAGAGGAATTTTGAAATGGAATAGGCCGGTTTGTAAAACTCAATAATATGAGGATTTTTTTGAATCAGATCATACAGGTATTCATACAAAGAAACCCGGTTAAATAGTTTATCAGGAGCCGACTGGCAATGATGCAATTCATAGTTACGGCCAATTTGAGTTTTGAAATAAGGGCTTGACGTCCAGCCTTTATTAATAGCATAACGCGCCATTACAGGAAGATTTTCTATATTTTCCTTATCAATAACCATTCTCAAATTGATGTGAATGTTGTTTTTTAGGCAGGCATCAATCCCCTGAACAATTTTATCAAAACTTCCTGCCCCTCCCTTTAACATTCGGCGAGCATCATGAGCAACTTTTGTTCCATCAAGTGTCACCTGAATTTCACGGATGCGGCTATGCTTTATAATATCGATATATTCTATAAGTGTATAACCATTTGTTACAAAGCAAATATCAAGTTTTGCAGCATTTGCTTTTGAAATAAAATAGGAAATCAGCTCTTTTTGCTTAGTAGAATTGAGTAGTGGTTCTCCTCCAAAAACTGTTATATATTTATCTCTACCGGCAAATTCTGAAGTAATGTATTGAAAGAACGAATCGATAATCTCAGTATTTAACGATTCCTTTTTCGGCGCATATTCATCCTGATAACAATAAGAGCAGGCAAAGTTGCAACTGTAATTAGGAACGAAAAATAACTGCACTTCATCTTTATCCCGGCTATCAATAAAATCGAGGTATTTGATCCGATATTGATTAGCTTCTGCTTCTACATCAACCCAATATCCTTTTTCAGATAATTCGTTGAGGATAGTATCTTCCTCAGGTACTTCATTGTTCAACATTTGGGTAATTATTGCGGCATCTTTTGGATTTAAGATATCAGCATTCCCCGAAAGAAGGTTAACAATAAAGTAGTTTTCAGAATCCTTTATTTTGGAAAATATATTGTGTCGTGAAAAAATCATAAAGATTTATTTTACCAAGTTAAGAAATTGAAGAATACGAGGTTTCCTTCCCCGGAAACACAGATCGGATCCCCTAAAAACTAATCATGACAACCGGCAACAGTTTTTGAAGTTTTTGCACAGCATTGTGCAATTTTTTGAGATGATTTAACATCTTTTTTTCTAATCAGACTCTTCATAATAATATGTATTAAAAGATTAATTTACCAATAAAATTTCATTTATAGCTTTAATCAGATCTTCCTTGGGTAATGCACCCATAGCAGTCTGAGGAGGCCCTTTTACAGGAATAAAAACTATCGTGGGCAAGCTTTTAATTCCCAGATTCTGAGATAACACCTTTTCAACTTCCGTATCTACCTTGTAAACTATGATTTTTCCTGCATATTCCTTTGCAATTTCCTCAATTCTGGGGGATAATTGCCTGCAAGGGCCACACCAATCAGCGTAAAAATCAATAATTACAGGTTTATCACCTTCAAACTTCCATTCCTGATTTGCGGAATAATTGAAAATCTTTTGTTTAAAACTTGCATCCGTTAATTTAGTAACATTTTCGCTGATAACCGTCTTATTTTCTGCTTTTTCTGTAATTTTTTCTGGTTTATGGGCATCGCAGTTACTCAAAAGTAGTAACAGACCCACTGAGCTTAAAAAAATTGTCTTTTTCATTGTGTTTTTTTTAGTAATTAATTTTTAATTGCAGCAGCTACAGGTTATGCCAGTTTTTTTCCCGGCAATCGTCCAACTTGCAACTTTGATTTTTCCTTTTTCGTAAGGAGCTGATTCTTCAATAATATCAATTGTAGTGAATCCCGACTGTTTAAGATGATTTAAATATTCTTGTCGGGTAACAGATCCTGCCCAGCATTCAGCAATAGCCACAGGATCGTTCCTGTATTCATCGGGAACAGAAGTGATCGAATAGATATCGCTAACCACAAATCGTCCGCCTTTTTTAAGAATCCGATTAATTTCATTCCAAACGGATTGCTTGTCGGCGGCATGATTAATAGTGCAATTGGAAATAACCAAATCAGCATGATTTTCAGGAAGATCAATTTTTTCCAGCCCGCTTTTAATGAACTTAACATTGGAAACATTGAATTTTTCAGCATTCTGCCTCGATTTTTCAAGCATTCCTTCAGAAACATCTATGCCATATACAAAGCCAGTTTCACCAACTATTCCTGCAATTCGCAGAACATCGGTACCCCGTCCACTTCCCAGATCAACGCATATCTCCCCGGGTAAAGCTTTTGCATAATTTATAGCACCACCGCATGAAAGGCAGCATGCGGATTCGGCCAGTTCACTATACCTGATATTTATTTCTTTATAATCCATAATTCTTAACATGTTTTACAAGGCCGGTTAACAAACAGAAATCCCAAAACTCCCCCGAAAAGCGTGCTTGATAAAGGACTCGAGGTAATTGCACAAGAACCCGAAGTGCAACCTATAAAATGATAGTAAAGATAACCCAAAATTGCGCCAATAAGCACAGCCGTTGCCGGTTTCCAAAAATAAGATGATTGAATAAGTTCTTTAAAGGATTTAGGCTTATTGTCTGTTTCACAAGAAGATTCCATACGTAGTGTTTTTTATTATGCAAAGGTACACTCAACTATTCGGTTATTGATGCTTAAGTATTTGCTGTCTTACAACTCCTAAATTGAATTTCGACAGGTTTTTTGTTGAGTTGCATCAACTTTCTTATTCTTTTTTCGGGGGATAGGCAATCTGATTTATAAAATGTTGGGTTCTTGAGCCTTATTCTAAGATTTCCACATTCATGTTTTCTAATGCTTCCTTAATTCAACGACATTCAATGCCAATTCAAGATTCTTGCTTTGATAATCATAACTGGACGCACTTTTCAGAATGAATTCGATCCAATTAAATACATCCGATGCAATAATCACATAATCCAAATTCGTGGCAAAATCCAAAAAGTTTTCAACAATGTGGCAAAAAATGGGATAAAGTGGTGTAAAGTGGGAATATTTGTTTTAATTTTACTGCATTACTCAAACCACAGTATGATAAGCTTCATTGGCGATTATAGTTGCAAGGTTGATCCAAAAGGGCGGGTCACTCTTCCGTCTGCTTTTAAAAGGCAGATGAAAGAAGGCGCTCAGGATGGCTTTGTGCTGAAATCGGATGTGTTTGAGAAATGCCTGATCCTATATCCCATGAAAGAATGGGAAAGGCAAAATCAGATTATAAGAGCTAAGACCAATCCATACAATAAAGAACATGCTAAGTTTTTAAGGATGTTTTTTAGCGGAACAGCAGAATTGATTCTCGATGCCAGCGGACGCGTGTTGTTGCCGAAAAAATTACTCGACTATGCAGGGATAGACGGAGAAGCAGTGATGGCGGGTCAATTCGGGAAGATTGAAATATGGGCTGCCGGACGCTACGACCAGGTTAGTCGCGCAACGGATGAGTTTGCATCCATGGCCGAAAAAATTCTCGGTGGTTCGAATGAATTAACTGATGGGCAATGATCTATCACAAGCCAGTTCTACTTGAAGAAAGTATAAATGGACTAAATATTAAGCCAGAGGGAATTTTTGTCGACCTGACCTTTGGAGGTGGAGGCCATTCCTCAGGAATTCTTAAAGCACTTGGAAAAAAGGGAAAACTTCTGGCATTTGATCAGGATAAAGATGCAATTCAGAATATTCAGGAAGATTCACGTCTGATTTTCATTAACTCTAATTTCCGCTATCTGCGCAATTTTCTGCGGTATTACGAAATTGAAAAAGTCGATGGTGTATTGGCTGATCTGGGCATTTCTTCACACCAGATCGATACTGCTGAACGCGGATTTTCCTTTATGAAAGATGCGGATCTGGATATGCGGATGAATTCTGGAATTTCTGTTTCAGCCGCCGACGTTCTTAATAATTATGAGGAAGCTGATCTCAACCGGGTTTTTAGACAATACGGTGAACTGAATAATGCATCGTCACTTTCCAGAGCAATTGTTAAGTTGAGAGCTAAAGCCAGGATTCAGAGTATCAAAGATTTTGTAGATGGCATCTATCCACTTCTACCAAGACAAAAAGAAAACCGTGAACTCGCAAAAATCTTCCAGGCTTTGAGGATTGAAGTAAACGATGAAATGTCTGCCCTAAAGGAGATTCTACCCCAGATTGCAGATTTTTTAACCCCCGGTGGAAGAATGGTTTTTCTGACTTACCATTCCCTCGAAGACCGATTAGTAAAGAATTTTATGAAGACAGGGAATCTCGAAGGAGTCCTTGAAAAAGATTTTTACGGTAATATTATTAGTCCCTTGAGAATATTGAATAAAAACGGAACAGAACCTTCGGAAGAGGAAATACTGGCAAATCCACGAGCTCGCAGTGCAAGGCTCAGAATTGCTGAAAAGCTCTGAAACATGACAAAAGAGAAGAAAAATACTGAAGCCACCGTGGCTGGAGAAGGAAAGCAAAAAAGTGCCGCTTCTTCTGTTATTAGAGGGATGGTTGATGGAACGCTGCTAACAAGGAAATCATTTACCGGTCAGCTGCCTTTTGTCTTTTTTCTTGCTTTTATGGCAATGATGTACATATCAAACAGGTATCATGCGGAAAGGCTCAGACATAAGATTAGTACTGCAAAAAATGAACTTAGCGACCTCAGGGCACAGTCAATTTTTATTTCTGCGGAGCTCATGAAGCTTAGCAGACAAACCGAAGTTGCTGATGAAGTGAAAAAACTGGGTCTGACGATAAGAGAATCTGAAGTTCCACCTAAGAAAATTGTTGTAAGTAAATTCAGGAGAGAATAATGTCGGTAGTTAAAAAAGACATATTGTGGCGTGTAGCAATAGTTTACCTGTTTATGGTATTCTTTGGCATTGCTATTTTCGGTCGCATCCTTTACCTGCAGTTTGTTGAAAAAGATAAGTGGGCTGTAAATTCGGTTGCTGCACCTATTCGTGAAGTTCCTATTTATTCAACTAGAGGTGATATCTACAGTGCTGATGGGCGTGTTCTCGCACTTTCCGTTCCGTTTTATGAGATACGAATGGACTTTACCGTTGAATCGCTTACAACCGACGTTTTTTACAGTGAAATTGATGCATTATCTCGAAAACTCGCTTCATTGTTTGGCGACCGCAGTGCAGATAGATACAAACGCGATCTGATAAAAGCACGCAAATCTCACAGACAATATTTCCTCGTAAAGGACGATGTTAGCTACGATCAGATGTTGAAAGCCAAAGAATTCCCGATTTTTGAACGGGGTCGATTTAAAGGTGGAGTACGATTTATTCAGGATGCAAAACGCATAAGACCAAACGGGTACCTCGCTGCCAGAACCATCGGTAGCACTAATAAAAGCGAACTTGGAAACCGCGTGGGTATTGAAGGTTCGTTTGATGAAGAGCTCACAGGCAGACAAGGTTTGATGCTTCAGAAACTTCTCCCCGGAGATATGTATGTTCCAGTTAGCGATGGAAATCTTATTGAGCCCAGAGATGGAAATGATGTCATTACTACCATTGATCTCAACATCCAGGACGTTGCCGAAAAGGCCTTGCTTAAACAACTCAAGGCTCATGGGGCAAGAAACGGTACTGCCGTTCTAATGGAAGTCAAAACCGGAGAAATCAAAGCCATTGCAAACCTTCAGAAAGATGAAAATGGCCGCTATTGGGAATCTTACAATTTTGCCGTGGGAGAAAGCACTGTGCCCGGATCAACATTCAAGCTGGTTTCGCTGATGCTGGCCATGGAAGACGGATATGTGGATATCGACGATATTATTGATACCGGTAACGGTCAAACCAGTTATTATGGCGTAAAACTCGTTGATAGTAATGATGAACAGTTCGGTAAGATTACCGTTCAGCAGGTTTTTGAGAAATCTTCAAATGTTGGAATTTCAAAAATCATCTTTGATAATTATAAAAAAAATCCGCAAAAATTCATCAATGGTGTTTATGATCTGGGACTTAATAAAACCATGGATCTGGATATTCGTGGTGAAGGAATCCCTGATATTAAGTACCCCGGAACCAACGGCTGGTCTGGTATTTCACTTCCCTGGATGAGCATTGGATATGAGATGGCGGTAACTCCTCTTCAAATTCTCGCCTTGTATAATGCTGTTGCTAACGATGGAGTAATGGTAAAACCAAGGCTGGTAAATGAAGTCAGGTTTCATGGGAGTCTGGTTGAAAGTTATGGACCGGAAATTCTCAATTCTTCGATTTGCTCCCGCTCCACCTTAAAGAAACTTCAGAAAATGTGTCTGGGAGTAGTTGAAAACGGAACGGCAAGAAACCTGAAAAACGATAATTTTAAGATCGCTGGAAAGACAGGTACAGCGCAGATTCCAGATAAAAAAACCAGATATAAGGAAAAATCCAGAATCACGTATCAGGCATCATTTGTTGGGTATTTCCCGGCTGATAATCCGAAGTACTCCTGTATTGTGGTTGTAAATGCTCCCTCAAAATATGTGTATTATGGGAACCTCGTTGCAGGTCCTGTTTTTAGGGAGATCGCCAATAAAGTGTACGCTACCAGTCTCGATATGCATGAAGCCATTAACAAAGGAAGTGTGAAGCTGGCCGATATCCCTTTTACCAAAGGCGGAAACTCCGAACAACTTACAGATGCCCTGGATTTCCTTGATATCCCTGTAAAAAACAACTCGAAAAAATCTGAGTGGGTAAATGCTTCCGTAGAAAACGAAAAGCTTGCATTGAATTCTCGTCCGGTTATTAAAAGTCTGGTGCCTAATGTTGTTGGAATGGGCCTGAAAGATGCGCTATACCTGATGGAAGATGCCGGTTTGAGGGTAAATGTAAAGGGACGAGGTACCGTACGCGCTCAATCGGCCGCACCGGGCACTTCCGCACGAACTATAGCTGCTGTAAATCTTGAAATGACAATACCAGATAATTAGTGAAAAATTTAGCCGACATATTAAAAAATACTGATCTGATCCGCCACGCCGGAGCAACAGATATCCCTGTGGGCATACTGTGCTTCGACTCCCGTAAAGTGGAAAAAGGTGATGTGTTTGTGGCAATTAAAGGCACGCAATCAGACGGACACGCTTATATCAGTGATGTTATTGCAAAAGGCGCAGGAGTTGTGGTTTGTGAGGAATGGCCTGAAATCAAGAATTCAGCTTGCACAATTCTTCAGGTACTTAACTCACACGAAACTCTGGCTAAAATGGCTTCTTTATATTATGGGAGTCCTAGTGAAAAGCTACGTTTGGTAGGTGTTACAGGCACAAATGGAAAAACAACAATAGCAAGTTTATTGTATCAACTGTTTACAAACCTGGGTTATAAATGCGGATTATTATCCACCATAAACACCAAAGTAGCAGGTAAAACTGCTGATGCCACTCATACCACTCCCGACCCGCTTCAGATAAATCAACTTTTGGCTGAAATGGTTGAGGCCGGATGTGAATACGCTTTTATGGAAGTCAGCTCACATGCCGCTCACCAGAGGCGTATCGGAGGTTTGAAGTTTGCTGGGGGCATTTTTACCAACCTTACTCACGATCACCTCGATTATCACGTGGATTTTCGTGAATACCTGATGGCCAAGAAGTTATTTTTTGATGCTTTGCCCAAAGATGCTTTTGCTCTGGTAAATGCTGATGACAAGAATTCAAAGGTAATGGTTCAGAACTGTAAGGCTAAAGTTCATGGCTATTCCTTAAAAGCTATGTCGGAATTTAAAGGAAAAGTATCGGAAAGTCATCTCGAGGGAAACCTCATTCACATTGCTCACAAAGATATGTGGACGCGACTCCCGGGCGTTTTCAATGCATACAACATCATTGCCATTTTTGCGGCTGCGAAACTTCTGAATGCAAATGAGGATGAAATATTTGCGGAAATCAGCAAACTGGAATCGGTAAGCGGAAGGTTTGAAATCATCAGATCACCGGCTGGAACAACCGCTATTGTTGACTATGCTCATACTCCGGACGCATTGGAAAATGTTCTGAAGACTATCCGAGAGATAAAAACCGACGAAAACCGATTGATAACCATTGTTGGTGCCGGCGGAAACCGAGATAAAACCAAGCGCCCGCTGATGGCTAAAATTGCTGCCAGCCTGAGCGACAAACTTGTGCTTACCTCTGATAATCCCCGGAATGAAGAACCGGAAGATATCCTGAACGACATGAAAGCCGGACTGGATCCGGTTCTTGTTCGCAAGATGATTTGCATTACCGATCGTGAAGAAGCAATCAGGGCTACATGCTCTTTTGCCAGTAGCACCGACATAATATTATTAGCCGGAAAGGGTCATGAAACCTATCAGGACATAAAAGGAGTGAAGCACCATTTTGATGACAGGGAAATGCTTAAAAAATATTTAGAAAATAACTAAAGATATGCTCTACTATCTTTTTCAATATCTCGATTCGATGGATGTCCCCGGGGCAGGGGTTTTCCAGTATATATCCTTCAGGGCGGCAATGGCTATCATCACCTCCCTCGCGATATCAACCATCTATGGGAAAAAGATAATTCATATCCTTCAAAAGAAACAGATTGGTGAATCTATACGCGATCTGGGACTGGAAGGACAAATGCAGAAAAAAGGAACTCCAACCATGGGAGGACTCATCATCCTGCTTTCAATTATTATTCCTACACTTTTATTCGGAGATATTGCAAATATCTATATCACCTTGATGCTTATAACTACGATATGGCTCGGATTCATTGGCTTTTTGGACGACTACATTAAGGTGTTCAAAAAGAATAAACAAGGGCTTACCGGGTGGTTTAAGGTCCTGGGACAGATTGGACTGGGTCTGATTGTAGGAATTACTCTTTACTTCAGTGATCAGGTGGTAATAAGAGAAAAGATCCAGATTCCGCAAGCTGAAGTGGTAAATGCTACAGGCCCGGTAATTGAGAAAGATGGGAAATACTTTGAGATGATTACCAAAAAATCAAACCTGACAACCATTCCATTTTTAAAAAACAACGAATTCGACTATTCATGGCTGGTTTGGTTCATGGGAGATAAAGCAATGAAGTATGCATGGATTGCTTTCGTACTCATCACCATATTCATTTTAACAGCTGTATCGAATGGGGCAAACATGACAGACGGACTAGATGGGCTGGCCACGGGGGTTGCGGCTATAATTGGAGTTACACTTGGTATTCTGGCTTATGTTTCCGGTAACACCATTATCGCCGATTATCTGAATATAATGTATATCCCTCATATTGGCGAGCTTGTGATTTTTGCAGCTGCTTTCATCGGTGCCACTGTGGGTTTCTTGTGGTACAATTCTTACCCTGCGCAGATTTTCATGGGAGATACCGGTAGTCTTTCTATCGGGGGAATTATTGCAGTTTTCGCAATTATTATTCGTAAGGAACTGCTTATTCCAATTCTCTGTGGAATATTTCTGGTGGAGAATCTTTCTGTCGTCATGCAGGTTTCTTATTTCAAATATACAAAAAGACGGTTTGGCGTAGGACGCAGAATATTCAGGATGGCGCCTCTACATCATCATTTTCAGATGAAAGGGTATCCGGAAGCGAAAATTGTTACCCGGTTCTGGATTGTAGGAATTCTGCTTGCCGTAATTACAATGGTTACTTTAAAAATACGATAACACTCTAAAAATGCAGGTCAATGGAAATAATTAAAAAAATCGCAATTCTTGGTGCAGGTGAAAGTGGCACTGGATCAGCCATTCTTGCAAAAAAACAAGGATTCGAAGTATTTGTATCCGACAGTAATAAGATTAAGCCACGATATATCGAGATTCTCGATCAATACGGCATTACTTATGAAGAGGGTAAACATACCGAAAAGCTCATTCTTTCTGCGGATGAGATTATTAAAAGTCCCGGAATTCCTGAGTCAGCCCCACTTGTTATGCTAATCAGGAAGAAAGGAATTAAAATAATTTCCGACATTGAGTTTGCTGCAAGGTACACCACTGCACGAAAAATCTGTATTACCGGAAGTAACGGTAAAACAACCACAGCATCTCTCATTCACCACATGCTTCGCAAAGCCGGGTTAAATGCCGGATTAGCTGGAAATGTGGGAAAGAGTTTCGCTTATCAGGTGGCTACGGAGGATTACGAATATTATGTTCTCGAACTGAGCAGTTTCCAGCTCGACGGAATGTCTGAATTTAAAGCCGATATCGCCATCCTGCTGAATATTACTCCCGATCATCTGGATCGCTATGACTATAACCTTCAGCACTATGTAGATTCAAAATTCAGAATTACACAGAACCTCACTGAGGATCAGTATTTCCTTTTCTGCTCCGATGATGAGATAACCATAAAAGAACTAGAGAAAATTGTTGTAAAAGCTCAGCAACTCCCGTTTGCTTATGCAAAACACCCGGATGATGTGGCTTGGGTTGATGAAGACCAATTCCTGAGAATTGAGTTCGATGATGTTGATTTTTCTATGTCGCTTCAGGAACTCTCCCTAAAAGGCAGGCATAATACTTATAACTCAATGGCAGCAGGTATTGCGGGTTCTGTTCTGAAGATTCGTAAGGAAATTATCCGCGAAAGTCTGATGGATTTCCAGGGAGTGGAACACAGACTGGAGTCGGTGGTAAAAGTACACGGGATAGAATTCATCAACGATTCAAAAGCTACCAATGTAAACTCAACCTGGTACGCTCTCGAAAGCATGCATGCACCGGTAATATGGATTGCAGGCGGAGTTGATAAGGGTAATGATTATGAAAGTCTCAAAGACCTTGTAAAAGATAAAGTTAAAGTGCTTATCTGTTTGGGAAAAGACAATAAAAAACTGCATAAAGCTTTCGACGGACTTGTAGATGAGATCGTGGATACAGACAATATGAAAGACGCAGTGCGCAAAGCATATCATTTCGGAACCGATGGTGAGGTGGTTTTATTGTCACCCTGCTGTGCAAGTTTCGATCTGTTTGAAAATTACGAGCAAAGAGGAAGATTTTTTAAAGAAGCAGTACGTGAATTATAATGAGCGGAATTAGTAAACATATCAGGGGAGACCGGGTAATCTGGATGGTAATTATTTTACTGTCTATGATTTCTATTCTTGCCGTTTACAGCTCAACAGGTTCGCTTGCATATAAGGTAAGAGGTGGGAATACAGGATATTATCTGATTAAACAGGTAATTTTTCTGGCCATCGGAATATTCATAATCATTTCTGCATCGGCAGTTCCCTATAAGTTTTACAGCCGTATGTCGCAAATATTCCTCTTCATAGCTGTTCCAATTCTGGCCCTGACTCTGATTACTGGCCCGTCAATTAACGAAGCCCGCCGCTGGCTTACACTTCCCGGGACAGGCTTCACCATTCAGCCGTCTGACTTTGCTAAGCTGGCAATTATCATGTACACTGCCCGAATTCTCTCTCTAAGACAGGATCAGATTAACGAATTTAAAGGCGCCTATCTTTCAATTATCTGGCCGGTAATTCTTGTATGCGGACTCATTATGCCGGCCAACCTTTCAACCGCTGCAATTCTTTTTGTTACTGCCATGGCATTGATGTTTGTTGGGCGCATTCCATTTAAATTCCTGGCGTTAACTATCGGAGGCGGAGTTATCGTTCTCACTCTTTTTATAACTATTTCCCTCTATTTTAATAAGGGAGGTAGAATTGCCACATGGAAAAATCGTATTGAAAATTTTGTTTCGGGGGAGGATACCGACGATAACTTCCAAGCTAACCGGGCGAAAATTGCTGTGGTTAACGGAGGGCTTATTGGCCGCGGACCTGGTAACAGCACTCAAAGAAATTACTTACCACATCCCTACTCCGATTTTATTTATGCCATTATCATTGAAGAATATGGTTTGTTGGGAGGAACGTTTGTATTATTCCTTTATGTCTGGCTGTTTTTTAGAGCGGGATTAATTGTCAGGCGCAGTAACAGAACATTTGCGGCACTACTGGCACTCGGGCTCAGCATGGGGCTTGTGTTGCAGGCCATGATTAACATGGCCGTAGCAGTAAACCTAGTTCCCGTTACGGGGCAAACGCTTCCATTCGTCAGTATGGGAGGTTCATCCATCTTGTTTACAAGCATTGCGCTGGGGATGATTCTCAGCGTAAGCCACGGTGTTGAAGAAGAAAGAAAAGAAGAACTTAAAAATCCACAGAAAGCAGATGCATAAAAGAGTAATCATAGGAGGCGGAGGTACCGGGGGACATATTTTCCCGGCCATTTCCATTGCCAATGCTCTTCGCGCAGCCGACAAGGACATAGAAATACTTTTTGTGGGGGCTCTGAATAAAATTGAAATGGACAAAGTACCTGAAGCAGGGTATAAAATAATTGGCCTTCCTGTGGCAGGATTTCAGAGAAAGTTAAGTCTGAAAAATTTCACTTTCTTCCTGAAACTCTGGCAGAGTATGAGGATGTCTAAAAAAATTATAAATGATTTTAAACCCGATGTGGCAGTTGGCGTTGGCGGATATGCAAGCGGACCAATTTTAAAAGCTGCCGCCCAGAAAAATATACCAATCGTTATACAGGAACAGAATTCCTATGCGGGAGTAACCAATAAAATTCTTGCCCGCTCTGCGTCTAAGATTTGCGTGGCTTATGATGGTATGGAACGATTTTTTCCCGCTAAAAAAATTATTCTTACAGGCAACCCTGTGAGAAAGGATATTGTAACTATGTCAGCATCCAAAGCGCCGTCATTGCTGCATTTCGGACTCGATCCTAAAAAACAGACTATTCTAATTCTCGGAGGAAGTCTGGGTGCAAGAACCATTAATAACAGTATTATCCACTCTTTGAATAAAATTCCTGATAGCGTCCAGGTTCTCTGGCAATGTGGCAAACTGTATTATTCTGAGATGAAAACCAAGCTCGACGAATCGGGCAAAAAGAATATTGTCCTGAAAGAGTTTATCCGGGAGATGGATCAGGCATTCTGTGCAGCAGATGTGATTATTTCCAGAGCCGGTGCAGGGACACTTTCTGAACTCGCAATAGTTGGCAAACCTTCGATTCTTGTTCCTTCTCCGAATGTTGCGGAAGATCATCAGACGCAGAACGCATTGTCATTGGTAAACAAAAGAGCTGCAATAATGGTGATCGATATTGAATCAAAAGAATTACTGATCGATAAAACATTATCACTGCTGAATAACCCGAAGGAGAGGGAAAAATTATCTGGAAATCTAAAAAAACTTGCGATAATGGATTCTGCCGAACGCATTGCAAAGGAAATTTTAAGACTGATTGAAAAATGAAGATGAACGAAGTACGTAATGTCTATTTTCTAGGGATCGGAGGCATCGGAATGTCTGCTCTGGCCCGCTATTTCCTCTCCCAGGGAAAGAAAGTGGCAGGATACGACCGAACTTCAACTCCGCTCACAGATCAGTTGGTGAGAGAGGGAATGGACGTTCATTTTCAGGATGGAGTATCTTTTATTCCGGAAATATTCCGCAAGAAAGGTGATACTTTGGTTGTTTACACACCTGCCGTTCCCAATACTCATTCCGAATTCAGATATTTCAGCGATCAGGGCTTTACCCTCATGAAACGCTCGCAGGTTCTTGGAATCATTATGGAGAATCACAAAGGTATTGCCGTTGCCGGAACTCATGGGAAAACAACTATTTCCTCCATGATTGCCCATATCTTCAGGCATTCGGGGAAAACTTGCAATGCTTTTCTCGGGGGAATCACACGAAACTATAATACCAACCTTTTACTCGATTCTTCATCCGATTATTTCATCGCCGAAGCCGACGAATTCGATCGCTCTTTTCTGACGCTATTTCCTGATATGGCCGTTATTTCTGCTATTGATGATGATCATCTTGATATTTACGGCGACAGATCGCACTTGCTTGCGGCCTTTAACCAATTTGCTGCGCAGATTAAAAAGGGTGGAGTGCTGATAGCTAAAAAAGACATCGAACTCCAAAAACCTGAGGGAATAAAAATATTCAGCTATTCATTGAATGAAAAGGCCGATTATCATGCCTTGGATTTCAGGAAAGAAGGATTATTCAACCGGTTTAATATTTATGCCAAAGGAGAAGTTTTTAAAGATTTTATTCTCAATGTTCACGGAAACTTGAATATCGAAAATGCCATTGCAGCCTTTGCCATTGCTCATTTGTCGGGGATAAGTGTCGAGAAAATCCGACTTGCATTATCAGAATATTCCGGAGTAAAAAGAAGGTTTGAAATCATTTTACAGACCGAAAAAGTATTGTTTATCGATGATTACGCTCATCATCCTGAAGAGCTCAAAGCCTTTATAAATTCTGTCAGGGATGCTGTTCCCGGAAAACGTATAAGCGGGATTTTCCAGCCGCATCTGTACACAAGAACAAGAGATTTCGCAACAGCATTTTCGCAAAGCCTGTCGCTTCTTGATGATGTGATTTTGCTTGAAATATACCCAGCCCGAGAAGAACCAATTACTGGAGTAAATTCAGCGATGATTTTCGATAAGCTAAGGAATAAGGGAGAGAAAATATTGTGTTCAAAATCCCAGATTTATAAGGTAGTTGAAGAGATGAATCCCTCGGTATTACTGTGTATGGGAGCCGGAGATATCGATCAGATTGTTGATCCCATTAAAGAACTTTTAATACGGATAAACCGATGAAGAAAGTTCTAAATACAATAATCTGGACAGGGCTCATTGCCTATCTCTTCATCGCTCTGGGATTTTCAGCGGATAAAAGATCAGAACTGATTTGCAGGGAAATTAAAGTAATTGTTGTGGATAGTGCTGATATACAGTTTTTTGACAGAAGGGATGTCGATAAGGCTCTGAGATCGGGAAAACGTAAAATCAAAGGGAAACTAATCTCGGAAGTCAATATTCATGAGGTAGAGGCGCTATTCAGCAAAAATCCCTATATAAAAAAAATTGAAGTATATACAACTGTCGATGGAGTGCTCAGCATTAGAGTCAGACAAAGAAGCCCGGTGGTTAGAGTGATTGCTTCCAACGGCGCAGGATATTATCTGGATAAGGACGGATACATTATCCCAGCAAACCGGAAATTCACTCCTTTTTTGCTGGTGGCCAACGGTTCTTTTTTCGTGGGAGACCAGTTTAAAAGAGCAAGTTGTTTGGATTCGATTCCAGATAAGAAGTTTTACAAACCCTGGTTTGAGGTACTTGAACTGTCCGAATTTATTAATGGAAACAGTTTCTGGAATTCACAGATTGTTCAGTTGTATCTGAATTCAAAGCAGGAGTTTGAGATCATACCAAGAGTTGGCGCACATCAGATAATACTAGGGAAGGCGGAAGGGTATGAGACCAAATTAAGTAACCTGGAAATCCTTTATAGCGAGGGATTAAAAAAAGAAGGATGGAATAATTACCAAAAAATAGACCTAAGATTTAAAAACCAAGTAATCTGCACAAAAAGATAAAATTATGGCACAAAAAGATCAGCTAGTAGCAGCAATTGATATTGGCACAACCAAGATCGTTGCTCTCGTTGGCCGGATAAATGAAAATAACCGGTTGGAAGTATTGGCAATGAGTAAAACCGTTTCCAAAGGTGTTAAACGCGGTGTGGTTCTGAACATCGAAGAAACCGTAAATGCAATTGAAACAACTGTTGCAGAAGCTCAACGGATATCCGGTGTACATTTTAAAGATGTATTTGTCGGGATTGCCGGTCAGCACATTAAATCCATCAGAACCCGTGGATACATTAACCGTGATTCCTACGAAGATGAAATTACCCGCGAGGATATTTCTAAACTCGTGACCGACATGTATAAAATCCCCGTTGATATTGGCGAAGAAATAATTCATGTTCTCCCACAGAATTACATCGTGGATAGTGAGACTGGAGTAAAAAATCCAATTGGAATGTCGGGAAAACGCCTTGAAGCGAATTTTCACATTGTAATTGGACAGATTGCCTCTGCCAAAAACATTGAAAAATGTATTAACCGAGTAGATTTGAATGTAAAACAACTCATTCTTGAGCCACTTGCATCAAGTGAAGCCGTTCTTACTGAAGATGAAAAAGAAGCAGGTGTGGTACTGGTGGATATCGGGGGAGGAACAACCGATGTGGCTGTGTATTACGATGATATCATCAGACATACTGCTGTTATTCCGTTTGGTGGAAACGTTATTACCCGCGATATTAAGGAAGGTTGCTCCATTCTTGCGCGTCAGGCCGAATCATTAAAAGTGCAGTTTGGTTCTGCCTTGGGTGATCTTGCTCAGGATGATAAGGTGGTCACAATCCCCGGAATCAGCGGAAGAGAGCCAAAGGAAATCAGCTTTAAATCTCTGGCTTATATTATACAGTCGAGGATGGAAGAAATTATTGATGCCGTTTTATATGAAATAGAAAACTCGGGTTACATGGATAAGCTTTCTGCCGGAGTTGTTATTACCGGGGGAGGAGCGATGCTACGTCATTTGCCGCAACTGGTAAAGTTTAAAACCGGAATGGACGTGAGAGTAGGCTATCCAAACGAACGACTCGCTGCAGATAAGAGCGAGGAGATAAACCAGCCTATGTATGCCACAAGTATAGGACTTTTACTCAAAGGCGCTGAATTTCTAAACGAGAAAAATGAAAAGATGCATGTAGAACCACTTCGGCCTACAGCTGAGAGAATTACAAATAAGGAAGAAGCTCCGAAAGTTGAAGCCCCTGTTGTTGAGAAGGAAGCAAAAGTGAAATTGAATTTTGGGAAAACTAAGATTTTCGAAAACCTGAAATCTGCCATTTCAGATATTTTTGATGAGAATGACTCAAAAATGTAAGGAGAATTATAGTATAAAGAAAGATCACTTTATTAATATCAGAACTTAAAAATAAAGTCATGGTTGAAGAACTAGATTTTGAATTACCCACCGGGAGATCGTCAATAATAAAAGTATTTGGCGTTGGCGGTGGAGGGAGCAATGCTGTAAACCATATGTTTGAACATGGAATCAAGGATGTAAACTTTGTTGTTTGCAACACCGATGCACAGGCATTACAAAGCTCACCGGTACAAGTTAAAATTCAGCTTGGCTCAGCTCTTACAGAAGGTCGGGGCGCCGGCAGCAAGCCTGAAATAGGTCGCAAGGCAGCCCTGGAAAGCATGGAAAGCATCATCGAAGTATTGTCGTCCAATACAAAAATGGTGTTTATCACTGCAGGAATGGGTGGTGGAACCGGAACCGGCGCTGCTCCTATTATCGCAAAGGCAGCCCGTGAACTGGGCTTGCTTACCGTGGCTATCGTTACTATCCCTTTTCGTTTCGAGGGACAACAGCGCATTGATCAGGCAATCAACGGTATTAACGAACTTCAGCAATACGTCGATTCTCTGCTTGTTATCAACAACGAAAAGCTTAGAGAAGTTTTTGGAGATCTGAAACTTTCCGAAGCATTTTCTCATGCTGATGATGTTCTGGCTACCGCTGCAAAGGGAATTGCTGAGATTATCACAGTTCATGGCTATATAAACGTCGATTTTGCTGATGTTGAAACGGTTATGACCAAATCCGGTGTTGCCATAATGGGTTCAGCCCAGGCAAGTGGTGAAGGCCGTGCCCTGAAAGCCATTCAGAATGCCCTTTCATCTCCCCTGTTAAATAATAACGACATTACAGGTGCTAAGAGTATCCTCCTGAATATTACATCGGGAGTTGAAGAAATAAGTATGGATGAGGTAGGCGAAATTACTGATTTTGTTCATACATCGGCCGACAAAAATGCGCTTATTATCTGGGGAACTAGTCAGGACGAAAGACTTGGTGATGCAGTTAGTGTAACCGTTATTGCAACCGGCTTTGAAACCAATAGTATTCCTGAATTGTATACCCCAAAAAGGGTCTATGACAAAGTACCGCTCCGCGACACATTTGGTATGGATAATAACGAATTAAGGCAAGGTGGATTTGAGATAAGGGATAAGGAATCACGTAATTCTGTGGTTCAGACAAGTATTGAATTTACCATACGTGAAGGAGAAGACAGCGATCCATATATTATGTATGATGACAGGCAGGGCAATAAGTCTGCAGGACCTTCAGATGCCAGAAAGCGCGAGGATAGAGTGAAAAAACTTAAAGAAACGCATGAGAAGCTGAAAGAAGAAGGTTATAATGGTGTTACTACAAACGATAAAATTGAGGAACTCGAAAATCAGCCTGCTTACTTGAGAAAAAAAGTTAAGCTTGAAGATGAGGGAAACCGCCCTTCAGCAGATAATCCTGTGTCGCGTTATACCCTCTCGGATGACGAGAATAATATCCCCCGCCTTAGAGAGGATAATTCATATTTACATGATAATGTTGATTAAGCAAATAGTTGACTTGATCCAAATTAACTAAAAATATAAAGCCATGTCATACAGTGATATAATAAACGAAGATATTAAAAAGGCCATGTTGGCTCGCGAAAAAGATAAACTCGAAGCTATTAGAGCCATCAAAGCTGCATTTATTGTTGCGAGAGCCGATAAGGGAGCTAATTCAGTGCTGGAAGAGGCTGAAGAGGTTAAAATTATTCAAAAGCTTGTTAAGCAACGGAAAGATTCAGCTACAATCTACGTTGAACAGAATCGACCTGAACTTGCTGAAAAAGAAATTATGGAAGCAGACGTAATTGGTAAATATCTCCCTGCGCAAATGAGCGAGCAGGAAATAGCAAGCGTTGTTAAAAAAATCATTGCAGAATCCGGTGCATCAGGAATGAAAGACATGGGAAAAGTGATGGGTCTTGCCACAAAGGAACTTTCAGGCAAAGCCGATGGGAAAGTGATATCGATGCTGGTAAAACAATTATTAGGCTAAGCCAGCAATACCTTAAAAGAAAAAGCCTCCGGTTCGCTTATTGCAAATCGGAGGCTTTCCTTATTTACTATTATTTGTAAGCCGTAGACTAGAAGAATTTAATTCTTGAATCCTGAATATCTGCTTTATCCTGTAATGCTTCATAACCTTCGTATGAAACCCGGTTGTTGAGTCCGTATTTTAGTCGGAATTCAGCCGAAGCCAGATCAGTCTGAGCGGGAGTTTCAATACTGTTGATCTGTATTACAAAAACACCGTTGGAACCGATTATCGGAGCTGAAAGCTGACCATTTGACATGGTAAAGGCTTTGGAAACTACAACTGGCTCTAAGCCTACTGTGTTTACATAAGGATTTGCAAAACGTACTTTCTGTGCTTCAGATGCTTGTGTGCCAAGTGCACCGGCAACAGCATCAATACTTGTTGCAGACGCAATTTTTGTTTTGATGTCAGAAGCAAGTTTTTCCATTTTCTTCTCTTTCTTCAAAGCCGTTTCAATTTCTGCTTTAACGCTTTCAAGCGGAGCGACACCTTTATTTTTTACCGAAGTAAGTCCGGCAACAATATATTTGTCAGATAAGTCAAAAATCTGGCTTACAGATCCTTGTTTGTTTTCGAATGCCCAGCGGATAATTTCACGGGATGATTCCAGACCTGGTAATGCATTTTCGTTAGGGCCGAAATCGGCTGCAAATCTTGGAGTGATCTTATCTGTCTGGTAAGCTAAACGGAATTTAGCGAGATCGGTTGATTTGGCAGCAAAAGCAACCGCTTTGGAGTAAATTTCCTGATTAGTTTCATCACTTGAAGTAACTTCTCTTTCAAGAATTGCAATTTTTGCTTTTTTAACACGTGGACTTTGAGCATCAATTTTAATGATATGATAGCCATAATTTGTTTTAGCTACGGTTACATCACCTGCATTTCCTTTGAAACATGGATCGCTGAATGTTTTTTCCATACGACCTTCTGTAAACCAGCCAAGGTCACCGCCAATTTTCTTGTTGTTTTCGTCAGCTGAAAAATCTCTTGCAAGGCTAGCGAAATCAGCACCTTTATCGATAAGAGTTTTCAAACTGTCGGCAATTTCTTTTGCTCTAACTTCATCCCTCTGAACTGAAAGAGAAATAAGAATATGTCTGGCTCTTACTGAGTCGGGAACATTAGTAAATTCAACTAAACGAGTAAGTTTGTAAGATCCGTTTTCGAAGTATGGCCCGGCTACAAAGCCTGCACTTGCATTAAAAATTGAATCTGCAATGATCGGCGACAATTCGGTTTTCGAATAATTTTTATCAAGGAAAGGCCTGTCGGAATTACTATTTACGAAGCTGACCGCTGATTCTGCTCTCTGAAAAGCTGTTTTGCTTTCAGCAATGTAGGAATGTGCAAAATTATCATCTTTTTGTGAGGGAAGAAGTTCAAAAACAACATATTCTAAACTTCTGTTGTCAACTTGTTTGTATTCATTCTGATGTTCTTTGTAATATTTTTCAATTTCAGCGGGAGTTACAGAAACCTGATCATCGGCAATAACCGTGAAGTTCTGGAATACAAAACTGAAATCAACTGTTGAACCCGATTCCTGAGCAAAGTATTTCGTGTCAAGTTTGCTAGGCTGAATACCTTTACGTGCAAGTGTAAAATATTTCTGACTCAGGCGTTCGTCAACGATCTGATTTTCGAGAAATATCCATCTCATCTGTTCATCTTTGTATGCAGGATTACTTATGGAGTTGAAATAATTAACCATCTGGAAACGGTTAAATTCGCCGGTTTCGGGATTAGTAAACCAATTTTTGATGATTGGGTGAGGTTCATCCATGATAATGTTTACACCACCAGAATTAATCGAATCACCTTGTAACATGGTTATAAGCTCATCGTTACTTACATTGATTCCCAGTTTATTATATGCTTTTCCAAGGATTATTTCCCTTACGGAGGTTCTCCAGGTTTCTTCTTTTATGGATTCAAGAGTCTGTACATCAAGACTCTGCATATTATATGAGCGTTTGTAAAAATCAGTAAGTTCTTCGATTTTTTTGTTGTAATCCATGATATTGACGCTGTTACCATCAATTTCAGCTACTTCAAGTCTCTTGCCCGACATAATCGACTGACCGCTGCTTAGAAAGTCACCGAGTATAAATGCCAGTAGAGCCAAACCAATGATTACTGCGACTAATACGCCTCCTTTATTCCTTATTCTCTGTAAAGTTGCCATTAACTGTTTCTTTAAAATATATGCTAAAAAATTTTAGGCTACGAATATAGTAATTTCAATTGTTATTTTTACAAATTGGATTGCAGATGTTAAGAAAAAACTAGTAGATACACAAGTTAGTTTACAAACATAATGGCAGTATCAATTACGGCACCGCAATCGATCTAAATATCCGCCTCATCAAACCTGACATGAACCAGCTCAATTTTTGTCTGGCTGACTTTTAGAATTCTCATGTGCAGTGCACCAACTATAACCCGGGTATTCAGTTTTGGGATATTTTCGAAGTGATAAATGATAAAACCTGCAAGTGTATCATAATCTTCTGTTTCCGGGATATTAAAATTGTATTTTTCGTTCAGGTAATCAATTTCCAGACGTCCGGCGAGAATAAATTCATTTTCGTTAACTTGTCTTTCAACAAATTCCTGAGTATCATGTTCGTCTTCGATTTCGCCAAAAATCTCTTCCATAATATCTTCAAGAGTTACAATTCCTGAGGTTCCGCCGTATTCATCAACAACCAGAGCAATGCTTCGTCTTTCCTTTATCAGATTACTTAGAAGTTTGTTAATCTGCATAGATTCAGGCACAATCGATAAGCTGACGAGGTTTGACCGTATGCTTTCCGGATTTTTAAATAACTCTTTGGAGCTGATATACCCAATCATATTATCGATGATATCGTCGTAAATAAGAATTTTTGAATAGCCTGTGTCTATAAATTTCTTCCTGAGTTCATAAAGGTTACTGTTGACATCGAGTGCTTCAATTTCGTTCCGCGGAACCATGCAATCTCTTACCTTCAGTTTGGAAAATTCCAGCGCATTCTGAAAAATTCTGATTTCCGGTTCTTCCTTGTCGGAACTATCCTTTGATGTTTCTGTACCCGAAACTGTAGAATGAAACTCTGGAAGTGCAAAATTATAAAAGAATCGCTCCTTGCTGTAACTATCATTTAATTGGAGGATGTACCTACTCATTATGTAAATTATAGAAAGACATATAATTACAATAACAAAAATGATAATGAACAGGAGTGGATTCATTTGGATTTCCTAGTATTTCTACGATTAAGATACATCAGCAGAGCAAGTATAAAGATTATAAAAAACTGGTAACTATTAGCAATTCCCTGATAATAAGTCTTATGCATTCCTGCAAGTAAGGCAAGAATAGCAACCATCAGCCATATTATCTCAAGGGTTTTGGCCGGTATCTTCTTCATCCTTTAAATTTACGCTTCCTTTTGAGCTTTTAAGTCGTATCGGCGTGAATTTCTGATTCGTTTCAAACCCTTTCTGGCCATAAAAAATACCATCTTTATTCTCAATTCTTGAAAAGCTATTGGAATAAATGCGTTGCAGACTCTCATCCCAGAATAGCTCCTCTGTATTTAGCTTTTCTCCGGTAGATATATTGAAGGCAATAACATTTCCATGAGCCTCCCAAAGTTTTTCTTCCTGAAAATACTTTGCATAATCAGCAAGTATTTCGGACTTTGGTTGTAATAGGTCGTCGAACAGAATCACATGAATTCCTTTGGGAAATTCAATATAAGGGCGTTCAGTTTTTCCATATTGTTTGATCTCTTCGGCATTCAGTTGCATTTTAACTTTACCCGAATCGCTATACAGTATTTCAACTTTTTCTCCACTTATATCCGGCAAAGTAGTGGTGTTGGTCAGTATATTTATTTTCTCAATATCATTTTCACATGCTACAAGACAAAAAACTCCCGGTATTACCAGGAGTTTCAAGATTCTTGAAGTATGTTTTAATATTGATTGCATCAGGCATTCTATTGTTTACGTCCTCTAATAGTTGTTGAACGGTTAATCCATCCACCTATGGAATAAGATTGACCTTCCTGTAATGAATGGAAGAATACATCTTCAACACTGGGAAAATAAGCTGAATAGTCGTTTATCAGTGAGTTTGCTTTTTCAGCTACACTAGGATCAGCGCTTTTGGCTTTCTGAAACATATCTACTGCAAGCCAATAAACGGTTTTTTTAGCAAATGGATCTTCGAAACTGTTGCTGGCAGCACCATAAACACCGCCCAGAAGGATGTATGCATCACCCCAATCTGGTCTGATTTTAATCGCTTCAAGAAGGTTATTTGCAGCTAATTCAGGCTGATTCAGGTTATTATTTTCAACATAAGCCAGTTCATAAAAGTATTTGGCTTTTTCTTCAGCAGTAGTGGCAATATCTACAGCTTCTTTGTAATATTTTACACTTTTCTCATACTCTTTTCTTTGCAAAAGTACTCTGGCCAGTTTGTAAGCAGCAACTGAAGAAGGTTCAATAGCATAAAGTTTTTCTGAAGCATCAGCAAACAGTTTAGCGTCTTCACACTGTGAATCAGAAAGGAAACCGGTAATTTTCTTAAGAAATTCAGGATTATTCTTATTCGCTTCCAGTTTAGGCTCGAAAATTTTAATGATCAGCTCACATGACAAGACTTTACTTTCGCGTATATTTAAATCAATGGCATCTTTTGCCTGTTGTGTTTTTGGAGAAGGATGAAGAGCCAGTTCGTTATCCAGGATTTCAGAGGCGGTAAGATAATCCATTACAAGTTGTTCGTTTAAAATCAGACTCTTTGAAAATAAAGTGATACTAGCAGAAACTAAAGTAGTAAGCACTGCAGGTGATGATTTACCTTTTTCCAGTTCAACAGATCTTTTAAGGCAATTATAACCTTGTTCGATATACTGATTTCCGTCTTCTCTTCTGTAACGGAGTAAATCAACCCCTTTGCGACCAAGAACATTTCCTTCATTACCAAAGTATTTTATACGCTGATCATAAATCATCATAATAGTGTCACACAACGCAGCTTTAACAGCAGGATCTTTTGCGATTTCAATAAAAGCCTTATACATGTTTACTCCGTTTGCATAAAGAGATTCTCTTGACGCCGGGCAATCGCGATATAATTTTCTCCAGGGAACAATTGCATCAGTAAAATTATCGTGTTTGTAAAACTCACCATATAAAGAAAGGTTTCTGACGCAATTTATGCTGTCTTCACCTTTACCGTAAACAGATCCATCCACACTTCCTTTTTGCGCAAACGCCTGAAATACAGATGTCATGGCAAACACTGCAATCAGTAACGTTTTTAATCCTTTAGTTTTCATGGCTTCAATATTATTAATCAATTTTTCGTTTATAGAACCAGAAATCATGTAATGTTAATCCAAAATTTATAATTCCGTAGTTCTCCTTTATCAGGTTATTTGTTAATGTTCCTCTTTGTCCGTAAACAATTCCAAGATTAAAAGTCGACTTGGTGTTCTTGAATGGTAATCCTACTCCAAAACTTATGCCAAAATCCTGCAATTGTTCATTTCGGATGCGAAGATAGCTATTGGAATAATAGCCTCCAAATCTGTAATGCACTCTGTTTAAGTAATTTCTGAGAGCCATTTCATTCGGTGTATATTCTATTCCAAAATTCATTGAGTTAGAATTAACAAGTGTATCGGTTTTTCCCGGGATGAATGATTTACTCCATTCCGTAGCCGAATAATCTGCCGCTATTAATAATTTATTCTTAATGCCAAAACTGGTTCCAACTCCGAAATTGCGCGGTAAAATGGTTTGTCCAGTAGTATTCTTAGAATCTACCACGAAAGCAGGATTGATAATTATTGAGTCACCAATTGTCGTTCCTTGACCGGGGAAAAAAGTGGTCTTAATAATCGACTGAGAGGTGCTTAGCTTAGTTTCATTATCGTAAATTGCTCCAAGTGTCAGGAAATACTTCTCTTTAAAAGTTGTGTTATACTGAAATCCTAAGTTATACATCATATCGCCAAGATTAAGGCGATTTTCAATTAATGTGGTAGCAGCATCGTTATCGGAAGGGAAACTTACTTTGTTTGTATAATTAAGGTATCCAAACATGTAAGAAAGATTAAGTCCAACAGAAAAATGTTTAAAGAAGCGAACAGAATTACCGATATAAAAGCGATTCAGACCACCTGTACCTTTATAACTGTAGTTTACCAGACTTGATCCGTTCATAAATTTATTTTCTTCGATATCATACCCTACTGAACTATATGGCAAAACTCCAAGGCTTGCTTTCCAGTTTTTCGTTATACCAAAACCAATGGCAATATGATGAATGTTGTAATTCGTCATTTTAGATTCAAGGCTATTGGTAGAATATTTTGTTTGTTCGCCAAAAACCCCAAAATCGAAAAGAAACGACATTGTATCCATTTCTGTGTAAGAGGCAGGATTCATATAATTTATCTGACTTGCAGAACGCAGCCCTATTCCCGTACCTCCAAGCGATATGTTATTGGCAAACCCAGGCTTGGTCAACTCGCCTAAACCAAATCTTGAATAAGGGGAACTGGTATTTACCTGTGCAGCCATTGGAATTGCGTAGAGCAAAATGGCCGGTAGGAAGAATCTAATAATTTTCAACATTGTATTCCAGAATTCGGTTTAGTCCTGTGAGATTTAAATTTGGATTTGCAAAGATGGAATTTTTTAACTTTTTATCAAAGTAATTAATGTCTCCACCTGTTAAAATGATTTTCAGTTCAGGAAATTGTTTTTTTAAGATGTCAATATACCCATCCAATTCAAAAACAACGCCGTTCATAACGCCCGCAAGTATTGCTTCCTCAGTTGTTTTGCCAAGTATTGGAAATGTTTCTGATTTGCTTATCAGCGGAAGCTTTTTTGTTTGTTCATGCAAGACCCGAAACCGCAAATCAAGTCCGGGAGAGATGTTTCCACCATAAAATTCACCGTTTTTTGTCAGCAGGTCGATCGTTATTGCTGTACCTGCATCAATTATTAAAACATTGAAACCCTGAAATAACGAATAAGCGCCAACGGCATCTGCTATCCGGTCGTAGCCTAGACTTTCCTTTGTTCCATAAGTGTTTTTTATGGGGATATTGGTTTCTGAATTAAGATTTATAAACTTCTTCAACTTACTTTTTAGAAAAACAGGTACATCCTGATCGAATTCAGCAACTGATGAAAGAATGCCATTGTTAATTTCCGGGAATTTTTCAAAAAAGGGAATAAGGATTTCCGCACTCAGATTGGGTTCTGTAATGCGCTCAATCAGCTTTCCTGCCTTAAATACAGCCAGTTTGCTTACGGTATTGCCCTGATCGATTACTAAATTCATCTATTATTGCTCAAATTTTAAAATTATAAATCAAACCATAATTTTATCAAGAGTATCAATGGCAGCTTTAATATTTTTAACCATCGGAATCCTAAGACTCAAACGAAGGTTTTCTTCTTTTAGTACAACATTTCTGCCCATTCTCTGAACAAAATTTAAAACATTTCCAAAAACTCCCGATTGATAATATTTCGACTTTGGATCCTGGATAAAATAGATCAGCATTCCGGAGTTTTTCATTATAATTTTCTCCATTCCTAGCTGCAACGCTCTCCATCTGAGTCTTACTACATTTAACAATTCGATTGTTTGGGGAGGAATTGGGCCAAATCGATCGTGCAGGTTGGTTTCAAAGGCATTCAGACTTTTTTCATCAGGGATATTATCGAGTTCTCGGTATAATCGTATTCTTTCGGATACATTATTAATATATTCATCCGGAAACAGAATCTCAAGATCTGTATCTATCTGACAATCTCCAACATACCGCTTATTGGCTTGTTCCTGCTCGGTTACAGGGTAAAGATCCTTAAATTCGTTTTCGCGCAGTTCAAGAATGGCTTCATTAAGAATTCTCTGGTAGGTTTCATACCCAATGTCGGCAATAAATCCGCTTTGCTCCGCTCCCAGAAGGTTTCCCGAACCTCTGATATCCAGATCCTGCATGGCAATATTAAAACCGCTTCCCAGATCAGAGAATTCTTCAATGGCGCGCATTTTTCTTCTTGCCTCATTGGTCATGAGTGTTATAGGGGGAGCCATGAGGTAACAGAATGCTTTTTTATTAGAACGACCCACCCTTCCCCTGAGCTGATGAAGATCACTTAAACCAAAATGGTGTGCATTGTTTATTATAATTGTGTTGGCATTGGGAATATCAAGCCCTGATTCGATGATTGACGTAGCCACCAACACATCATAATCCCCCTGAACAAAATCGAGCATGGTTTTTTCCAACTGATTTCCTTCCATTTGTCCATGAGCGACAACAACACGCACCGATTTGCATATTTTTCCAATCATTACGGCAAGTTCATTGATGTTCTGAATACGATTATTAATAAAAAACACCTGACCGCCGCGGCTGACTTCATATTCAATGGCTTCCTTAATTATTTCTTCATTGAAGGTGTGCAATTCGGTAATTATTGGATGCCGGTTTGGCGGGGGAGTATTAATGATCGACAAATCTCTTGCGCCCATTAAGGAAAACTGAAGTGTTCTCGGAATGGGAGTTGCGGTTAGAGTAAGCGTATCGACATTTAGTTTCATCTGCCGGAGTTTCTCTTTCACACCCACACCAAATTTCTGCTCTTCATCGATAACCAATAGTCCAAGATCTTTAAATTTCACTTCTTTGCCAACCAGTTTGTGCGTACCTATTAATATGTCGATCTGCCCTTTGGCCAACTTGTCGAGAATAATTTTTAGATCTGCAGGTTTCCTGAAACGGCTTATATAATCTACGGTACAAGGGAATTCTTTCAGTCGTTCTTTAAAAGTATTATAATGCTGAAATGCAAGAATCGTAGTAGGAACAAGCACTGCAACTTGTTTAGAATCGGTAACGGCTTTAAATGCAGCACGAATAGCTACTTCGGTCTTGCCAAATCCCACATCCCCGCAAACAAGCCTGTCCATGGGGAATCCAGCTTCCATACCTTCCTTAACATCTCTTGTGGCTTTAATTTGGTCAGGAGTGTCTTCATATATAAAGGAGGCTTCAAGCTCACGCTGGAGGTAAGTATCCGGACTAAAACTAAATCCTTCCTGTTGTTTACGGCTTGCATAAAGTTTAATCAGATCTTCGGCAATATCCTTGATCTTTTTCTTGGTGGCTAACTTTAGCTTTTGCCATGCCCCGCTTCCTAACTTATAAATCTTTGGTGCATCTCCCTCTTTACCTTTATATTTGGATATTCGGTGAAGGTTATGGATACTCACATAAATTACATCCTGATCGCGGTAAACCAAACGTACCGATTCTTGTTTCCGGCCATTAACGTCGATAGTTTCCAATCCCCCGAAAATCCCTATTCCATGGTCTACATGAACAATATAATCGCCAGGATTGAGACCCGACAGCTCTTTTATGCTTATTGATTCCTTTTTACTGTACCGGTCGTTAAGCTGAAATTTATGATATCTTTCAAAGATCTCATGGTCGGTATACACGCAAAGTTTCCGGTCGTGATCGATGAATCCCTGGTGAAGCGTCTTCAAAACAGGTCTGAATGTCACTGTCGGATCAACTTCCGCAAAAATCTCAATCAGGCGCTCAATCTGTTTGTCGCTGTCAGAAAGTATCATTACCTCGTATCCGTCTTCTTTTCGTGAATGCAGGTCTTTAACTAGGAGGTCGAAATTTTTATTAAAAGTGGGCTGTGGGGCAGTATTGAACTCAAATACCATTGCTGGATCCGGAACGCGAAAACTCCCGAACTCAATCTTATTCAGAGGTTTAATATCCCGGTTAAGAATTTGTGAATTGACAATTACTTCCGATTTTACCAGCGTTTTATCCTTCTCATCATCGAATGAAGTTTTGTCGTAAATCTCATCAATGCGGCTATAGATAAGCATCAGGTCATCGGTCCAGATACTTGTGTTTTTAGGCAGATACTCAAGGATCGAAACACGCTTGCTCAGTTTCTCCTGCTCCCATTGCATGTTGGGGATCAGGCTTATTTTTTTTATTTTTTCAAGGGATAATTGCGTTTCAATGTCAAAGCTCCGTATCGACTCAATTTCCTCTCCAAAAAAATCAATTCTGTGAGGAAGGGTTGAGGAATATGAAAAAATATCGATGATGCTTCCGCGCAAGGCATATTGCCCCGGTTCATACACAAAATCGACCAATTCAAAGCGGTATGTTTCAAGCAGATCGCGGAGGAATTCACGATTTACCTTTTCTCCCTCGCGCATTTCAAAAGTGTTATCGTCGAGACTCTTCCGGCTGATAACCCTTTCCATCAGGGCCTCGGGATAAGTAACGATAAAACTCGCCACCCTTTTTTCAATCAAACGTTTTAAAACCTGAGTACGGGTAATAATATTAGCCTCATCAGTTTTTTTGTAATGAATAGAGCGGATGTAGGAAGATGGAAAAAAAAGGCAACGCTCTGTTCCATCGAAGGTAATCAGGTCGTTGTAGAAGTACGCTGCTTCTTCTTTTTCGGGTAATATAATAAGGTGTGCACCTTTGGCTTTTGAGATGCATGAATGGATAAAGGCTGAGCGGGAAGAGCCTGAAAGTCCCTTTATCTGCAAAAAATTCCCAGCCGGTTCCTGTAAAAGGCCTGATATAAGTTCTGCTTCTTTGCTGTTCCTGTATAATTCTTCGAGCATTCTAAATAAATCGAGACAAAAGTAATGAAAAAGGGATAAGGTTTGAGGGAGGAGAAGAATTTTAAGTTTAACGAACTATTGTTTTTAAGAATACGACGATATTTATTTTCTGCTTATCACGGAAAATGTGATTGATTACTATAAGTGCAGGGAGAGCAGAGAGTGAAGAAGCAACTTGATGACGAACGGGCATAATTTGTTTTGAGAATTTAAAAAAAGGCGCACATGGGTTTAAAACTTTGTGAGAATTTGCTGTATGGAAGTTCTGTATTCGCTTGGTGTCTGGCCTTTTATCTTCTTAAATATCCGGTTGAAGTTGGATATATTCGAAAAGCCGCACATAAATGATATTTCCGAAATGCTGTTACTGGTCTCAAGCAATAGCTTGGTTGCATTGCCTATGCGAACATCGTTAAGATAGGAAATGAAATTCCGGTTGGTCCTTTTTTTGAAAAAATGGCTGAATGAAGATTCCGACATGGCTAAAATACCTGCAGCTTCAGAAAGACTGATATCATTAGCAAAATTCAATTCGATGTATTTGCAGATGGTATCAATTCTTCGACTCTTTGATTCCCTGATAACACTCGAGGTGTCAAAACTTAAGCTTGAAAGGTACCGCTGTCCCTGCGATGTAGCAAGTTCATAGAGAATCGAATAGAAGTCGAGTGCGGTGGTAAATCCATGAGATTGGCTTAAATTAATAAGTTTTTCTTTGACCTGCATTTTGGTGGTGTGCGAAAAATCAAGTCCCCTCGACGACCTGATTAGCATATCCTTGATTGGAGTAAACAATCTCTTGCCCAACAAAAAGGAATCCACGATCTTGTCATCAAACTGGATTGTAATGACGTGAGTGTCGGATTGGGTGGGCGCTTTCCATTTATGCGGGAGATTTGAGCCTATTAGAATAAGGTCAAATTCGTCGAAGTTCTCAACTGAATCTCCAACAAATCTTTTCCCGCTGGTATTGAACACCATATTTAGCTCATATTCAGAATGGAAGTGTATCGGGTAATCGAATTTAGCCATTCTGTTGTTTAACAAAATAAACAAATCATCGCGGTTCAGTGGGGTTATTTCCCTGATAACATCTTTCATCAGAATATAATTTATTTTTTAATTGCCTGATGGAACCCACATGCCAATGAAATTATATTCATTGGTGTTTGTGTTTTTCGAAACATGTGGGTTTCATCTGTTTAAAAATTGACTAATATGATCGGCTCGCCTATACCCTTTGTCACAGATAACTTACTCCAATGTGAAATAATCTTTCTCGTGTGGCAATAATTTCCGGTTTCATTTTTTGCAAATATCTTATTAATTATCAATTATTCTAAGAAAATTGCAGTTAAATTAATAACAATCACGCATTATAATATTAATCTATATAATTATAAATCAAATTTATAACGGTTTATTTCATGAAAAAGACTTCAAAATTATACCATATCTTAACCAAAATGTATTACAATATGAGAAGAGTTTGAATCATATTTGTAATCTCAAATTAACTCAAACAAGAGAAACTACAATTAGTACCATGAAAAAACATCAAAACCATCAGATCTCGGGTAATTGTCAGAAGAGCAACTTTTGTAAGACTGTTTTAATGGCTTTTATTCTTTTGATTTCTTTTTTTTCGCTAAATGCACAGACCCCCGTATATAAAGGAGTGGTAGGGACAACCGATGGACAGCCTCTGACCGGTGCTACCGTGGTTGTTAAAGGAACAACTAATGGAACCATCACTTCGGTTAAAGGAGAGTTCTCAATCAATGCTGAGGAAGGGGATATCCTCATCGTATCATTTATGGGTTATATTACCGAAGAAGTAACTGTTAATAAAAAGGAACTTAACCTTCAATTGAGAGAAGACATCCTGAGTCTCGATGACGTTGTGGTTATCGGTTATGGTTCGGTTCGGAAAAGTGATATGACTGGATCCGTGGGTTCTGTCAATGCAAAACCTTTTCAGAGCATTCCTTCCAATTCCATTGAAGGCTTGCTGCAAGGACGGTCTGCAGGCTTGCAGGTAATCAACTCTTCACAGGATCCCGGAGCCGGCTCTACGGTTCAGATCAGGGGAGGAAGTTCCTTGAGGGGATCCAATTCGCCGCTTCTTGTTGTTGACGGATTTCCATTAGGCGATGCGGGTAACCTGAAACAGATTAATCCGGCTGACATTGCCTCCGTTGAAATTCTGAAAGACGCCTCTGCCTCTGCCATTTACGGTTCAAGAGGTGCTAACGGGGTAATCATGATCACAACCAATAAAGCAAAGGAGGGCACTACCCGGATCAGCTTTAAACAGCAAACCACAATTTCAAGGTTTAGTTCCAAACTTAATCTTTGGCGCGATCCTGTTCTTATGGCTCAATTGAGCAATGAAGACCGAATAAATGCGAATCTCCCCGGATTGTATATTGGCGAGACAAATTCCAATGGCGTTTACTATCCCTCTGTTGAAGAACTAGTTAACGGAAGCTGGCCACATAACACTGCATGGGACAAGATAGTTTTCAGGGATGCCCCGATTTTAAATAATTCCACACTGTCGATCAGCAGTGCCAACGAGAAAACATCTTTTAACCTCAGTCTTAATTATTTTGACGAGCAGGGAATGAATATTGAGGATGACTATAAAAAAGGAATAGTGAATCTCGGAGTAGATCACAAAGTATTTGACAACTTCACCATCAAAACCTCCAATATCTTCTCAAAGGGATTTCGAAACAGTAACGGCGGACTTTCCTATTACAGAAATCCTCTTTGGCCGGTATTTAATCCTGATGGCTCGTATTTCCTGACGGGTGTGAATGATTACTCACATCCCTTGGCCATTACAAACCATAAAATCAATAAAAATAACAGCGCGGATTACCTTTCGTCATGGATGGCCGATTGGCAGCTGGCAAAATCACTGAACATAAAATCACAGGTAAACTACAAATATGGCAGTTCCACCGGCGATTTGTATTTTCCCAAAAGATATACTGAAACGGGTGACTTCAATAACGGTGCTGCCCAGATCAGCAATTGGATGGGACAAAACCTTGTTTCGGAAACATTTATGACCTATGAAAAGAAAATTGGTGAGACTCATAAACTAACCGCAATGGTTGGTCAGTCCTACGAGTTTTCAATGTCAAAAAGTTCTAACCTCTATTCCTATGACTTTGTTAACGAGGCAACAGGAAATGAGAATATGGGCTCGGGTGATCCTGAAAAAAACAGGCACGATAATGGGTATTCTAGCACGAAACTATTGTCATACCTGGGGAGGCTCAACTACTCCTTCAGAGAAAAATACCTTTTCACAGCAACCCTTCGTGCCGATGGATCGTCAAAATTTGGAATTAACAACAAATGGGCGAAATTCCCCTCTGCAGCAATTGCATGGAAGGCACACAATGAATCGTTTATCAAAGACCTCAACATTTTCGATGAACTTAAATTCCGCCTCAGTTATGGTATTTCCGGGAACCAGGGAATTTCCCCTTACCAGACGCTAAGTCGCTACGGAGTTGAGCAATATTACGATAATGGTCAGTGGAATACTGCCATAGGACCTGGTTATGTTGTTGGAAACGAAGGTGATGATTTCAGGTTTAAAATTTGGGGCGGTATTCCCAACGTTGATCTGAAATGGGAAACCACAGCTCAAAAGAATCTTGGTATCGACATGGCATTTCTGAAGCGGAGACTTAGACTTGTTTTTGATATATATGAAAAAAACACCTCCGATTTGCTTCGCGAGAGACTCCTTTCCCTTTCATCCGGGTATAACAGGATGTGGATCAACGATGGGGAAATTTCCAACAAAGGATTCGAAATTACACTCGATGGTGACATTATCAGCACTAGCGATCTAGACTTCTCTGCTTCACTCATCTATTCCAGAAACAGAAATGAAATCGTCAGCCTTGGAAATGCAGTTACCTCGGGTCTTACTGCAGATTTTATGACCGGGATGAAATATGAGTTCTGGGGATCATCTCTGTCGCAATTCCGCCAGTCGCCAAATATTCTGGCAATCGGTCAACCCATTAACGTATTCTACGGCTATAAAGTGGATGGTATAATCCAGACTCTCGATGAAGGTCTTGCTGCAGGTCTTACAGGGGATATGGCTAAACCTGGTGAATTCAAATATGTTGATATCAGCAACGATGGTGAGATTACCGACAAGGACCGCTGCGTTATAGGTGACCCGAATCCTGATTTTATTATGAGTTTGGCACTCAGCTCACGGTACAAAAATTTTGATATCGAAGTCTTTTTGAACGGGGTGTTTGGAAACGACATTCTTTATCAGAATATGTGGGGACAGCCAACTACAATGCCTCTGAGATGGACTCAGGACAATCCTTCAAATGATTACCCGAGTTTGCGCCAGGACCGTTCCTATTACCTTTCCAACTGGTATATCAAAGACGGCTCCTTTGTAAGGATACAGAACGTAAATCTAGGTTATAACTTCAACATGAATAAAATACAATGGATATCAAGACTTCATGTCTATGTTAATGCTGCAAATCTTTACACATTTACCAAATTCAAAGGCTATGATCCGGAAGTTGAACTTAACGGGATATACTGGGGAGGTTATCCTAGATTAAGTAAATGGACATTTGGTTTGGACTTAACCTTCTAAAATTTTTTAAAACATGAAAAAGAAACTTCTATATATTGTTTTAGTTCTGTGTCTAACGCATTCCGCATGCGATTTGAACGAACAGCCCTACGGTTTTTACTCTGAGGATAACTTTTACCAAACTCCTACAGATGCTGAGGCTTCACTTATGTATGCCTATAATGCGATCACATTCCTTGAGTATTCGAGAGGCATCTTCTATATCGGCGAGCTGGCTTCTGACAACTGTGACGTGAAAGCCGATGAGGGTTACGGTTCCCAGCAGCTCAATAACTGGACCGTAGATGCAAACAACGAATCCCTTACTTATTATTTCAAGTACTGCTATATTGCGATCAATCGCGCAAATGCGGTCATCGAAAACGTCGCGAACAGTTCTTTTGAACCGGTTATCAAGAACAAATTGCTTGGTGAAGCTTACTTTCTGAGAGGTTATAACTATTTTAATCTGGTTAAGGTTTTTGGATTGGTTCCGATTCAGAGGAATATGGTTAAAAGTATTACCCAAGCATCCCCGGAAATGGCTAAAAATTTGGATGAGTTATATGATTTCATCCATTCGGATCTGCGCATCGCAGAAGCATTTCTGGAAATCAACCGCAATCCTGGACGAGCCGATAAAGTTGCCGCACAGGCACTTCTTGCAAAAACCTATTTGACGGTGGCCTCCTCAAAAGAAAGCGGCGTTTCGAAATATACTGATATGTCAAAAGACATCCAGATAATGTATGATAGTTCTGCTTTTTTTGCGGCCAAGGTTTTGTACGACCAGTCGGAGTATGCGATGGATCTTCAGTTAACTCATATTTATGATGTTAACTACCCCGATGGGCCGGAACATATTTTCATAATGTCGATGGACCGAACTGGCGTTAATGAAGGCAACTATTCGAAAATTGGTATGATGTTTCAGCCATGGGTTGATGGCGCTCCTTATTATATCAAGAACCCCGATAATTCTCTTACCTACACCACAAACGGCTGGGAAGTTTTCAAGACAACAACTTCTTTTTATAACAGTTTCGCAGCAAACGACAAGCGGAGAACCGAACTCCTTGTTACCAATGTTTACAATGCAGCAGGGGTTGTAACTGGATCCCTTGGAGGCAAATTTTCCTACGCATTTACTCGTAAATATGTCGACCCTGAGTTTATAGGACAGAAATCAAGCGCAAAACCATACCTGATCAGGTTTTCGGAAGTGGCATTGATTTATGCTGAGGCAGTGGGTCCCACAACCGACGGATACAACTGGTTGCAGCAAGTGCGTAACAGGGCAGGACTAGGTGAACTGGCTCCTGCAATGAGCGCAGCCGACTTCAGAAATGCAGTAATTCAGGAAAGAGCCTGGGAACTTGCTTTTGAGGGGCAACGTCTTTACGATCTCAGAAGAAAAGCAATCGTCACCGCAAAAGACCCAAAAGCAGTAGCTTCGGGAATCACTGAAGCCAAGGCGGCATTCTACCCGATTCCCCAAATGGAAATCGACTTAAACCCGAATTTGTAGAAACGGAAAAAATTCTAAACGGAAAAATAAAGCTATGAAAGCATTCAAATACATTATGGTTATTGCAGTTTCCACTGCTCTTTTTGGCTGCCAGAAAGATCCCCTTTCAGAAATAACCGATGGCTCCTGGAACAGGGAGAGGAATATCCTTAATATTTCTTTCACAGGGATGATCGGTAACCCAACAATTGAAAGACAGGGCGACAACGCTACCATTGAATTCCTCTATAACGCCAACTTAGGCGCGGATTTCAGCGCTATTAAGGTGACCTCCCTCGAGGTCTCTTTTGGTGCGGAAGCTTCTGTTGCTGTGGGTCAAACCCTTGATTTCAACAACGCCGACAATACTGCAGTAATCACGGTTAATCCGGTTAATGGGGAACCTTTCAACTGGATTGTGAAATTGAACCCCTTTACAGAACCCCTGGATGGAAACTGGAACATCGCTGAAATGAAAATCCTCATTAACATAATGGGCGATTTCCCAGAATGGGGCGGCACATGGGATGAAAGCAACATGTCTGTCTACCTTACAGAGTCATCTTTTGAAATGGATAATGTCTTGTCGTTTGTTTTTGAAGGTTTTAATGAAGCCGGTAATAGCTATGGGACTTTTAATAACCAGGTAGGCGCTGATGGCAAATACGGAGAGTTCACACGCAATGAGTGGGGTTATGATTACAATTCTAAATACCGTCTATTGCCTAAAGGCAGCGGGACGTGGGAGAAAAATTATTCAAACAGCACTATCAAGTTTATCGATTCCGAAGGCAAAGTCACTACCGCTACCCTCATTAATGTTATCGGGGGAGTAAATATCCGATTCGAATTTGCTGACAGTATTTTCTGGGATAATCCATGGGATTGGGTAGCCAAGATAGGACAAGAAACCAAATACTTCTGGTATTCCATCCGGGAGGAGGTTTAATTATACATCCTGGAAGCAGTCAGTCCATACATTCAAATAATATCGGCTAAACTGATGAGGGAAAGTGGATTGATGCTCTAATGGTTTCATCCAGAGCAGGTTTGAATTCATCTGCTTGTTGTACTTAAATTGAATTTTTATGTGGTGTTTTAATATGTTTAACTAAATTATTTAACTATGAAAACAATTTTTACCGTAATGCTTCTCTCAGCATTTGCTTTTGGTGTAAGTGCTCAGTTTCCTGCTGACTTCGAAACTGCCAAAGACAAAACCTGGGAGGTTTTTGGAAATGTCACCCTTGACGCTGACAATTTCAAGTATGTTGCAAATCCCTCTAAGACAGGAATTAATCCTTCCGACAGTGCATTGCAGTTTACTGTTAATGCTGCTGCTGAAACATGGGCTGGTGCGTGGTCGGCTAATTATGCTCCAATCGAGTTGACTGAAAGTCTTCATACACTCACAATGATGGTCAACAAAACCATCATCAGCAATTGCGCTCTCAAATTGGAAGGAACGGGACTTGATGCACTCACCGTATGGGTTGCCAACACAGTTGCTGACGAATGGCAGATGCTTACTTTTGATTTCACCGCAGCCATAGGGAAATCATACACCAAACTTGTTGTTTTCCCTGATTTCCCTGACGTAAGAACCTCAGGAACCGTAGTATTGATCGACAACATCGCATTGGGTTTCCCTACATCAGTTAGAAACAGTTCAATCGCTAAAATCAGCGTGTTCCCCAATCCTGTAAGCGATATAATGGTTGTTCAGTATCCTGATATGACAGGTCTTACAATTTCGGATTTATTGGGAAAGACAGTAAGGACAGCTAAATTCCAGCCTACTAGTAGTAAATCGGTTGAACTTAGCGACTTGGCCAAGGGTGTGTACTTTATTTCAGTTCACGCTGGAGCTGAATCCCATATTACGAAATTCATTAAAAAATAGCATATCTGGCGAAAGAGACTGTTTCAAAAACCATAGTCTTGCAATGCATTAACCTTGTGAGAAGGAATTAGAGTATTTCAGGGGATAAAAAACAATGCAGGAGGTGGCTTTAATTTTTTGAAACAGTTTTTTTTGCCAGTCATCAAAAATAATTAAACCTCATAGAATATTTACCCGGGAGACAACTGAAAAATATGAAGCGTATACTTTTGCTCGCACTTACTGTAATTCTAATGGTTTCCTGCAAAAAAAATAAGGAGGTCAATGAAATCAATTCTGACCCACAGAATGACCTGCTAATTAAAACCGGAATCATTACCCAATCCTTTGTAGGCAATGGGGTGCAGTGGGGAGGTTATGACGTGCTGCAGTCGTGGACCGGTAATCCAACTCTTAGCGAAGCAGACTGGGAAAAGTTATTTTTACGGGTAAGGTTTATGCGTCCCCCGCTGGTAAGATTAATGGTGTCTTCAGGATGGAACTACATCATTGACAGTGGTTTTGATCCATCGAAAAGTAATGCGGTATTAATTAAAATCCTTGATTTTTGTGAGGCAGAGGGAATAGCTGTAATGCTTGGCGAATGGGGACATTCGGGTGGCACCTCCATCGACCAGGTATGGCTTGAAAACTCAGCGAAATTTGTTGAGTGGTTGCTTAATACCAAAAAATACACCTGTATTAGGTATTTCAATATGGTTAATGAGCCAAACGGCGATTGGTCCAGCATAAATGGCAACTATGAACTATGGAAAACGCTTATTGATCAGTTTCATACGAAACTCGTTAACAAAGGAATTGATACCCAAATAAAAATTATTGGGCCGGATATCGCAATATGGGATGCGAATCTGACCTCCTGGATTAGTAATGCGCATTTCGATCTGGGATCAAAAATCGGTGCTTACGATATCCACACTTATCCCTCTGAAAAAGAAGTTCGAAACGGAACGTATAAAAATATTGTAAAAGCATACAAAAATGCGGCTCCCCCGGAAAAGGAAATGCTGATGACGGAACTTGGCTTCAAGTATTCCTCAGGAACCGATCTGGCTATTGAGAATGCGCTTAGGATTTCAAAAGACCCCTATGCCTCTGATGACAGCAACATGTTCATTTATGATGCTTTCTATGGAATTGATGTCACCGACGCAATGATACAGAATATGCAGGCTGGCTATTCAGGATCCCTGATCTGGGACCTTGATGATGCGATGTACAATATCAACGGCGGAAGCTCAACCAAACTCAAGCGCTGGGGTTTCTGGAATATCCTTGGAGCCGAGAAATTTGAGGATGCAGGCGATGAGGATATACGACCCTGGTTTTACCCAGTTAGTCTGTTGTGCAGGTATTTTCCTGCAGGAACAAAGATACATGAGGCCACCACTCCCGCAAAAAAAGGCCTTAGAGCTATTG
>Ga0105047_10000653_pt1 | contig 59659 bp, 51 predicted proteins | sample MAT04_FD_78384 | JGI IMG/M metagenome (GOLD analysis project Ga0105047, IMG submission 78384) | Freshwater microbial communities from Lake Fryxell liftoff mats and glacier meltwater in Antarctica - MAT-04 (megahit assembly) | ecosystem: Environmental > Aquatic > Freshwater > Ice > Liftoff... | reverse complement strand
TGTCGTCAACAGCGACAATTTTTCCGTGCGCTGGACACGCACACTCAATCTGCCCAACGCCGTATACCGCTTTCGCGCTACCGTGGACGATGGCGTGCGCGTCTACGTCAACAACCGGATGGTGATTAACCAATGGCGCACCGGGCCGGTTGCCACCTTCCAGTCGGGCGATCTGCGTCTATCGGGATCCACCAACCTCACAGTGGAATATTTTGATGCCCTTGATGATGCGCGCATCCAAGTCGTCTATGCGCGCGTCGATAATCCGCTCCCCGTCGACGGCTGGAAGGGCGAATACTTCAACAACACCGACTTGGCAGGGACACCGGCGCTTGTGCGCACGGATGCCAATGTGGACTTTGCCTGGGGCCTTGGGTCACCGGCGCCCGGCGTCGTCAACAATGATGACTTTACCGTGCGCTGGACACGCTCGCTTGGCTTTCAGCCCGGCAACTACCGCTTCAAGGTGAGCGTGGACGACGGCGCCCGCCTGTGGGTCAACAATGCGCTGATCATCGACCAATGGCGGCAAGGATCGCCCGCCGAATACACGGGCGACCTCTATCTGCCCGGTGGATCGCTTCCCGTGCGGCTGGAGTACGTGGAATACAAGGAAAATGCCACCATCCGTCTGACGTGGTCGCTGATTGGCGGCGGTGGGAGCGGCGGTGGGAGCAGCAGTGGGGATGAGAAAAAGCCCATCAACCCCAAAAGCAAATGGGTCGGTGAGTATTTTAACAACCCGGACCTGGCCGGCAGCCCGACCTTTGTCCGTTCCGACAGCAAGATCGATTTCGTGTGGGGGAATGGCTCGCCAAGATCAGACATCAACGCAGATTACTTCTCAGTGCGCTGGGCCAATACCTTTAAGCTGGAAAGCGGCCTCTATCGATTTACCACCGAGACCGATGACGGCGTACGCCTCTATATCGACGGCAAACTAGAGATCGACAAGTGGCGTCAGCAGCCGGCCACCCAGTACAGCAGCGAAGTGCGGCTGGGCAAAGGCGACCATACGGTGCGCATGGAATACCAGGAACTCACGGACTACGCCATGGCCAAGCTCAGCATCGTCGAATTGATCGACGGCACCGCACCCATCGGCAACCTGGTCACCTGCGTGCCGCCACAGCCGCCCAACTATGCCTGGATCAAACTCTATCGTCTTAACACGGCCGGCAACTGGGTTTCCATGGGCAAAGGTATCGGCTCGATCAATGCCAGCGGCTTTCTAAAGATCGACGGGCTGCCCATCGACGTCAATCGCTTTGGCAATACCGGCGAGCCCTACAAGATCGAGCAATGGATCGATGGCCGCGTGACCCAATCCACCGGCGACTTCAAGCGCGGCGATCCCGAGTTCCGCCTGCGCCCCTTCGTAGACAACGCCACACCGTGGGGATGCCCGCGCTAGATCGCAAAAGGCGTCAGCCTGCTCGCTTACACTCGCGGCTCTGATGGAGGGTCTGCCGCGCCGACTCAAACGTGAGTTAGGTGAACATCAAGTTGTCACTGTACCAGAGCCTGAGATCCTTCTGGCATTGGAAAGCATTACCTCGGGTGAAATTGTCCGTATTGGGGACTGATCACGACGCCTGAAATCCAGCGTTCGGTTCTTTGTGTTCTATGTGGCGATAGGGTTTGTCTCGGCTCCGCCTTCCTCAAGAATCTGCGAAAGAAAGAGTTTGGTGCGATCGGTCTGTGGATGCAGAAAGATCGCTTCCGGCGTGCCCTCTTCCACCAGAAGGCCCCGATCAAAGAACAGCATGCGGTCGGCGACGGCGCGGGCAAAACCCATCTCATGCGTGACCACCATCATCGTCATCCCACTGCGCGCCAGCCCGATCATGACGTCCAACACCTCCTTGATCATCTCCGGGTCAAGCGCGGAAGTCGGCTCGTCGAAGAGCATGATCTTGGGCTGCATGGCCAACGCCCGCGCAATCGCCACGCGCTGTTGTTGTCCACCGGAAAGCTGGCCCGGATATTTGAGCGCCTGTTCGGGCATCCCCACGCGCTCAAGCAATTGCATCGCGGCATCGTCGGCTGCCGTGCGTTTCCACTTGCGCAGCCACATCGGCGCCAGGGTAATATTCTCCAACACGGTCAGATGGGGAAAGAGATTGAAGGACTGGAAGACCATGCCCGTCTCCATGCGCACCCGTTCGACGTTGCGCACGTCGTGGGTCAGTTCCACACCATCGATGGTGATCTGGCCGCGCTGATGTTCTTCCAACCGGTTGAGCGTGCGAATGAAGGTAGATTTCCCCGAGCCTGATGGGCCAAAGATGACCACCACCTCTCCGCGCTGCACCGTGAGATTGATGCCGCGCAAGGCGTGAAACTGCCCATACCATTTGTGCACATCCCGGCAGATGATCATGGGCGGCGCCACCGGCGCTTGTTTCTCCATCGCGTGTGCGGCCCTAGGTTCTTTTGGCATCGACCCCAACCCGTTCTTCGATGATCTGGCCAATATACGAGATCGCATAGCTGATCAGCCAATAGACCGCCGCCAGGAAAGAATAGACCTCGATGTGGCGCCCCAAAAAAGCCGGTTGCGCCAGGACCGCCTTGCCGATCCCCAACAGATCGAGCAGACCCAGGATCAACACCAGCGAGGTATCCCGGAAGCCGCCGATCACCGAAGCCGTCAGAATCGGAATGATCGAACGCAGTGCCTGCGGCAAGATGATCAGGCGCATGCTTTGGCTGCTGCGCAACCCCACGGCCGCCGCCGCTTCATATTGGCCCTTTGGCACAGACTGCAGGCCGCCGCGCACATTCTCCGCCATATAGGCCGCACTGAACAGGGTGAAGGCGAGGATGGCACGCACCACACGGTCGATGTCCACATTGGCGGGCATAAACAGCGGGATCATGGTCTGTGCCATGAACAGCACCGTGATCAGCGGCACAGAGCGGATCAGCTCGATATAGACCACGCAAAAGGCACGAATGATCGGGTAGCCGGAGCGCCGGCCAATCGCCAGCAGCACGCCGATCGGGAAGGAGAGCGCAATCCCGATACCAGCAATGATCGACGTGAGCAGCAGACCGCCCCACAAATTGGTAGTCACGGTGGGGAAGCGGGCATCCTCCCCGACGCCGCGCACCAACACGATCACCAGCGGCACGAACGCAAGCCACCCCATCGTCGCCAGGCGATGCAATCGCTGCGGATAGCGCCGGCCCAAGAAAAATCCACCCGAGGTCAGCAGGCCGATCGCCACCCATGCCAGGCGCACCGGGGGGGCGAAGGGCAAAAAGGCCATGATGACCGGCATGCCCACGACCAGCAAGGTGGCGCCCAACCGTTGCCGAATCCAGATCCCCCAAGAGAGACCGGAAAAGAAACCCATCAGGCCGAGGGCAATCCACAGGCGCCAAACCTCGCTGCGCGGATACTGCCCGATCATGAGAAGTTGCAGGTTGGTGGCAATCACTTCCCACTGGGCGCCAATGACCACCCACGTCAGCATGGCACGCCCGGCCATAAAAAACAGATAGATCATCAAAAGGGTGGCGAGCGCGCTCAGCCAGTTCTGGAAGAGATTCTTCTTCAGCCAGCCCAAAACGCTGTAGCGCTCGATTGGCGGCGGTAGCACTTCATCGACGACCCTGTTCACGTCAGCGCTCCACAATCTTGACGCGGTTGTTAAACCAATTCATGAAGAGAGATGTCAACAAACTCAGCGTCGAGTAGATCACCATCAGAATGACCATCATTTCGACGGCGCGCCCCGTCTGGCTGGTGATCGTGCTTGTCACATGCACGATCTCAGGAAAGGCGATCACCGAAGCCAAAGATGAGTTCTTGGTGAGGCTGAGATAGTTGCTGGTCATCGGTGGGACGATCACCCGCATGGCCTGCGGAAAAATAACCAGGCGCATCGTCAAATAGCCGCCAAACCCCAACGCATGCGCGGCTTGGATCTGCTCCTTGGGCACCGATTGCAGCCCGGCGCGCACCGTGTCGGCAGTGAACGGCGAGCTACCCAGCACCAGGCCAAACACAATGCCCACAAATTCGGGGGGGAAGGAGATGCCTCCGGTATAGTTCAGCCCGGTCTTTTCCGGAATATCCAACACAAAGGGCGCTTGCGGCAATACAAACCAAGCGACCAGCGCCAGCACCAGAAAAATCCCCATGCCGATCAACGTGCCGATAAAGCTGTCCAGCACCCGACGGCTCATCACAATTCTGGCCAACAGCACTGCGACAACCAGAAATACCGCCAGCAAGATCAGGTATGTGGTTGTGGTTGGCGTGGACACCGGCCGGGGAATGTAGAGGCCACGATTGCTCAAGTAGGACGGGCCAGCCAGAACGATTGCATCGTTCACATTCGGCAGGTTATAGACGATGACCGCATAGGAAGCGATGATCACCAACAGCAGCGGGATGTTACGGAAAATCTCGATATAAAGCCATGCAGCTCGATTGACGAGATAGTTACTGGAAACGCGCATCACACCCACGAGCACGCCCAGCACCGTGGAGAGAACGATCGAAATCGCCGAGGCCAAAATTGTGTTGATGATGCCGATCTGGATGGCGTTCAGATTGGTATCACTGCGCGCATGGGGAAGGAATTTGATGCTGATATCAAACCCCGCCACTTGGTTCAGAAAACCAAAGCCCAGCCGCAGCCCCTGTTTGGCCAGGGAATTCGCCATGTTCTGGTAAAGCAGATAGCCAATCCACAAGAGAACAGCCACGAACAACAACTGGACCAAGATCTGGATGACCCGTTCGTCCAGCAGCCAGGATGACCAGCGCCGAGCGCCGCGGCCAGGTGGTTTGGTTACTGAGGTGTCGTTCATAGAGCCTTTGTCGATTCGCGCGGATCGGTAGATTGGGACTGTCCCCGGCACGCTCACAAGTACCGGGGACAGTGGTGTTCCAGAAGCAGGCGATGGTAATCGGTCTAACGGAAGGGCGGCGAGAACAACAGACCGCCATCGCTCCACAAGGCGTTGATGCCGCGCGGAATTGCCGTCAGCGTATCCGGCCCAAGATTGCGGTCGTAGATCTCGCCGAAGTTGCCGCCGGCCTTGATCATGTTATAGGCCCAATCATTGGCAAGACCCAGCTTCTTGCCTTGTTCGTCTTCCAGACCCAGCAATCGGCGAACTTCGGCATCCTGCGTGTTCGCCTTGATCTCGTCGACATTCGCCTGGGTCACTCCCTTTTCCTCAGCCGTCCACAGTGCGTACATAACCCAATTGACGATATCCAACCACTGGTCGTCACCATGGCGAACCACGGGGCCTAAGGGCTCCTTGGACAATGTGACATCCAGAATGCTGAAGTCAGCCGGGTTGGCCGTCATCGATCGTTGCGCGATGAGGCCGGATTTGTCATTGGTCATGGCGTCACAGCGACCCTGTTCGAAGGTGGAAATCACATCGTTCGGGTCGTCGAACAGGCTGGGGGTATAGGTCAGGTTCTTGGCGGCCATGGCATCGGCGATGTTGAGTTCGGTCGTGCCACCGCGGCCCATGCACATGGTCGCGCCGTTCAGATCCTCCAGCTTTGTCACGCCGGCATCCTTACGCGCCATGATCCCCTGGCCATCATAGAAATAGGTAGGGCCAAAGTTCAGGGCCAGGTCGGTGTCACGCGTAAAGGTGTGCGTCGTGGAGCGTATCAGAACATCGATATCCCCACTCTGCAGCAACGTAAAGCGGGTTTCACCCGTGGTAGGCACAAATTCAACCGCGTCGGGGTCATTGAAGATCGCCAACGCCACGGCCCGACACAGGTCGATGTCCAGGCCATTGTACTTGCCTTCCGAATCGACCATCGCAAAGCCTGGGTTGGTTGGGTTCACACCACACTTGACCTTGCCACGCTCCTGCACCCCTTTGAGGATTTCACCAAAACCGGACGCTGCGGCAGGGGCCGCCGCCGCGCCGGCTGCTGCATCCGGCGCCGCCGGGGCAACCGGGACTGCCGTGCACGCCGACAGCGCCATCGACAAGATAACCAACACAACCATCATTGTACGCATGAGTTTCTTCTCCTCTTTGTTCAGTCTGGACAAACTGGATCGGACCCTACGGCATTGCACATCCGCACACGCGTGACGCTACCGGTGACCACCTCCTTCTTTACGCCGTGAACGACGAATCTCTGTCGTGTCGAGCCAGTGACAATCGCCGGCGTCAGTCGCTCACCACACACACCAGTTCGTTCACCAACCAGAACGGCGGCAGGTAAGCGGCGCCGTCGGAGAGCGGCAACAGCTCTTCCGCCAGGTGAATGCCAAGCGCGTCGGTCATGAGCCGGCGACGGCGTTGCATGCGTTCCCACATCTCCGGATAGGCCGCCCGGATCGCTGCGCGCAAGGATGCATCCGCCACCGCCACCGTATCTTCACAGTTCATCAGTTGCCCGAGCGGCAGCGGGGTGGGGATGATGTCACACTGGAAGACCATGCCGGAGACAACCTTCTCGGCACTCTGTGGCCGAATGGGCGAATGGAGCCATTCGTCGTATGAGGTCAAATGGCCTGGATTGAGCGCCGGACGCAGCGTACTCCCTGCGAACGCCTGGTGCACGGTAGAGAAAACCTCGCCGCCGCTGACGCCGATACGCATGGCGCCGTACCAAGAAGCGACGGCGCCAAAGTACGGCGTCGCCACGTTGGCAAAGAACCCCTCATCCACCTCGCCCACCATCTGGCCCGCTCGGCAAACCAGGCTGCCCCAGTAACCAATCCCCACGGAAATGCCGTCGCCATATTCGATGATCTTGGCGCTTGGGCTGCGCAAGCCGTTGATCTCGTCCTTCCCAGAGGTGAGAATCGGATGCATCGACAAGGGCAGACCAGCATAGTGCATCTTGCGCATGGCGCGCAGTTCGCTCATGCCGGGGCGCGCATTGTGTAGAACGCTAAACACGGCCGCCGAGCAAGTGCGTGCTGCCCATTCAAAGGCGGCGATCTGGTCGGCCGTCCCTGCCACTGTGCAGCCGGTGAGCGACCGCAGGCCGCTTTGCGGGTGCATCAGCAGGGCGGTGCCGTCGACCAGCTTGCCGCCGGCGCCGACCAGGCTGCCGAATACGTCGACCATAAAGGCCGGGACAAAGGCCGGCCGCGCCGGATCGTCGCTTTCTTCCGGCTCAAGGTAGCGCCAGCCGATCACACTCACCGTTGCGCCGGCACGCACGCCGATCTTGGCCAACACATCCTTGAGGCGCGGCGCCGTGGCACGCGGTTGGCCGCCAAGGCTGAAACTTTGGCACAATTCCAACTCCACGGGCAACGGCAGCACGGAGGTGTAGCCCATATCCTCATTGCCCAACAGCAAAACCCGGCGTCCGCCAGGGCCAAGCAGAAGCAGGGCTTCCTCAAAGCGAGGATCGAAGTTGATCAGAAAGGTCAGATTGGCATAATGCTCGCGGTCGGCATAGACCGCCACCCAATCCGCCCCCGCTGCATGGTAGAGGGTCTGTAGCCGCCGCTCATATTCGGCAGCAGCAATCGCCGGCGCCGCGCTGTCAACGAATTCGAGCACCGGCGTGGGTACTTGCCGTAATTGGATAGTCATCAATCACCTCATCTATTTGGTTTTAGAACTGTGGATACCTCCAATTATCGCTGACCTGCGCCAGCCTGTCAATTGCGTTGCGCGCACGCGCCGAGTGCGCGCCAACGTCTTGCATTGACAACGGTCATCTATGCTAAATCATGACACGCACGCGCTACAACATTTCGGCCACAAAGCGGTGACTGAGCGAGCGAAAATGACCCCAATCCGCCCAGGTCGCTGAGCGCCGATAGACGTTGTCGAGCCGATCGGCAACCGCCGGGAGTTCAGCCGGCGTGCACCACTGCCAGCCGCCAATCGACTCATCTTCGTCTTGGGGATCCAGTTCGCCGTCTGCAGGCATCTGCACGAGATAGTGGTAAGTGGCGAACGCTACCGGCCCCAACTCACGGTGAAACAAATCGTATGCCAACACGCCAAGCAAGCGCTCCACCTTGACCTGATTGGCCGCCGTGCCCACCGTCTGCCCGGTCTCCTCATAGATCTCACGCGCCAGCGTGTCGGCCACCAATTCGCCGGTCTGAATCCCTCCCGTAGGAAGGCGATAGGCGCCGTCAGGGTAAAAGGTCTTGATGTGCAACAAAAGGCCGTCAGCCGGGTTGCCGCGGTGCATCACGTAGCAGATTTCGGCGCGGCGCCCGCGATTCGTCAGCAACTGATGATCGCCGCTGAGAAACGGGGCGTCCACGGTCAGCGCTACTTGGCGCATCGGCACAAAGCCCCACTGCAAGGTCAACTGGGCAAGTTCTTCTGGATCAAGCGCGTGCTGTAATTCCATAATCTATTCGGTACCCATACCCCTCTGGGCAACAATCAACAGTGAAAATGCTTATGTGTTCTTTTCGTTCTTCGCGCTCTTTGCAGTTAAGCATTCTGAGCTAGAGTTGCGTGGCGTTGAAGAAGCGACCAATGAAAAACGCCGTGGACTGTACCCTACCATTTCGCAGTTGGTAGGGCAAACCATGCCATTGCGCGGGATGACCTCACACCGAGTGTTGGTTGCCAAAACTAGAGAAACGGCTATACTGCACCTATCAAGGCCTTGGACACAGGAGTAGAGTACATGTCGCTTACTGAATTATTTCCGGATGTAATGCAATTGCCGCGAGCCGACAAGTTCCGGTTGATGCAGTTCTTGGTCGCTGAATTAGCCAGGGAAGATGGAGTCTCGTTGCTTGTGTCCGGTGCAGAGTACCCGATTTGGACCCCATTGGACGCGTTTGAAGCAGCCGAAACACTCATGCAGATGTTGGGAAATCACAGGACTGCCGCCTCGTGAATCCAATCCGCTTCCCCTATGCTCGCGCTGTAGCAGGACGAACCGCAGCAGGCGAACTGGCATACCTGCCGATCAACTTGAGTACCGCCAGCAATTCTCTCGACCTATCGGGGTTGCTTGACACTGGTTCAACTGTGAATGTTTTGCCCTACACAGTCGGGTTGGCGCTTGGCCTAATCTGGCAACAACAAACAGTACCTGTTGCGCTGACCGGGAATCTAGCCAAAGTCCCCGCTTTTGGCGTTATTGTTACCGGTCAAGTTGAATCCTTTCCGCCGATAGATCTGGCGTTTGCATGGACGCAGTCTACAGAGGCGCCATTGATTCTGGGGCAGGTCAACTTCTTTATGGAATTCGATGTTTGCTTCTATGGTTCGCAAGGTATTTTCGACATCAGCAGGCGCGTCAACGATAGATAGACGGTTGTTTTTGCCAATTCAATATTATGTTAAATCAAATCTATCAGTCAATCAGGGTTGCGTGGCACTGTTATACCACTGGTGAATATTCCAATAGAAATCCCACCCCGCCGGCTGAATCCCAGCCCAGCGATTGTTATAGCCAATATCGGTGACCTCGCCTGAGATGAAAATATAGGGTAGGTCGTCGTGGATGATCCGCTGGATTTGCTTATAGATCGGCGCGCGATCCTCAGGCTTGCATCCGGGCGCCGTTACACCCTGTTGCAGCAGACGATCCACCTCGGCGTTCTGATAACTGACAAAGTTGAAGCCGCTGCCGGGACGGTCATGTTGGGTGGCCCAAAAAACGTCGTCATTGGGGTCGGCGCCAACGCCGGTCCACCCCGTAACCGCCATGTCGTAGCGTTGGCCCAATAGGCGCTCAACCAACACGCCACTGCTCACCGGCGTCACGGTAATGTCAAAGCCAACCGAGTTCAATTGATCCTGCGCCAAATCGGCAATCTGCTCATAGACCTTGTTGCCTTCCGTGACCAACAATGTCAACGACAGCGACTCGGTCTCCTTTTCGCGAATACCGTCGCTATTGCTGTCCAGCCAACTGGCCTCTTCGAGCAACTTACGTGCGGCAATCGGGTCATAGGTGTAAGGCTCGATGGTGGCATCGTGTGCCCAAGGCGCCACCGGCAACACGTTGGAAGCGATTTGATAGCCGCGGTTTAGATAGATGCTCTCGATGATCGTCTTATAGTCGATGGCGCGTACAATCGCCTGACGCACTGTGAGGTCGCCCAAAATGGGGTGTGGCTCCTGGGCGACGCGATTGCCAGCCGCGTCCAGACCGGGCTGGGGATTTTCAGGATTGGCCAGGTTGAGCGCAATGAAATCATAACCGTCGATGTTGGCGCCATAGACCGTGAGATTGGGGCTTCCCTGGACGCTGGTGAGTTGATCGGCAGCGAGCGAGGTCGTGTCAAGGTCGCCCGCCAACAAACGCGCCAGTCGATCGGCCGGGTCCGGCACAATCTGGAAGAACAGACGCTCGACACTTGGGGCGCCCTGCCAATAGGTCTCGTTGCGCCGCATCGCCACATTTTCACCCGGCGCCCAACTCTGAAAAATGAACGGACCGGCGCTGACCGATGGATTCGAGTTCAGCAGGTTCTCCATGATGTCCGTAAAATCAGCTTCGTAGAGGTGGCTCGGTAACCAGCCAATCCGCAATGCGGCGAGTGTGTCACAACGCGCCTGTTTGAAGGTGACCCGTACGGTCAGCGGATCTACTACCACAATCCCCGCAACATTCTCCAGCACGGCCTTGTGCGGCGAGTCGACCTGCTGGCTGGCCATCGCGTCGTAGGTGAACTTGAAATCGGCGGCATCCACGGGGTCGCCGTCACTCCAGGTCACGTTGGGCCGCAGCGCAAAAGTATAGGTCAGGCCATCGGCCGAGACCTCCCATCGCTCAGCCATGGCGTTGTTGGCCGAGTCCTGGCCTGTAAACGGATTGCGGCCTACGAGTACCGGAAAAATGACGTTGTTGACGTCTGCCCCGGCGCGATTGGTGCTCAGGATGGGGTTGAAAATGTCCGGGTTCTCGCTGATCGCGCGCGACAACGTGCCGCTGTCCTGGATCACACTGGGCGTCGGCGTGTGGAGACCAGCGGGCAGGGGAGTCGCGGGCGCCGCTGGTCCGTCACAGCCTGCCAGCAACACGAGCAGAAGGAAGTAGAGAAAAACCTTGCGCGGATTCACGCGCTTATCGCTTGTTGCGCAGCATCGGGTCCAACGCATCGCGCAGACCATCACCCATGAGGTAGAAGGAAAGTACGGTCAACGTGGTCAGGATGCCCGGCCAAAACAGCAGATGGAGCGCGGCCAATTGGCCCGTCGCTGGGTCGCGCAGAAAGAGAAAATCGTTGGCGCGATAGAGCATATTGCCCCACGACGGCGTAGGCGGCTGCACACCGACGCCCAAAAAGCTAAGGATCGACTCCGTCAGAATCAGCGCCCCCACATCGATCGCCGTAATCACAATGATCACGGGTAGGCAATTGGGTATGATGTGTTGCGTGATAATACGCCGATCGGTGGCGCCGCTCGCCTTGGCCGAGGTGGTGTAGTCCAACGACTTGACCTTGAGCACATTGCCGCGCATAAAGCGGGCGGTGCCAAACCAGCCCAATAGCCCCAAATAAAGCGTCAGAATCATAGGGCTAGGACGGAAGATCGCGTTCACGATGATCAGGAGATAGATATCCGGGATCGAGGTGACGGTATTGATGAGCCACATAAAGACATCATCCACCACGCCGCCAAAATAGCCGGCGGCCGCGCCCACCACTACCCCCAACAGCATCGCAATCGCGGCCGCCACCAAGGCAATGCTCAGGCTAATCCGACCGCCATAGAGCAGGCGCGCCAACTGGTCGCGCCCCAACTGATCGGTGCCCAGCCAGTGGGGCACACCACCCGATTTGTACAACAACTCGGGCGCTGTGGTCAGATCGATGCCCAGGAGCCACCGGATATAGGCCCACACATAGGGCTGCGCAAAGGCGTCGCGCGGGTTGGTGCTGTTGGGGTCCACACCCAGCACGCCACAAATCACGCCGGCAAACAGGGAGAGCAAGCCAATCAGCACCACGAAACCGAGCGCGATGAGCGTGAGTTTGTCACGGCGCAACGACCCAATCGCCATGCCCCAGAAAGTCTGCGGTTTTCTGATCAACAGCTCCTCGCCCGAACGGGTCCGCGTCAGCGGCGACGACGGGAGCTTAACTTGTTCGACGGCCATGTGAGTTCTCTATGCCGCAGCCCGGCCTACTCCAGGCGCACACGCGGGTCGACCAGGGCGTAAAAGATATCCGACAGCAGGTAGCCGATGATCGTGAGCACGGCAAAAAACATGCCGGCGCCCAGCACCAATGGATAGTCCTGCTGAAACACGGCGTTGATGGTCAGCCGTCCCATACCGGGCCAGGCAAAAATCGTCTCCGTCACCACCGCGCCCCCCAGCACGCCAACCAGTGCTGGCCCCAATACCGTCATCAACGGAATCAGGGCATTGCGCAAGGCATGTGTGAACCACACCTGGTTCGACGCCAACCCCTTGGCTTTGGCCGTGCGAATATAATCCGTATGGGTCACTTCGAGCGTCTCCGTGCGCATGATCCGGCTGAAGAACGCGATCGGCCCAAAGGAGAGCACCATCACCGGCAGAATCAGATGCTGGACCCGATCCCAGAGCGTCGTTTCACCCGTCAGCGTGACGGTTTGGCGCCCCCCCGACGGCAGCCAACCAAGCCACACGGAAAAAAACAGCAGCAACAACAACGCCATCCAGTAGATCGGCACCGACCGGAAGATGACCGCCATCACACGCACCACATTGTCGAAGAAGCCCCCGCGATAGACCGCACTCAGCACACCCAACGGCACGCCGATCAGCAGCGACACCAGCAGGCTGATCACGCCAAGCTCCAGTGTCGCCTGCATGCGCTCGACCAATCGCTCCCACACCGGCTGCTTGGTGTCGATACTGGTGCCCAAATCGCCGCGAATCACACCACCACCGGTGTCACAAACGGTATAGCCGATGACCGTCACAAACGCGCAGCGCACCTTATCTGAACTAAATTCGGCCACTGCATCACCCGGACGAACCGTGACGCCGGCAAACCAACTCAAGTATTGCACCGGCAGCGGCTGGTCCAACCCAAGCTGCCGGCGCATCGTCTCCTTTGCCTTTGGCGTCATCTTGGCGTTACCGGCCGTGCGCAGCGAAACAGGATCACCCGGCGCCGCCGAGATGAGCAAAAAGCTGATGATGCTCACCCCCAACAGCGTAGGGATGGCCTGTAGAAGGCGCCGTACGATATATCGAACCATCGGTTCACCTCGCCGGTGAGAGGGTGAGGGTTGAATTGTCATCAACCCCTCACCCTCTTCCCCACCCTACGGCTGCAACGCCTTATCGTACCACTTATCCATGTTCCACTTGAAGCTCCACACCTGCGGGTCGACATTGCCCCAGCGCGCGTTGTAGAAGTCATTGCTGACGCGGCCGCTTAGGAAAATGTACGGCAGTTCATCATGGATGATCTGCTGAATCTCGTAATAGTAGGGTGCGCGATCTTCCGGCTTGCAGCCCGGCACGCTATAGCCCTTGACGAGCAGTTCTTCCACCTTCGGATTCTGGTAACTTGTATTGTTGAAACCACTGCCGACCACGTCAAACTTGGATGACCAGAAGGATTCATCATTGGGATCGCTACCCAACCCGGTCCAACCCAAAATGTACATGTCGTAGGCCTGGGCATCCATTTGCTCGAGCAAGGTGCCAAAGTCGATAGCCTGGAAATCCACGGCGATGCCGATCTGCTTGAGTTGGTCCTGGACATAGACGCCCAAATCCTCACGCGTCGTGTTTCCAGCATTTGTGGTGAGCTTCAACTCCATCGGTTTGCCGTCTTTCTCGCGCACGCCATCGCCGTTGCCATCCACCCAACCCGCCTCTACCAGCAAGGACTTTGCTTTCTCCAGGTCATAGGTGTACGGCTTCAGCTCCTTGTTGACGGCCCAGTCGATCGGCGGCAACACATTGGCGGCAATCGGGTATCCCTGGCCAAAGAAAATGTCATCGATGATCGACTGATAGTCAATGGCATGCGCGATCGCCTGGCGCACACGCACGTCGCCCAGAATGGGGTGCGGTTCCTGTGGGATCAGGTTGCCATCCTCGTCACGCCCATTCTGCGGATTGGCCGGATTGGCCAAGTTCAGCCCAATATACGAATAGCCGTCGTCGTTATACGTCCAGCGCACCAGGTTTGAGTTGCCTTCGGCCGTCGCAATCTGGTTCGGTTGCACAGTCAGATAGTCAATCTCGCCGCTCTGCAACTGTGACAAACGCGAGCCGGCGTCGGGCACCACCTTAATGATGCTCCCATCCATCTTGGGCGCGCCCTCCCAGTAGGTATCATTGCGCACCACCACAAGGTTGTCGTCACGCGTCCAACTCTGGAACTTGAAGGGCCCCGCCGAAACACGGGGAGCCTCGTTCTCGGCGCCCGTCATGATGTCGCTAAAGTCAGCGGCATAGAGGTGGCTGGGCAACCAGCCCAAACCGACATCACCCAAAGCGTCGCACTTGACCTGCTTAAACTTGATCACCACCGTCAAGGGATCAAGCGCTTCGACGCTCTCAATTTGTTCCCAGACGTAGGTACGCGGCGATTGCACCTGGTCGTTATTAACGGCATCGTAGGTGAACTTGAAATCCGCTGAATCCACCGGATCACCGTCGCTCCACGTGATCCCATCACGCAGTTGGAACGTATAGGTCAGCCCGTCGTCCGAAACCGTCCAGCTCTTGGACATGGCGCCAAAATCCGGCACCAACTCGCCGGTCTTCGGATTCACCCCGATCAGGCTTGGATAGAGATAGCCGACAACGTCCCCGCTTACGCTGTCATCATACAAGATCGGGTTGAGGTTGCTGGCATCAGGACCCGACGCCTCTGTCCACGTACCGCCAGGGGCCACGTCGCCACTGGTGACCGCAGCCTCACCGCCGGCCGCCTGGCTCCCCGCGGCAGCATTCCCAGCCGCCGGCGGTGCCATCGGCACCGGCTGCGCACAACCGGCCAACAACGCCATCAACACCGCCAACAAAACAACCAGTGAGAGCACTTTCCTAGACATAGCCCCATCCTTTCTTGAGTAGACAATACCAGTAATCACAATCCCAAACTCCGGAAGTTCCTGATCAACGCGCCGGTGTGTTCTTACCGGCGACATCAACCAAGTGACACGCCACCCAGTGATCGGGGCGCTTTTCCTCGAATACCGGATCTTCTTGTGAGCAGATTTCTTTGGCAAGCGGGCAGCGCGGGTGGAAGCGGCAGCCGGGCGGTGGATTGAGCGGCGAGGGCACTTCACCGGTCAACACGATGCGCTCGAGCTTGTGGCGCGGGTTTGGCACGGGAATGGCCGAGAGCAGCGCCTGCGTGTAGGGGTGAAGCGGGTCGCGATAGAGATCTTCGCGCGAGGTGACCTCGACCAGCTTCCCTAAGTACATGACCCCGACCCGATCGCTGATGTGTTCCACCACGCTCAGGTCGTGCGCCACAAACAAGTAGGAAAAACCAAATTCACGCTGCAGTTCCTTGAGCAGGTTGAGAATCTGCGACTGGATCGACACATCGAGCGCCGAGACCGGCTCGTCGCAGACGATAAAGCGCGGGCGCAACGAGAGGGCGCGGGCGATGCCAATGCGCTGGCGCTGACCACCGGAAAACTCGTGCGGGTAGCGGTGCGCATGGTATGGGTTCAGCCCCACCTTGGCCAGCATCTCTTGGACGGTGGCATTACGCTCCGTCTTGTTCCGCATGCCATGGATCTGCAAGCCCTCGGCAATAATGTCGCCCACCGGCATACGCGGGTCAAGCGACGAATAGGGATCCTGGAAAACAACCTGCATTTGCCGGCGCAGCGCCTTTAACTCGTTGCTGCGCAGGTTGAAGACATCCTGTCCGTCGAAGAAGACGGACCCTCCGGTAGCCGGGATCAACCGCAAAATCGTGCGCGAGACGGTCGTCTTGCCGCAGCCCGATTCACCGACCAGGCCAAAGGTCTCCCCCTCGCGCACGGTGAAGCTGACGTCGTCCACCGCCTTGACGTTCGCCACCACACGCTGAAAGAGGCCAGCGCGCACCGGGAAGTAGGTTTTCAGCTTTTCGACAACCAAAATGTCTTTTTTTTCTACAGGTACGGAGACTGCCATGAGTTCAATTTTTCATCCTGTTACTTCGACCGGCAAAAGCACTTCATTGCCCTCAAAATGCCACGTCGCCTTCGCCACGCCGGCCCATTCGGCGGCCGTCGCCGGCTGATGCATGAGGCAGCGCACCTTGTGCCCTGGCTTGACTTCGACCAACTCCGGCACCTGTTCCACGCACAACTCTTTGGCATACGGACACCGGGGGGCGAACTTGCAGCCCGGCGGCAGATTGACCAGGTTGGGCACCGAACCCGGAATTACGGCCAGCGTATCTTGCACGACGCCCAGCACCGGAATCGCCGCCAGCAGCCCTTCGGCATAGGGATGCAGCGGCTCGTCGAAGATCGAGTAGACATCCGTATGCTCCACAATCTGGCCGGCATACATCACCGCCACCATGTCGCACATCTCGGCGATAACGCCCATATCATGCGTGATCAGGAGAATCGCCGTGTTGGTCTCGCTGCGCAGGTTGCGCATCAGATCGAGGATCTGCGCCTGGATCGTGACGTCGAGCGCCGTGGTCGGTTCGTCGGCAATCAGCAACTTGGGCTGGCAGGCGAGGGCCATGGCAATCATCACCCGCTGCGCCATCCCGCCCGAAATCTCGTGCGGATAGGATTTGGCACGGCGCGACGGGTCGGCAATGCCCACAAGCTTCAGCAAGGCGATCGCCTGCCTTTCCGATTCTTTTTTGCTCAGACTCTGGTGTGTCACCAGCGCTTCGGCGATCTGGTCGCCGATGCGGAAGACCGGGTTCAAACAACTGGTCGGCTGTTGGAAAATCATCGAAAGCTTGTTGCCGCGGATGTCGAGCATATACGACTCGGGCACGGCGACCAGGTTCTTGCCGTCAAACCAGATTTCGCCTTCCACGATCTTGCCCGAGGCCGGCAGCAGGCGCATGATCGAAAGTGACGTGACACTTTTGCCCGACCCCGACTCCCCAACCAGCCCCATGACCTGGCCGGGCTTGATGCTGAAGTCCACACCGTTGATGGCCTGAACCACACCGTCTTCGGTGAAGAAGTAGGTTTTCAGCCCCTTGACATCTAAAAGCGGCAGACTGTTGTCCTGCGAACCGTTGCCATTTGCCATAACTTAGCGTGACACCCTCGATTGATCGATTACGTCGTGACTACCCCACCGGGGCGCGCCGCCATCCCTGGCGGCAGGCCACCCATTAGCGCTTCAAGCGCGGATCGAGCGCATCGCGCAGCCCGTCGCCGATGAAGTTGAACGAGACGGTCACCAACACCAGCGGGATGCCGGGAATGAGCGGCAGCCACGGGTACTGGAACATAAAACTCTGTGCGTTGGCTAGCATGTTGCCCCAGGAAGGCGTCGGCTCCTGCACACCCACCCCCAGGAAACTCAGCGACGCCTCGGCAATCACGATACCGGCAAGACCCAGGCTGGCATTCACCAGAATCGGCGCAATGCCGTTGGGGATGATGTGCCGGAAGATGATGCGCCAATGGGACGCACCCATCGCCCGCAGTGATTCGACGAAATCCTGGTTGCGCAATGTGAGCGCCATGCCACGCATCAGGCGTGCAGCGCCGGTCCACCCGAGCACGATCAGGATGAACATCAAGACGATCACTTTGTTGGCCTCGGCCGGGGTAGTGGCCATGATCCGCGCCAACCCGTTGGTGACAAAGTCCGGCACCGGCAATTGTGCGCCCGACTTGATCAACACGGAAGAGGTGACGAGCAGAATCGGCAACGTTGGAATCGACAACAGGAATTCCACCACACGCGAAGAGACGCCGTCGAACCATCCCCCAAAATAGCCGCCCAGGGCCCCCACGATCACACCAAAAATCTCGGAGAAAAATACGACGACAAAGGCAATCGTCAGCGAAACGCGTGCACCGAAGAGGACACGCGTCAACAGATCGCGCCCCAAATGATCCACACCGGCCAGATGGATCTGCCCCTGGCTGCTCAGGGTGCCGGGCAGCCCCGGCCGCGACGACACGCCTAAATCCGGAATATCACGCGGAAAAGGCGCGATCAACGGCGCCAGCGCCGCCAGCACAACGATGACGATGATCACGACCAGCGAAATCATCGCCAGGCGATGGCGCCGAAAGCGGCGCATAACTACGCTGAACTGGCCTTCCTCTTTCCCCTCACGCGGGATATTGGCGACTGCAATCGGTTTGGCGGTGGTGGCCGTCATAGACAATTCCTCAACTCTGCAAACGGTGCCACGCACATCCCCCGTGCGTGGCGCCTATCATCACGAATACCGAATGCGCGGATCGATCACCGCATATAGAACGTCGCCCAGCAGCGTGGCAAACACGATCAGGATCGTAGAGATATAAATAAACGCCAGGGCAACGTTATAGTCCGACTGCTGTAGCGCCTCATTGAACAGACGTCCCATGCCGGGCCAGGCGAATACTGTCTCCGTGAGAATGGCCCCGCCAAAGAGCACAGGAATATAAAGCACCAACACCGTGATAAACGGAATCAAGGCATTGCGCAGCGCGTGCTTGTTGACCACCAGCGCCTCGCGCAGCCCCTTGGCACGTGCCGTGCGTACATAGTCCTGGCGTAGCACTTCCAGCATCGAGGAGCGTAGAAAACGGCTCCAGACGGCCACGTTGACGATGGTCAAAACCGTCACCGGCAGCAACAGATGCAGGGCATAGTCAACCAGCGACCCAGGCATGATCGTTGGCAACCAAGAGGTGATTTCATAAGGACGCACCGCTTTTTGTAGACCGGGTGGGAGGGCAATCAACCAGGGGTACTGCTCCTGGGCAAGGCTTGGGATCACCGAGAAAAACAAGATAAATAAGATGCCAAAGAAGAAAGTGGGCATGGACGACCCCACAAATGCCGCCGTCGTAAAACCATAGTCGAACTTCGAATACTGGCGGATTGCGCTGAAAATACCCAGAGGAATCCCAATCAGCAGCGCCAACAGCAACGCCGGGATCTGTAGCTCCAAGGTGGCGGGGAGCCTGCTCAATAACAGGCCAAAGACTGGCCGGCCGCGCTGGACAACCTGGGATGTGCCAAAGTCACCGCGCAGAATTCCTTGGCTGCTGCGTTCCGGCGGATGCACCTGAGCGATCTCGGCCAAATAGACATAGTCATTGCATTCAATGCCGCCGGTCGCCGTGGTGCCTTCCATGTAACAGCCTACGGGAATATTGGCAAAGAGCTCGTTCCCCGCGATCGTGATCGGGCCGTTGGGCCAACCAACAAGCCAACGCGTGTAACGCACCGGCCAATAGAGATCCAGTTCATACTGGGCGCGTATGCGCGCTTTGTCTTCTTGCGTGATCTTCCGCTGTTGCTGTTGCAACCCCGTCAACGGGCCACCCGGCGCAATGTTGAACAGGAAGAACATGAACAGCGAAACCACAAAGATGACAATCGCCATTTGGAACAAACGCCGGATTAGATAGGCCGACATGATTGGTGTACCTCGCCTGGGAAAGCCGCCAGATTTCGGGTTCTAAAACGGGCGGACTGCTTCCGGTTACGAAACAGACCCGCCCGTTTAGCCAGGTCACTCGATGACTGAGCAACCAGGGCTCTTGGCGAGCCCTGGTTGCTCAGTGGGTCTTACTTGTTGAACATGTTGATGTCGATGTGCTCCCACGTCGGGCTTGCATCGACCTGTACCTGAATCGGCGCGCCGCCAGCGGCGGCCTCGATCACGGCCTTCACCTCGGCGCCGGCGCCCAGCGTATTCTTGTCGAGCAGATCCACATCACCGTTGAGCAATTGCGCAACCGCCTGGTTTGTATCCGCCACAAACACGAAGATGATATTGGGCGTGGCAACTTCACCGACATAGGAGGGATTCTTCTCCAGGACGATGCTCTGCCCCTTATTCCATTCCTTGATCATGTACGGGCCATAGGAGAGGGGCATCTCAGCAATCTCGGTCAACGTCTGCCACTCGGCCGCCGGCACGTCCTTCAGATTGCGCCCATCGGCCAGCACCTGGTGCGAGGGATACAGGTAGAACGGATTCAGGAAATAGAGCGGGTACTGGGCGCCCGGTACACGGGTGTACGTCACTTCCAGACCCGGACCAAACTTCGCATCAGCGATCTGGTCGCATATTTCAAACGATGTTGAGCCCGACTCCTTGTCGCAGTCGATCTTGTAACCCAATTCAATATCGGCCGCCGAACCTGGTGTGCCGTCGCTCCAGGTGTAGGGCTTGAATTTGTGCGTGGTTACCAGTTGCAACATCGTGAGCGGCGTCGTGCCATCAAACTCGACCTCGTTGCCGTCCTTGTCAAAGACCTTGACGCCCTTTTCCAGCGCCACAACGGAGCCCGTCACATCGTAGACATTGTCGCCGGCCTTGACTTCGACCTCGTTGTTCACGGACAGGCCGCTTTCCAACGTGGGGAGCTCTTCCTGCATCTTGGTTTGATAATCATAGTTGTACTGCGTGTCAACCACACCGATGCCAAGCTGGGCAACTTGGCGTTGGGTCGCCGCGCTTTCCACCAGCGAGAACATCGAGGCAGGTTCCTGGGTCATGCCAACCACGATGGTGTCGCCGCCATCCGCCAACTTCCACTCGTCGCCACTAGCCGTGATATATTCGGTCGGGTCGGGCTTGAGACCCTCCAGGTTGTTGCCCCAGGCATAGGCCTCGGCGCGCTGGAAGAGCGGGATCGAGACCACATCCTTGGCAAATTCCTGTTGGAATGCGTCATAGGCGACCTTGCGATCATCGCGCAGCAGCGTGTTATTCGCCCGCACGATCGCGTTGTTGGCCGTCTCATTGCACCAGCCCATGTAGTTCTGGCCTTCCCAGTTGTTGGAGGGCAGCGGAATCTGGTCACAGGCATAGAGCGTGCGCCCCTTGGGGTCAGCCTCACCCACCCACGCATAGGCGCCCAACTCAAAGTCGCGACGGGCCAGGCCCGTCGTGTCGCCAAACCACCAGGATGCCGGCGCGTAGGTCGGGATGATCTGGATGCCGCATCCGGCCAACTGCTGGATCATCACCGCCGACCAGGTCTGGCGGAACTGCGCATTTGTCGTGGTGAACTTGAGCGTCAGCGGCACGCCATCCTTGGCGCGTACGCTATCGCCTTCGGCCTGCGTCCAGCCGGCTTCGTCGAGCAGGGCCTTGCCCGCTTCCAGGTCAAACGCCGGGAAGTCGTACGGGCCGCTATATGCCCAGTGTGTCTTGGGCAAGTTGCTGTCCATCTGCTGGCTGGCACGTTCTTCCGGTGTGAGGAAGTCATACACCGAGGTGATCAGTGCATCGCGGTCGATGCAATGGGCGATGCCTTGGCGCACTTTGAGATCGCTCAAGACCGGGTTCGGCGTGGAGAATTCTTCCCCGCCGCTGGCTGCGGCCGCCTCGCCGGCAGCGGGTGCTGCCGCCGGCGCGCCGGCAGGTGCTGCACATGCGCTCACGACCAGGGCTAAGATGGTCAAAAGCGCCAGGATCAGGAATCTCTTTGTTTTCATGGTTTCTCCTTTTGAAAACAACAGACAGGCTTGATTGAAAAACATGCCGCCGGGGGTACGATAGGCACAGAGTATACAACAGGTGCACAAACCAGGGCAAGGCAACCTTGCAACGCAGGTCGATTATCCATCGACACGCGTGCGCGGGTCGAGCGCATCGCGTAGGCCGTCACCCACGAAATTGAACGACAACACCACAATCGCCACACAAATCGCTGGCGCCAACAGCAGCCAGGGCTGGTTGTTGATGGCCGACTGGCCATCCAACAGCATGGCGCCCCAACTCGTGATAAAGATGTCGGTCGGATCGGTCGCCGGGCGCAAACCCAGACCGAGATAACCAAGGATCGCCTCGGTGATGATGGCGCCGGGGATCAGGAACGCCGCTGCCACAATGATTGGCCCCAACGAGTTGGGCAAGATGTGGTTGTACATGATGCGCGAGGTGGGCACGCCGGTGGCGCGTGCGGCCAACACAAACTCCTTTTCCTTGTGTGACAGCGTCTGGCCGCGCACCAGGCGCGCCACCCCCACCCAGTTTACAATCGCCAACGCCACAAACAAAAGAAAGAGGCCGTTGAGCAACTGGCCGATCGCCGTGTTACGCAGCGCCGTCATCACGATGATAAAGAAGAGCAGGTCCGGAAACGCGTAGACGATGTCGGTCAGCCGCATCAGCCCATTGTCAACTTTTCCACCTTTATAGCCGGCAAAAAGGCCAACCACAATGCCGACAAAAAGAATGATGATGGTCGGCACGATACCCACCACCAGTGAGACGCGTGCCCCATAGATGAGGCGACTCAACACGTCGCGCCCCAAGTTGTCGGTGCCAAGCAGGAAGTTTGGGTCGCCGGCCTTACCCGTCGCCGATCGGTCGACCCACGCCGGCGGCAAAAACCCTTTGCCGCTGTTCAGTTCCAGCGGGTTATGCGGCGCAATCAGCGGCGCGAAGATCGCCACAAAGACAAAAAGCAGGATCATAACGCCGCCAACGACCGCTGCCTTGTTACTCAGCAGACGCGTCCAGGCATCATGCCAGAGCGAGCGCGGCGCGCGCGAAAAGACATCATCGGCTGACTGCTTGGCGTCGGCTGCGCTCTTGATTTTTTGGTTGGCTTGGGTAGCTGTGGCTGTCATCGTCGCACCTCACTCCACCTTGATCCGCGGATCCAGGAACCCATACACAATGTCCACAGCCAGATTCGACAATACGACCAGAAAAGCAAAGAACAGGGTCGTGCCCATGATCATCGAGTAATCACGGTTGCCGATCGACTTCACATATTCACGGCCCATGCCCGGAAACGCAAACATCGATTCGATGATAAACGCGCCGGTCACCAGCGCCGCCAAGGCCGGCCCCAGGATCGTGGCCACTGGAATCAGCGCGTTGCGCAACATATGCCGCGAGATGATCAGGCGTGGCCCAAGCCCCTTGGCGCGTGCCGTGCGCACATAGTCCTGGCTCATCACTTCCAACATGGACGACCGCGTCAGGCGCGTGATATAGGCAAAAGTGCCAAAGCCCAGGATCGAAGCCGGCACCAACCAGGCCGCTGGGCTGGACCAATCTTTCTGAATGATGGTGAGAACGTTGAGTTGGGTCGCCAAAATAATGATCAGAAAAATGCCCAACACAAAGCTCGGCACCGAGATGCCCATGGTCGACACAAACAATGCCGAATAGTCGACCCAGGAATTGCGCCGCAGCGCGGCGACGATGCCCAAGGGAATGCCAAAGACCACCGCCAGCCCCATTGCCAATAGCCCAAGCCGCGCCGAATAGCCGAAACGGCTCTCCCAAAATGGCTTGTTCTTGGGCGGCTTGAAAAGGATGTCCTGGACATCAACCCCACGCTGGCGATAAGAAGGCCCCAGGTCGCCACGGATCGCACCCGTTATGTAGTTGATGAACTGACTGTCAAATGGGTTGCCACCATCGAGATTCAAAAAAAGCGCTTTGTCCAGCCCAAATCGCTGATTCAGCGTTTTCTGCGTGGTCGCATCCACTTGCCGTGCGCTCGGGTCGCGATCCCAGGGACCGCCCGGCGCTGAATGCATCAACAGGAAAGTAATGAGTGCCACAAAAAAGAGCACGGGGACAAGCCACAACAGGCGGCGGATGATATAGGTCGTCATAATTTCTTGGGTTCCTGATCCTCGGACCAGAAAAGCGTCGTAAACGCGCAGCCGGATGGCTGCACCTTTCACACCGATAAACGATAGCATGGGGTGCGGCTTTCGCGAAGCCGCACCCCATACCCACACCGATCATCTCAACTGCAGACCCCTACTGGGCAGCCTGTTGCGCCGCAGTGTCGACGTCGACACCGAGCGGCAGGTACTGGCCTGGCCACGAGGAATCCTGCGGCGTCGTCACGATGCCGCTGACCCATGGCTTGACCAGATAGACGTTCTGGTTGTTCCACATGAACGCCACCGGTGCGGTGTCGCCGAGCTTTGTCTGCGCATCAGCATAGAGTTGCATGCGCTTGACCGGGTCCAAGGTCACATCGGCCTCGTTCATCATCGCGTCCAGATCAGGATTGGAGTAGCCAATGCGTTCGCCAAAGGCGCCCGTCTTCCAATAGACGCTCAGCCAGTTCTGGGGATCCGGATAATCCGCACACCAGCCCAGGATGAAAGTCTGTGGCGCCGTGGTGATATCCTTGGTCAGAGCCGTGTAGGCGGTCGACTCGACCGGGTCAAGCTTGACGTCGACGTCCAGCACTTCTTTGAACTTGGCGGCCATCCACTCGTTACGCGTGCGGTTGCGCGGCGTATCGGAGAAGGTCAGGGTGATCGGCGGCAAGTTTTCGATGCTGCCATAGGAAGAATCGGCAATCGCCTGCTTGGCCTTTTCCGGATCGTAGCTCCAGCGTGCCTCACTGGCATCATAGCCAGGGAAGCCCGGCGGGATCCAGGTCAGCGTCGGCGAACCCAACCCGCGCAGCACATCAGTCACCCAACCTTCGCGATCCAGTGCATAGGCAAATGCCTCACGCACCTTCTGGTCGGTGAACGGCTCCTTGAGCTGGTGGAACATGACGGCGAAGGTGCACGAACCGGAGTAGCGCATGAGTTGTGCGCTCAAGTCCGCGTCTGCCTGGACGACTTCCAGGTCCTCGGCGCCGAGTGGGATAATGTCCAACTCGTTGTTCTTGTAGGCCTCAAAGGCCACGGCAGAGTCGCTGATATAGGAGAAGTCGACAGCAGCATTCGGCGCGCCATCCCAAAAGGTGGGATTCGGCACGTAAAGAGTGCGCGTGCCCTGCTCCAACGTATCGAGGATGAAAGGCCCATTGCCGATCTGATTCGCAGCGTCGGTAGACCATGTCTCACCACCCGCCGTAATCAACTCTTCCTTGGCCGGGAAGGTAATCCACAGCGCGGCCACGGTGTGCCAGTAGGGCGCCGGCTTGGAGAAGGTCAGGGTCAGCGTGTTGCAGGCGGCGTCATCATAGCCGGTGCAGGCAGCGCCGTCGGCGTGACTCGCCTTGACGCTCTCGGCAACGGTGGCGGCGGCGGCTTCACACGCCGCGGCATCTTCGCCACAAGCACGCCATTCCGGGGCGCCGGCGATCTCGTCGCTGATCGCCGCATATTCGCCAGCCGTGGTGGGGTCGATGTTGCGCTTGATCGAATAGGCAAAGCGCTCTGCATTCAACGGCGAGCCGTCACTGTAGGTCATGCCATCGCGCAGCGTAAAGGTCAACTGGGTGGCGTCGTCGTTATAGACCCACGACTCCGCCGAGGCCGGCACTGTCTCCAGCTTGTCGTTCAAGCCGGTCAGGCCATCGTACATCATCTGCAGGTTGGCGATCTCGTTGTTGAACGAGCTCTTCTGCGGGTCAATCATGTCCGGGAAGGTGGCCAGATTGATGCGGAGCACCTTGTCGGTCGCCGCGGGTGCGGCATCACTGGTGGCGGCGGTTTCACCGGCGGCAGGTGCTGCCGGCGCAGCGGCTGGCACGGCGGCCGTACAGCCACTCAGCACCAGCGACAGAACCGTCAGGAGCGCCACCACTAGAAACAACTTCGATTTCATAGTAGTCTCCTCTTAGAAACAACAGTTGGGAAATATACGACACCCCGTACACCGGTCACAACACGTGCCAGGCGTACGGAGCAGAAAACACCAGAAAGGGCGGCCGGGAAATCCATGGCAAAGACAAGTTGATGCGGACGCATACCCATTTTTATCGTTGGCGTCCCCGCAATCCTTCATTAACCGTTGGTGAGCGTTTACTGCACCCCGTCTTCATAGAGCCAGCACGCCACAAAATGACCGCTGCTGTAGGTCTTGAACGGTGGCTCTTCCTGGCGGCAGCGATCCATGACGCGCGGGCAACGCGTCGAGAAGTGGCACCCCTTGGGCGGGTTGGCCGGGCTAGGCACATCGCCCTCCAAGATGATGCGCTGACGCTGGTTTTCGATCACCGGATCCGGGATCGGCACCGCCGAGAGCAGCGCCTGCGTGTACGGATGCATCGGCTTCTCATACAGTTCGTCGCGCTCGGCCAACTCCACAATTTTGCCCAGATACATGACAGCAATGCGGTCCGATATGTGGCGCACCACCGACAGATCGTGCGCGATGAACAGGTAGGTCAGCCCGAACTCTTCCTGCAAGTCTTCCAAAAGATTGATAATCTGCGCCTGAATGGAAACGTCGAGCGCCGAAATCGGCTCATCGCAGACGATAAAGGCCGGATTGACGGCCAGGGCGCGCGCAATGCCGATGCGCTGGCGCTGACCACCAGAAAACTCATGCGGGTAGCGGTTGATGAAATAGGGATTCAGGTTGACGATCTTGAGCAGTTCCTGCACCCGTTCCTGGCGCTCTTTTTTGGTGGCGCCGATCCCGTGCACTTCCAACGGCTCGCCGACAATGCTGCCGACCGTCATGCGTGGGTTGAGCGAAGCATAGGGATCCTGGAAGATCATCTGCATGCGCCGGCGCATCTTGCGCAGTTCTTCGCCCTTGACTTTGGTCAAGTCCTTCCCTTCGAAGACAACCTCACCCGCCGTCGGCCGGTACAACTGCAGGATAGCGCGCCCCGTGGTGGACTTGCCGCAGCCAGACTCACCGACCAGGCCCAGCGTCTCCCCGCGGTATAACTCAAAGTTTACGCCGTCGACGGCCTTGATGGCGCCTACCTGGCGCTGGAAGACGATGCCCTTGGTGATGGGGAAATGCATCTTCAGGCCGCTCACCGTCAGCAGGATGTCGCCCGTAACTGTTCCATTGCGGCTGTGCGTCTCGTTACCCGTGCTCATGCCGCCGCCCCTTCGTCTTCCGTGATATGAATTTTGACACCCGAAATATCCACCCAGCACGCAGCTTTGTGGTTCAACGACACCTCTTGTAGCGTTGGATTTTCTTGCCAGCACTTGTCTTCCGCAAATTGGCAGCGCGGGGCAAAGGGGCAATGCGTAGGTGGTTCAAGTAAATCAGGGGGAAGCCCGTCGATCGGCACCAGGCGTTTCTGGCGACCTAGATCGAGACGGGGAATCGAACGCAAGAGACCAAGCGTATATGGATGGCGTGGATGGGCATAGATACTGTTGACATCGCCCTCTTCCACAATAAAACCGGAATACATCACGAGCAAGCGCTGCGCCAGGCCAGCCACGACGCCAAGGTCGTGCGTGATCCAGACGATGGCCATGCCTAACTCATCCTGCAGGCGCCGCACCAGATCCACAATCTGCGCCTGAATCGTCACGTCGAGCGCCGTGGTCGGCTCGTCGGCGATCAGCAACTGCGGGTCACAACTAAGCCCCATCGCGATCATCACCCGTTGGCGCATACCGCCGGAGAATTGGTGGGGATAGTCGTCCAATCGTGAATCTGCTCCCGGGATGCCGACCATTTCGAGCAACTGCACCGCCCGCTTGCGCGCCTGCTCCTTGTTCATGTGCAAGTGCAGCTCGAGCGCTTCGGTGATCTGGCGGCCGATGGTCAGTACGGGGTTGAGCGAGGTCATCGGATCCTGAAAAATCATGGCGATGCGGTTGCCCCGAATTTCGCGCAACTCATCTTCGCTGAGCTTCAGCAGATCTTGACCGTCAAACCACACCTCGCCATCCACAATCTTGCCGGGCGGCTGCGGAATCAAGCGAATCAGCGACATCACGCCGACGCTCTTGCCAGAACCGGACTCTCCCACGATGGCAACGGTTTCGCCCTTGTCGACTGCATAGGAGATCCCATTGACAGCATGGACGACGCCATCCTGTGTGAAGAACTGAGTCTTCAGATTCTTCACTTCTAGCAATTTGGGCATGTACGATCTTCTCCCCGGATGGCGATATTCTAGGTTGGGTTTCCGACTGGACGTTCCTGCGTACTGGCTGTGGCGAAGCGGTGGCCCTGCAATGACTCCGGACTGCTAAGTCCCGAAGGGTAGCAAAGATTAGCAGGGTTGTCAAACGCCCGCGCACATGGCGAACCTACGCTCAATCGCGCTTGAAGTCGTCGTAGTTTACCTCATCATAGTCGCTGACGCCGCGTCCCTGCAGGCGCAGCATTGCCTCGACTTTTAGCGGCAGGCCAAAGAGCTTGATAAACCCTTCGGCGTCAGCCTGATTGTATACATCGTCCTCGTCGAAGGTGACGTAGTCTTCCCGATACAAGCTGTACGGGCTCTTGCGACCGGCCAGGATGACGTTGCCTTTGTAGAGCTTGAGCCGCACCGTGCCCGTGATGTTCTTTTCCGTGAAGTTGACAAAAGTCGTCAACGCTTCGCGCAAGGGCGTGAACCACTGCCCATTGTAGACCAGTTCGGCAAAACGCAGGCCGACCATCTGCTTGAAATGCAGTGTCTCTTTGTCCAGACAAAGCTGCTCCAATGCCGCGTGCCCCTTGTACAGCAGGGTTCCCCCCGGCGTTTCGTAGACACCGTGGCTTTTCATGCCCACCAGGCGGTTCTCGACAATGTCGACACGGCCAATGCCGTGTTTGGTGCCCAGCCCGTTCAGCAATTGCAGGATCCCAACCGGGCCATGCGCCACCCCATTGACCCGCTCCGGGACACCCTTGCGAAAATAGATCTCGACATACTCCGGCACTTCAGGCGCGTTCTCCGGTGAGGTCGTCCATTCAAACATATCTGCCGGCGGCTCATTCCACGGGTCCTCCAACGGGCCGCCCTCGTTGCTCAAGTGCCAAATATTGCGGTCCTGGCTGTAGATGCGCTCCATGGTCGCCTTGACCGGCACGTTATGTTCGGCGGCATAGTCCAGTGCATCCTTGCGCCCGCGAATCGTCCACTCCCGCCAGGGCGCGATGATACGCAATTTCGGATTGAGGGCCATGACGGTGAGCTCAAAACGCACCTGGTCGTTGCCTTTACCGGTCGCGCCATGCGCCACGGCGTCGGCGCCTTCCATCTCGGCAATTTCCACCAGCTTCTTGGCGATCAAGGGCCGCGCAAACGAGGTGCCGAGTAGGTAGTCGCGTTCGTACAACGCGCCGGCTTGCATGGTGGGAAAGACGAATTCGGTCAGGAACTCCATGCGCAGATCTTCGACGTAGCATTTGCTGGCGCCCGAAGCGATCGCCTTGGCTTCCAGCCCGGCGAGTTCATCATCCTGGCCTAGATTGGCGCAGAAACAGATCACCTCGCAATGATAGGTGTTCTTCAGCCAGGGCACAATGATGCTGGTGTCCAGCCCGCCCGAATAGGCGAGCACGCACTTTTTGACAGGCGATTTGGTGGATTTGGTGGACATGGTGCGGCCTTTCTTGACAAACTGTGGTCAAAGAGTCATTTGGGATCGCATTATAGAACCACTTGGACGCAATGACACAAAGGCACACCGGGAAGAACAAAAAAAGGCCACGGCGGCGGAACCGTCGTGGCCTTTAGGGGCGTACAGGCTGAGTCGCCCCACCTAGAAGGTATGCGCCCCGTTACCATGCGGCCTCAAACGCCGCCGGCGCCACCAGCGTGACCGGCCGCTGGAACACAGCAAAATGGAGGGCGGTGCGCTCCTGCCCATCGATCTCAATTTCGTGGAAGCTAGGCACAATCGCCAGGTCGATGTTGTCTTGCACCAGATAGCCGCGGGCAATTGTGATGGCCTTTATGGCCTGGTTGACCGCCGGGGCGCCGATTGCCTGCACCTCCACATAGCCATCGTCACGCATCATCCCGGCGATGGCGCCGGCAACCGAGGTCGAACGCGATTGCGATGAAACTCTGACGAGATCTGTCACGATATACCTCCTTTGTCGTCAATGAATGCGTCAATGCTTACGGTTCAATCATCAATACGCCAAGCAAGCAGCGCCGTTCCGCCAGGCTGGCGCCCGCTCGGTTGTAAATTGGATAGACGCCGGCATGCAAACAGCGCCAGACATACATATGCGTCTCCCCGTTGGCGATTGGCGGTGCATCGCTGTCGTCCTGGATGCCGTAGTCGTCGTCAACCAGGGCCAGGCTCAACGCCCGTTCCGCCAGCCAATTGGTCACGCTGATCTGGATTCGTTCACCCAGGTTTGCCCGCATCACCAGCGGGCGCAACAGCGGGTGAGGCTGGCGGACATCGACCGGTAGCAAGGGGCGCACTTTTTCCTCCGGCAACCCGGCTGCCTGCGCAAGCGTACGCGCATCGGCGTCTAATTGGTCGGCGCTGTGCGCCGCAACCGGAGCGGAGGCCAACCGCCGCCCCAGATAATCGATCAACGGCAGGTGGCGGCGCAACGCCAGAATCGGCCGCAGCGGCGCTTTGCTGTCTGCTTTGCTGTCCGCTACGCTGGCCACAACCAGGCTATAACTGCGGTCGACCTCATCGGCGCTTACGGACGCAGGTAAGCGGTGGTGGGTTGTTGGCATTGGCGTGACATTCCGGTGTTGAATTGCGATCATGATTGGGTTCCCTTTTGTGAGTACAATGATCATGCTGTCATCTGCTTCTGGTCTCAGCATACGCCGGGCGCGTTGATCCAGCGTTGATACGTTTTGGAACGTCCCCGGCACGGGTCAGATGACCCGTGCCGGGGACGTTTTCACCCAATTGGCGGGATGCCCCCCCTCACAAGGCAAGTTGGCAACTTGCACAACTACTCGTATACTGGGAGGCAACACGCTCAGCAGGCACTGCCTCACGTGCCTGGTCACGCTCATCGCTGCCGCTATCGCATCTGTGCACCGACCCATGCCAACACTCGACATTGCCCTCCTGGGCCTGCCTTCTATTACACTCGACGGGGAACCGCTCGTGCTGCGCCCACGCAACAGCGCCCGCGCCAAGGCCATTTTGTTCTACTTGGCCGCCAGCGGCCGGCCGGAAACGCGCGAGCGGCTGGCTGGCCTGCTCTGGTCGGACTGGCCAGAGAAAAAGGCGCGCGACTACCTGCGCGGCGAGCTGTTCTTGCTCAATCCCCTCAAAGAGATTTATTGGGTGGAACAAGATGGTCGTCTTGCATTGCGCCCGGATACCTGCCAGGTCGATTTGGCGCTCTTTCGCGCGCTGACCGCAACCAGCGCGCCAACGCTGGAAGCACTGGATACGGCACTCCAACTCTGGCGTGGCGACTTCCTGGAGGGCTTTGCATCGCTTGTGGAGAATAGCAGCGCCCTCTATGCCGAGTGGCTGTACGCAGAACGCCTGCACTGGGAGGGACAACGACGCCAAACCCTCTACCGGCTGGCTGAGACTTGTGCGCGCACCCGGCAACGGTACGATTTGGGGATCGCCGCCAGCGCGCACCTATTGGCCCTCGAACCGGAGCGCGAAGAAGTGCATCGCCTCAAGATGCGCCTGCTTGCCCTGGACGGCCAGCGTACCGCCGCCCTCAAGCAGTATGACGAATGCACCGCCGCGCTGCTCGATGAACTCGGCGTGCCACCCTCAGCCGAAATCAACGCGTTGTACGACCAGATCGTGTCGGGCGATCTGCAGGCGACAACGCCCCTCTCTGTGGAACTCCGTAGCAAAGCGCCGCCCTTTCAAGCGCCGGCGCCACCGGCCCATTTTGTGGGGCGCGACGCCGAACGCGAACAATTGGCGGCTTGGTTGGCCACGGCCGGGCGCGGCGCCACGGTCGCCATCGTCGGTATGGGTGGCGTCGGCAAAACCGCGCTGGCCGCCGAAACGGCCGGGCGGCTGCGCCATCACTTTTCCGACGGCGTCCTCTGGGCACGCGTCGCCACTGACAACCCGCTCGATATTCTGCAAAGCTGGGCGCTGGCCTACGACAAAGACCTCAGCAAGATCGGCAGCCCCGCCGCGCGCGCCGCCGCCATGCGCGCCATCCTCGCCGATAAACACGCGCTCATCGTGCTGGACGACATCACGGCCGGCCGCGCCTTTGACTTGCTGCTTCCCGGCATCGCACTCTGCCCCGTCCTCGTCACGACACGCGACCGTGCCGAAGTCGTCACCCACACCACGCACGTTCTAGAACTGTTTGAACTCACGCCCACAGAAAGCATGCAAATGCTGACCAGCGTGCTGGGCGAGGAGAGCGTCCAATCCGAACAAGCCGCCGCCATCGCGCTGTGCACCACGCTGGGGGGTCTGCCTTTGGCCGTGGAGATTGCCGCGCAACGCCTGGCCGCCTCCCCGCGCCGCAGTCTGACACGCATGGTGCGCAGCCTGCAAGATGCCGGCGAACGACTGGCGCATGGCATCAGCAATCGCTCGGTGCGCACCAGTTTTACTGTGAGCTGGGAGGCGATGCCCGCCGGCCTGCGCCGTTTTTTTGCGTTGACTGGCGTCTGTGATGGCCATTCCTTTACACCGCCGGCGCTGGCCGCCGCCGCCCAAGCAGATCTCGACCACACTACCGACCAACTCGAACATCTCGTCACCCTGTCGATGCTCAAACTCGAGGGCGCCGACCGTTATGTCCAGCATCGCTTGCTGGCCGACTTCGCGCGTGAAAAACTGGCCGAACAGCCTGACATGGACGCCGCGCGCTTGCGCTACGCCACGTTCTACCGCGATCTGGCGCAGCGCGCCGCCAACAACTACAATTGGCTCGAACCGGAATGGGAAAACCTCATCGGCAGCGTGGAGAGCGCCCATCAGTTGCAGGCGTGGGGCCTGGTCACGTCCAGCGTCGATGTGCTGACCGCCCCCTGGTTTGCCCGCGCGCGCTTTGCGCATGCGCGACAGGGGTTTCGCTGGGGGTTGGACGCCGCCACGGCCCTGGGTGACGAAAACCGCAAGGCGCGCTATGCCTATCTGTTGGCAAAGATTCTGCTACGGCAAGATGACTATGGCGTAGCACGCCAGTTGCTGGGCGCCGCCATCGATGTCTTTACGACAATTCAGGACCAGCCGCGCCTGGCCGACGCTTATATTGACCTGGCCGATGTGGCCATCGAGCAGGACGAATTTGCCCAAGCGTCCACCTACCTGGCCAACGCCGAACAAATCTACATAGGGCTGCATAGCCCGGTGGGCCTCGCCACCGTCAAAAGTCGGCAAGCGTTGGTAGCGTTTTCCTTGGATCGACATGAAGACGCGCAGCGTCTGTGCGAAGAGGGCCTGGCGGCTCTCCCAGAAGGCGACGGCGCAGTCGTTCGCTCGCGGACGCTGCGCCTGCTGACCGATCTTGCGCTATACGAGGAACATATCGAAGAAGCCGTCGCCTATTGCTTTGAAGCCCAGCAGGCCAACCAGGCCGTCAACGATCCAAACGAAACTGCCGCCCTCTTGTATGCACAAGCAAAGCTCGACCATTACTTGGATAACCACACCCAAGCGCTCGTAAGCGCCGAACGCAGCGCCCAAGTCTATGCCAGCATGGGTGACCGCAAGGCGGTGGCCATCATCCAGCACTCGATTGGCCTGATCCACCTCGCACTCACGAACTTGGATGCATCTCGATCAGCCACCCAGGTCAGCCTGGAGATCGCCCGCGCCCTCAACGATGAGGAACTGATCGAATTGTGCACCGACCAATTGGCCACCATTACCCGCTATGCCGAGCAGGTCAACCACGCATGAAGGTCGTCTAACAACCGGGCACAAATGGGCCAACGCGTACTCATTCCATTGCTCAGACACGCCGGGGCCATCGCGAGAGCGCCACCCTGCGCTTGATCGGGGTGATGCCGCTGCCGCCTTCCTCCGTGACCCAGTCGCCGGCCAAAAACACGGCCTTCCACGCGGCGGGCGTCAAGCGACGCTCACCGGCCAACGCCCCGTCGCGCAGACGATCCAGGTCGGGATCGCCGATCTGACCGATCACGCGTTCGCCCCCAAACCCACCTACCGTCTGCGGCATGACCTTGACCTGGCGACCGCCCGCGGTTGCAGTCAATTCGGGCAGCACTTCCTCACGCACCTGGAGTAGCGTTGCCGCAAACTGCGCGTAGAGGTCGGCGAGTTCGGCGACTTGCGGCAGGTCTACCCCATCGCTCCACAACACGTGGTCGCGATCGTCCACCAATGCCCCCAGTTCATCGTCAAGCAGTGCCCCCACGTACTGCTCCAGCAGGACGCCTGCGTCACCCAACGCCACCGATGCGGCGCCGTCTGCCGGTTCAAAGGTCGCCGCCACCTGTCGCTCGGCGGCGCAGGTGCGCCAATTGATCTCCAGGGCAGTCGCGGCATGCGCCAATCGCTGCCGTTGTGCGGCCTCGCCGGCAACAGCGGCCTGGCGGCGCAGCACAGCCGTGAAGATTGTCGGCCGCAGCGCCGGCAATGGGTGGTCGCCGTCGTCACGCGTAAGCGCCGCTGGCAAACCGGCCATGAGCATCGCCTGCATCGCCAGCCCAGCCACTGGCCCGGCCACCAGCGCACTGTAGACATCGGCGAAAATTTCTTCGTGCCACGCCAACAGCCAGCCCGGCCAGATCTCTGGCGCGGGCGCCGCCGCACGGGCTTCGATCTGCGCATCGACATCCGTCAGGTAATTGATCGTCAGTTGCCGATAGACGTGATGGCCTGCTTCGTGCGCGATGGCGAGGAAGCGCGTACTGTCCTGGACAGCCACGAGATCAAACCCAATCAGCGCCAATGGCGCATAGGGCAAGAGACGGATGGTCGGCGCTTTCTGGAAGTAGGTGAGCACCGCCGTTTCCTCAATCCACTTGTGCCGGATGGCCGGCGCCAGCGCGCGCGCCGCCAGATGATCGGCCAGATCAAGCGTGACGCGCATGGTCAGCGTCGTGGTGGCATCACCGCGCTGGGAGATGGTGCGCAAAAAGACATCGATGTCAAAGGCAACCTGGCGACCGGTGGCCTCCAACAAGAAATCTGCTGGATAACGTGGGTCAGGGTCCAACACCCCCATGGCATTGAACCCCTCGCCAAAGAGATCAAACTGCTTGGCGGCGAACGCGGCCAAACAGCGCAGGCCCAGCAACGCCGTGCGCCGGCGCGGGCTACGCGTGCCGTTGGCACGCGCGCCTAAGTCGCCGGCGACCTCCAACAAGGCGGCAACTCGGGTGATCCAGGGGACGGCAGCAGTGGAATCGACAGGCATCGATGAGTTCCTTTCTAAGGTGGCAGCGATTGATGGTGCGTTGACACTACCATTATACCGCAATTTCGCGATCCAATGCACGCGGTTCTATGCGAAATCTTCACCGCAAATGCGGGCAGGCGTCCCGAATGATCGCCGTGACGTATTCAATTTCGTCGATCGCGAGCGAGGAAGCCGACGGCAGGTAAAAGCCGCGCTTGCACAGATCTTCGGCGACCGGGTAACGCTCGCCCTTATATTGTTGCCAATAGACCGGTTGGCAATGCATCGGGATAAAAAAGGTGCGCGTCTCCACGCCGTTATCGGCCAGCACGCGGCGTAACGCGTCGCGGTTCATGCCGTAGGCTTGCTCGTCCACCAAGATGCCGTACATCCAGTAAACATTCTTCGCCCACGCCGCCTCGCGCGGGGTACTGATCCCCGGAATACCATCCAGCCGGCAGTTATAGTCCAACGCGTGCTGGCGTCGCGCATCGACAAACTTGTCGAGTTGCTCCAGTTGGGCCAGGCCAACCGCCGCCTGTAAGTTCGTCATGCGATAGTTGAACCCAATAAACTTGTGCCAGAAGTGGCGCTCGTGGCTAAAGGCATGGTCGCGCAAATTCCAAGCCAGTTTGGCGATCTCGCGGTTGTCAGTGGTGACCATGCCGCCTTCACCCGTCGTGATAATCTTGTTGCCGTAGAAGCTAAACCCGGCGGCAGCGCCCAGCCCCCCCGCGCGCCGGCCCTTATACTCGGCGCCATGCGCTTCCGCCGCATCTTCGATCACCAGCAGGCCATGCTTATTTGCCAATGCCACCAGCGGATCCATATCAGTCGGATGCCCGTAGATATGCACCGGGACGATCGCCTTGGTGCGCGACGTAATTTTCGCTTCCACCTGGTCGATATCCATCTGCCAATACTCCGGCTCCATATCCACCAATACGGGCTTGGCGTTGCAATAGGTGACGGCGTTCGCCGTGGCAATCATCGTAAAGGTGGGGATGATCACTTCGTCGCCGGGTTCCAGCCCCAGCGTGGCCATCGCCAGGTGCATGGCAACCGTGCCGTTGGCACAGGCAATGCCATACTTCACGCCGCAGAATTCGGCAAAACGCGACTCGAAGTCGCCGATAAACTTGCCGGCCGACGAGATCCAATTGGTCTCGATGGCCTGCTGCACATATTTCAACTCATTGCCGCCCAACGTCGGCTCGCAGACCGGGATAATCGAACGCCGCGCCGCGCGTCCAAACTCGGGAATAGCCTTGTAGCGCACCTTCACTTCAGGATCGGCGACTGGAATAATGGCCGCCAGTTCGCCCATCTCCTCCAGTTCCAACTCAGCCGGTTTTAACATAACGATCTCCTATGCTTTTCCGCAAACCATCAGGTCGAGATTAGTTGAAAAACGCGAACGGTCTCAAAGCGTGCGCAGATTCCAGACCGCCGCCACATACTTGCGCCCCTTGGACAGGTAGTCCCAAAGGTTGGCGCCGGTCTTGCTATCGCCTGCCGTACGCGGCACGCAGCGATATGGCACTTCGCACACACGAAAATCGGCACGTACGGCGCGACCCAGAAAATCGATGCAATATTCGCCGTAATCGCCACGTAGGCGAAGCTGCCGGCAGACCTGCGCACGCGCCGCCACAAAGCCGCTGGTGTAATCATGCACGGCGCGGCCCAGCATGAGCATCGCAAAACCGTTGATGATCAAGCTCAACCCGCGCGCCATCAGCCCATGCGCCACATCGGCGCCGCCCGGCACCCAGCGCGAACCGACCGCCACATCGGCATCCTGCTCCACAATGGCCGTCACCAGCTTTGGCACGTCTTCCGGCGGCATCGATAGGTCACAGTCCATCCACGTCACAAGCTCGGCGCCAAAGGTGTAGATCGCCAGATCGATGCCGCACTGAATGGCGGAGGTCAACCCCTTCTCCCCCATGCGACGGTGCAGAACCACGCGCCGCTGGTCAGGTGCATTGATGCGCGCGGCGATGGCCTCGACGATCTCCCAGGTGCCATCGGGCGAATTATCGTCTACAACCAACACCAGGTGCGGCGAAATCGCGCTGGCAAGAATGCCTTCGATCAGCGGGCCAATATTGTCACGTTCGTTATAGGTCGGTAAGACCGTGCACACCAACATATCGCCCATTTTACCCGATCCACTCACATTCGGCTGCTTGCTGAATCTGCTTTCTGCGCCAGCACACACAGGCTGATGCCCAGCGGCAGGTCGCGGTGGCTGAGCCAGCCCGCTTCGACCGCAAGGGACCGGCGCAAGAGGGCATCGGCCAGCCGATTCTGGTAAAGCGCCGGCAAGAAGGGCGCCAGGCGCCAACGCTGCAAAAGCCGCACGGCTGCAATCGGGCCGGCGAGCAGCAGATTGACATAGGTGACGCGGCTCACCACAAATCCAGCGCCCGCAAGCAGCGCCAACAACTCCGCGCGTGCATAGCGGCGCCCCGTATTGAACGCTTGATCGTGGGCGCCTTGCAGCCAACCATGCGCGCTCACGCGCACCAGCAACCAGCCATGCGGCTGCAACACACGATGGATCTCCGTGAGGGCAGCCGCCGGATCTACCTCGCGCTGATCCACCACATCCAAGGCCGTCACCAAGCCAAAGGTACGGTCGGCGAAAGCCAGATCGTGCAGATCACCCTGGACAGACCACAAATGCGCGGCGCGATGCTGGGCATACGCCAACGCGTGCAACAAGAGATCGAGCGCAACGACTGGCGCTGGCGCATGTGCCAGCGCCAACTCGTCGGCAAAAACGCCACCGCCACATCCCAGTTCGAGCATGGGTCCATCCGGAAAAGGCACATCAGCCAGTAACGCATGGCTGACAGCGCGCATGCCGCTGTTCCACGCCCAGGCATCGTCCACCCGGTACAGCTCAGGAAGCAATGCACCCGCGTCACTCAATCGTCACCTCACCCAGCCGCACACCGGCGCCGTTGGCCGGCAGCCGCGCCCCATCGCTGCCGTATAGCCCCGTCTCGAGCGCATAGTCACCCGGTTCTAGATCCGGGGGCAGCGCGATCTGGTATTCGTCGAGCACACGCCAGCCGGGCTGCCAGCGCGTCGTGGGCAGACTGCCGGCGCCGGGCCGATCATCGCGTCCCGCCACCTGTGCCCAATCGCCGTTGGCATCTTTGGCGAGCAAATGGGTGAAAACCGTCCAATCTTCGCGCGGCGCGACCGCGACACGCCAGTGCAGTTGCAGGTAAAGAATATCCCCTGGGCGAAGTGTCGCCGGCTGCACGTCGTAGCCGGCCAGCGCAATGCCATCACCCAGGGCAACCGGCAAGGCGTGTTGTGGCGGCCGCAAGGCCGGCGCGCCGGCCGGTCGCACATAGGAGCGTGCATAGACCTCGCCCGTGGCGTCATAGATGGTCTGTGTGACCAGGGCGGACGGCAAGACCTCCGGCAACAAAAGCCGTGTGCGAAAGTCCTCGGTCTCGATTGCCACGTACGTTTCCGGTTGAGGAACAGGCAGTTCTACCACCGGGAAGACCGTGCGCCCGTCGAAACTGATGGGCGCGTCATGGCTGCCCGGCCGCGTGCTCCCGGCAAACGCCAACGTCGGATGGTCGGCGCTACGCGGCGTCAAATAGACGCGTGTGGACAAGGGTTGGTGGGCAACATCCTGCCCGATTTGCCAGAGGCCCGCATCAAAGGCATAGAACAGGTCAGGCAGGGCAGCCCAGCGCACGAAATAGTCGCGCGCCGAAGTCACTCCCCCGCCTACGATCAGCACAACGCTCACCCACACTCCCCAATTGCGCCAAAGCGGCAAGCTGCCGGCGCGCGGGCGCGCCCGCTCGATCAGAAAGTCCAAGCCAAAGCCACAAAAAAGCACGGCCGGCGCCGCCGCACCCAACACACGGTGAAAGTGCGGCGCATATTCGCTGAAAATGCCGGGCAGCAACAAGCCGATCAACCCAATCAGCGGTATGGAATAGGCCGGGCTGCGCAGACGCCGCAGGGCCACAATCAACCCAAGCGCAAAGGGCAGAAACTGCCACCAGGAGAGAGCGGCTGCACCCGGCAGGTTGCGCCGTGGGTCAAGATCCCCAGTCTGACCCAATGGGACGAACATCAGCACACTGGCGCGCACATTCTGCCAGATGCTGCCCTGGGTCGACGGATTCACCGTGTCCGTGACCGCGATCTGCGTTGGGCGCAACAGCAGGAGGTCTGGATGCTGGACAAAAAACCATGCAAGCGGCAGCACGAGCAGCACCGCCACGCCAACGGTCAACGACAGACCCATCATACGTGTGCGCGAACTCACCCGCCGGGCAACCTCCTCCCCATCGAGGTCCGCGGCGCCGTGACGGCTGTGCCACCCAAGATGAGCGGCGGTGGGAATCATCAAGAACGGCAGTATCCACGCCGCCTGGTACGTATACATCGCGGCCGCCAAAGCGACCCCGCAGGCGGCAAAGGACACCCACCCCCCGGTGCGCCAGCCACGCAAGTAGAGCCATGTCGCGACGCTCCACAACAAGGGGACCAGGATCGGCTCGATGCCGATCCGGCTAAAATGGACATGCCAGCGCAGCGTCGCCAGAATCGCCGCCGCCACAAACGGCAGGGCAACCGTGAGCCGCCCGGCGTCGATACGCCGCAGTTCTGAGGCCAGTGCATATATCGCCAGAACGCCCAATACGCCAAACATGGCCGCCGTGGCGCGCATGGCCACCGGTCCGACCTCACCACCGAGCAGGCGAAATAGGCCAAAGGTGATGGCATTGGCATAGGCATTGAGGGGTGGGACGCCAAAATTGCCGGTCAGGAAAACGGGGCGATAGCTTGCCTCCGTGAGGATGCGCCAAGCCTCCAGCCCTTCAAAAGACTCGTCAAGGTGGAAGCCAGGCGGCAGTGTGCCGATTTGCCAGAAGCGAAACCCAATCGCCGCCAGCACGATCGCGGCCAGGAGAAAAACACGTGACATAGAACTTGGATTCTATCACAAGAAGGCGCCAACCCACCGCGCAACAACCCATAGGATTGCACAAAAAAGGGCGGCCCATGTGGCCGCCCTTTCGTCTACGTCTACCGACCGATCAAGCCGCCGCCACCCGCGGGCGCAGGCGCGGCATCTCAGCCGGGACAAAAGCACGCGGCCGCGCCGGCACTGTTGCCCCATCAGTCGGCGCCGGCAAATGTGGTGAGACCGCCACACGCCCATCCGGCACATGGCTGCTGAAGCGCCCGCCCATGGGCACGGTCATCACAAAGCTGAGGTCGACAATGCTGTTGTGCGAACCATGTTCGTTTTCGGTGAACCCATCGGCATGGTAGTCGGTCTGCCAACGACCATCGATGACATAGCGGAACTCATAGGTCTGGCCAGCCGGCAACTCCACGTTCGCCCGCCAGACACCGTCTCGATCTTGAAGCATCGGCACCTTGGTCTCTTCCCACGCATTGAACGTGCCGGCCACATAAATGCGATCGGCCCATACGCACGAGGGAAGTTCGAAGATAACCCGTGCATAACCCGGTTGGTGCGACGGAATTTTATAAATCATGCTCGACTCCTTTCAGCGATCAAGCCAGGGAACGAACACACATCACCGCAGCACAGCCAGCAACGCTGTACAAAAACTTCCGAAAGCTTGTTCAAAACCCGTAAAACCTACACAAACGTAAGCTAACTAACGGAAAAACCTACAATAGTAGCATTTCGCACAACACAGAACCCATTGCGGACGGATACAACGTGGCTTTACAGCGACTCACGGTGATGATGTGAAAGAGCGTGTGCCGTCTGTTGAACAAAATGCACAAACGGCACAAACAGAGATAACGGACTCGTGTTTCGATTGATGTTGCTATCATAACACAATTCGCAACAAACAATAATTAGAAGATCGTTAAAGTTCCAGAAAATACAATGGCGGAATTCACGAGGGTGAATTCCGCCATTGGTTCTTTGTCCCGGTCACACCACCGCACGCCGGCTTCGTCGCCGTTTAGCCGATCACGATATTCACCAGCTTGTCCGGCACAACAATCACACGCTGCACGGGCTTGCCCGCAGTCCACTTGCCCACGGCTTCCAACGCCAGCGCTTGTTGTTCCAAATCGGCGCCTGGCGTACCCGGCGCTACGATCAGTTTGTCGCGCACCTTGCCGTTGATCTGCACCACAACCGTGATTTCCGCTTCACGCGCCTTGTTCGGGTCGGCTTCGGGCCAATGCTGCAGGTGAACGCTCGATGTATTCCCCTGGCGATGCCACAGTTCGTCGGCAATATGCGGGAAGATCGGCGCCATCATCAAGATCAGTTCGCGGATGGCCTGGTTCCAAACCGACGTGTTGACCACAGGGCTCTCTCTGACTTTGATCAACTGATTGTTCAGTTCCATCAGCCCCGCAATCGCCGTATTGAACCGGAAGTTTTCCAGGGCATCCGTCACCTTCAGAATCGTCTGATGCAGCTTACGCTCCAACGCCCGCACTTCCGTGGTGTCTGCGGTTACCTGCGGATCCAGGGTCGGATTCGCCATCTGTGGGTCATCGGCGACCACGCTCCACACCCGATGCAGGAAGCGATACACGCCCTCGATGGCGTTCATATCCCACGGCCCACCCATGTCCCAGGGGCCGATGAACATCAAGTAGCCGCGCACAGTGTCGGCGCCGTACTTGTCCACAAACTCATCTGGATTGATCACGTTGCCGCGGCTCTTGGACATCTTTTCGCCGTCTGGACCCAGGATCATGCCCTGGTTGAACAGGCGCAGCATCGGTTCGTCGAAATTCACCACCCCCAGGTCGCGCAGCGCCTTGGTGAAGAACCGCGTGTACAGCAGATGCATGGTGGCATGCTCGATCCCACCCGTATATTGGTCCACCGGCAGCCAATAGCCGCCCTTGCCGCTGTCCCACGGCATATCATCCACCGACAACGGCCGCCCTTGCTTCCAATACGGCGAGATGTAGGCGTATTGATACCAACTCGAACACATAAATGTGTCCATGGTGTCGGTCTCGCGTTCGGCGTCGCCCCCGCATTGTGGGCACTTCACGTAGCGAAAGCCCGCGTGAAACTTCAACGGGCTTTCGCCGGTGGGCCGAAACTCAGCATCGTCGGGCAGCCGTACGGGCAGATCGGCATAGGGCACGGGCACCGTCCCGCACGCTGGGCAGTAGATGATCGGAATCGGCGTACCCCACATGCGCTGGCGGCTGATCAGCCAGTCACGCAGGCGATAGTTCACCGCGCCGTGCCCCAGTTCGTGCGCTTCCAGCCATTCGGTGACCTTTGTGGCGGCGCCGGCGACGGGCGTGCCGTCGAACTGGCCTGAGTTGATCAGCGCGCCCTCCTGCTTGGAGTCATACGCTTCTTCCAGCACGCCGGTGGCCCCCGCCGGGCCTGTTATGACGCGTCGAATCTCCAGTCCGTATTTCTTGGCGAAGGCGAAATCGCGCGCGTCGTGACCCGGCACGGCCATGATCGCACCGGTGCCATAGCCCATCATGACGTAGTCGGCGATCCAGATCGGGATTTGCTCGCCGTTGACCGGGTTCCTGGCAAAGCCGCCCGTAAAGACGCCAGTCTTCTCCTTGTCGGCCGCACCACGTTGAATCTCGTCCATGCGCGAGGCCTCGCCCTTGTAGGCTTCCACGGCGCTGCGAAACTCGGAAGTGGTCACCTTGTCCACCAGCGGGTGCTCGGGCGCCAATACCATAAAGGTGGCGCCCCACAGGGTGTCCGGCCGCGTCGTAAAGATCACCAGCGCATCGCCGTGCTCGGTCTTGAAACTCACCTCAGCACCGCTGCTGCGCCCGATCCAGTGGGTCTGCATCACCTTGACGCGCTCCGGCCAGTCAATGGTCTCCAGACCGTCGAGCAGTTCGTCGGCGTATTGGGTGATACGGAACTTCCACTGCTCCAGGTTCTTCTTGATCACGGGTGTGCCGCAACGCTCGCAATGGCGGTCGTCCCCCCACACCTGCTCGCGCGCCAGCGTCGTATTACAGTTTGGGCACCAGTCGACCGGCGCGTACTCCCGATACGCCAGGCCGGCATCGTAGAACTTGCGGAAGAACCACTGGCTCCACTTGTAGTATTCGGGATCGCAACTGACGGCCTCGGCATCCCACGCCCACATGGCGCCCATGCGACGCAGTTGGCCGCGCATGCGTTCGATGTTGGCCAGGGTCCACTTCATCGGGTGCGCGCCATTCTTGATGGCGGCATTCTCCGCAGGCAGCCCAAAGGCGTCAAAGCCGATCGGGAAGAAGACATTATAGCCATGCATGCGCTTGAAGCGCGCCGACGCGTCGCTGGGTGTATAGGCATACCAGTGCCCCGTATGCAGATCGCCGGACGGATAGGGCAGCATGGTCAGCGCATACCACTTGGGCCGATCCGGATCTTCGACGGTCTTGTGCAGGCCTTGTTCTTCCCACGCCGCCTGCCACTTGGCCTCGATTTCGGCGGGGATATATTTGTTCGACATTGGGTCCTCCTGTCGAGAGATGTTCAATGTGTGATGCATGATGACAGCGTAAGCGCACGCGCGCAACGCAAAGCGTCTCACGTTCTACGTCTTACGGTTTACAGTCTGGAGTCTTGCCCGCCACGGCACGGTGCGCGGGCTATCTAAGCGCGAGTAGACCGCCAACGGTGCGCCCGACCGCAAAAGAGGCAATGATAGAGGAAGTAGAACGACAACGTCGCATGATGCACATAGTATCTCTGATGATAGCACACCCTGTCAAGTCTCCTTCCGCCGCATCGCTGCTTGCCGGTCACCGGCTGATCCGGTACGATGTCCTCTGTGGAGTTGTCATCGACTATCATCAAACAACGCGCGCGCGCCCTGGGGTTCGACCACTGCCGCATCTTGCCGTTAGGGGAGGCGCCCCATGCGGATTTCTTTGACGCGTGGCTCGACCAGGGTCGCGCCGGCGAAATGCACTATCTGGCCGAGCACCGCGCCAAACGCCGCAACCCAGCGCTCCTGGCCGGCGGCGCCGACCCCGCGTTCCAGTCGCTGATCGTGTTGGCGGTCAACTACCACCGCTTCGACCTGCCGCCCACGCTGCGCGACGATCCCAGCCGGGGCATCATCGCCTCCTACGCCTGGGGCGACGACTATCACGAAATCATCCGCCCCTTACTCTACGAATTGGATGCCTTCATCCGCCAGCAAAGTGGCCGCGCGGCGCACGGCAAGTGCCTGGTCGATACCGGCCCCGTCCTCGAACGCGACTGGGCGCACGCCGCCGGCCTCGGCTTCACAGGCAAGAACTGCTGCACGATCCACCCACGTCAAGGCAGTTGGCTGCTGCTGGCGACCGTGCTGGTTCCTGAAGTGCTGGCGTACGACCGCCCACTGCTGCCACCCCCAGACGCGCCCGCCTTACCCGTGGCTGCCGTGCTCGCCGGTTTGCCGCCCGCCCACGACTATGGCCGTTGGCATCTGCCTGAGCCATCGGGCGCAACGGGTGCGCAGGGCGGCGAACTGCTGGGCGCCTGCGGGCGCTGCACGCGCTGTCTGGCTGCCTGCCCAACCGCTGCCTTCGCCGGCCCCTATCATCTTGACCCGCTGCGCTGCATCGCCTACTGGACTATCGAAGCGCGCACACCCATCCCGCACGATCTGCGCCCGTTGTTTGGCAATCGCATCTTCGGCTGCGACATCTGCCAGGAAGTCTGCCCATACAATCAGCGGCTCTCCCCGCACACGCCCCTGCTCGACGCGCTGCGCGCCCGCACAGAGCGCATCGCCCCACCGCTGCTCGAAGGGTTCCGGCCCGACAATCCTTACTGGGTAAACGACGCGGCCTTCAGCGAACACTTCCGGCGCTCGCCACTCAAGCGCACCCGGCGTCACGGCATGCTGCGCAACGTCTGCGTGGCGCTTGGCAACTGGGCGGCCCCCGCCAGCCTCACCGCACTGGGCGCCGCCCTGCACGACGACCATCCGCTCCCCCGCCAACATGCCGCGTGGGCCATCGGCCAAATCCTGGCACGCCGTCACGACCCCCGCGCCGCCGAAGCACTGGTGACCGCCTTGGCCCATGAAGCCGACCCGCACGTGCAGGCCGAGATCCAGCGGGCGCTGGCGTAGCCCCGTTCGCCGTGCGACGCACCGTCATGTACAGTGCGACGCACCGTCATGTACAAACTTTGTGCGCAATCTTCCAATTCGTGCGAAACTATACGCGACATGGTGCGTAGTGTTTACCGGCAACCAGAAACAGATGCGCGCAGGTCGCAAACAGACCGTGAGCGCCGGGGACGGTTGCCGCTACAGCGCAAACAACGACGAGCTTCGCTACTTTAATTGAGCAAGGGAGAATTTGTATGGACTACGCAAAAGCGTTGACCTTCCTTTGGGAAGATGTCCGGTGGAAAGAAAAGATGGCCATCGGCACCGGGGTCGCCCTGGTTACCGCCATGTTCCTGCCGATCCTGGTCGGCGTCGTCGGCATCTTCATCATGATGGGCTACAGTGTGCGGCTGATGCAGAACGTGCGTGATGGCAACCCGCAGCCCCTGCCGGAGTGGGATCAGTGGAGTGCCGACCTTTCCCGCGGCTTCAAGCTGTTTGTCGTCACCTTCGTATGGGGGCTGCCGGCGATCCTGTTGGCGTTGCCGATCGGTTTCGGCGCAATCATGCTCGGCGTTGGCGCGGACGAGAACTCGGTAGGCCCGCTGGGCGCCCTCGGCGGGTTGACCATGGGCTTCGGCTATTGCCTGATCTTTCTCTACAGCCTGATCTACTATGTGCTCACACCAGGCTTTACTATCTGGTTTGCGCGCAACGAGCAGATCGGTGACGGCTTCAAGGTCACCGAAATCTGGAACTGGACGCGCAGCAATCTGGGCAACGTGGTGCTGGTGATGGTGGCCTTCTTCGTGGCCTCGATGATTATCTCGACGGTGGCTGCGATTGTAGGCACCATCCTGTGCTTCATCGGTCTGATCGTGACGATGCCGCTGGCCATGCTGGCGACCTATCTCTACCAGTACCACCTGATCGGCCAGCTTGCCTACAAAGAGCGCACCGGCCAGCCGTACTATGTGCCGGCGGCGCCCATCATGCCGGCCGCACCGGCCTACCAGGCCCCTGTGCCGGCGGCGCCCATCATGCCGGCCGCACCGGCCTACCAGGCCCCTGTGCCGCCGCCGGCCCCAGCAGCGCCGCCCAGCCAGCCGTATGCCAGCGACACCCCTGCGCCGCCCGACCAACCGGCACAATAAAGTTTTTTTCGGCTGCTCATCCACGACAACCAAGAGACCCGGGTACACAATGGCCCGGGTCTCTGCCTTTGATAGTCACGCAATCACCTTCTCGTAAAACAGACACAACGGATCATCCCAATAGTCGGCAAAGGGCGCAATCCGCTGGAAGCCACAGCGCTCATACAGCGCGATGGCCTCCGGCTGGTAAATGCCGGTCTCCAGCCGCAATAGGCTGACGCCGGCTGCGCGCGCAGCATCTCCCAACTGGTCGAGAATCATCCGTCCGTAGCCACATCCGCGGTGCGCCGGCAATACGAACATGCGCTTGATTTCGGCCACCTCCGGCGCCAGGAACTTGAAGGCGCCGCAGCCGACGATCGCCCCTGCACAAGTCGCCAGAAAAAAACGCACGGACGGATCCAGCAGCGCCGGCACGCTGAGGCCATGACGGCTCTCCGCCGGATAGAGTCCGGCCAGATAGCCATCCAGTTCCTCGATCAAAGCGACCGCCGGCGCGGAGGCCGGATCGCCGGGCGCCAAGGTTAACGGACTCGACAAATGCGTCACGATCTTGCTCAGCGCATCGTCAGCGCCATCACGGCCTTTTGCGCGTGCAGGCGATTCTCCGCTTCGTCATAGACGACCGAGTTCGGGCCGTCGATCACGCCGTCGGTCACCTCGATGTTGCGGTCGGCCGGCAGACAGTGCATGTACAGTGCATTCGGCTGGGCCAACGCCATCCGCCGCTCGTCGGTAATCCAGTCCGTGTACTTCTTGCCGATTCTGGCGCTCTCGGCGTTGTCCGTGGTCGTGAGCAGCGCGCCCCAACTCTTGGCATAGATAATGTCGGCGCCCTTGAAACCGGCATCGAAGTCATCCAACTGCTCGAAACTGCCGCCATGCTTGCGGACGTTGTCCTTGGCCTGCTGGACGATGTCAGGCATGAGCTTATATTCCGGCGGATGGGACAGCCGCACGTTCATGCCAAAGCGCGTCATCTGTAGAATCAAGCTCTGCGGCACCGAGATCGGCTTCTGATAGCTGCTGGCATAGGCCCAACTGACGTCGATCGTCTTCCCGCGCGGGTCACCCACCTTTTCAATAATGGTCAAGAGGTCGGCCAGAATCTGGAAGGGATGATAGACATCGCACTGCATGTTGAGCACGGGCACACGACTTGCCTTGGCCACCTCGTTGATGTATTGATTGCCAAAGTCCCAGTCACACTGACGGATAGCGATCCCATCGTAGTAACGGCCATAAATCTCGCCGATTTCCTTGGCCGTATCGCCATGACTGATCTGCGTCGTCTGCGAATCGATAAAGGCAGCATGCCCACCGAGTTGGGCCATGCCCGCTTCAAAACTGGAGCGCGTCCGCGTGCTGGAAAAGAAGAACAACATGGCCAATACTTTGTCGCGCAGCAGCGCATGGGGTACGCCCAACGCACGGTCACGCTTGAGTTTCAGGGCCACATCCATGACGGTTTCGACTTCTTCTTTCGAGAAATCCATGTCACTGATCAAATCGCGGCCGCGCAAGTCGGTCTGCATAAATTACCTCCTCGTTTCATGAAAATCGTATTTCTCAAGGCTTTTCCCGTTGATTGTAGCGCGAAATCGGCAAAGCACCAATGCCTGCAATCTGAATTCGGAGGGATTGGAGATCTGGCCGGTCTACGGTATGATTTTTGCGTCGTGCAGGTTCAGTCCGCCCCCGACCAACGAACGGACCCAAAGCTGTGAGCACAAACCGCCTGGCCCGCCCGCGTGGTCTCTTTTTTGACGAATTTCAGATTGGCGATTCTGTCGAGAGCGTGGGCCGCACCGTCACCGAAACGGATATTGTCACCTTCGCCGGTCTCTCCGGTGATTACAACCTGATCCATACGGACGCCGAATATAGCAAGAACGAGCTCTTTGGCCAGCGCGTCGCGCATGGCCTCTTGGTGTTGAGCATGGCCAGCGGGATGGCCGTCCGCCTTGGCTTTATGGAAGATACTGTGATGGCTTTCCGCGGGCTGGAATGGAAGTTCGTGGCGCCGGTCTTCATCGGCGACACCATCCATCTGCGCGTAACCATTGAATCGACAAAACCGATGGCCCGGCTGGGCGGCGGATTCGTCGCCTTCAAGATGGAAGTCATCAACCAACATGGCGAGGTCGTCAACCGCGGCGTCTGGCAGGTGCTGTGCAAAGGCACACCCCCCGCATGAACAACGTTGCGTTGTTGGTCGCCCTGCTCTTGTTGGCCGCCGGCGTTGCGCTGCTTTGGTGGGGACGGCGCACGCGCCAGGCCACCGGCCTACCCGAAGGCGCCGTTGTCTATAGCGACACCGGCGCCGAACAGGCCGTCCTGGAACCACTCGTCAGCCGCCGCTTCGGGCTGGTCGGCAAACCGGATTATCTCGTGAAAGTCGGCGGCCACGGCCAAGAGATGATTGTCCCGCTCGAGGTCAAGAGTCGCAAGCGACCACCCACACCGGCTGAGGGCCACATGCTGCAGTTGGGCGCGTACTGTTTGATCGTCGAGGACGTGTATGGCCAGCGCCCCACACACGGCTACCTGCGCTACGCCGATGCCACGTTGCAGATTCCGTTCACAGACGCGTTGCGCACACAAGTCCAGCAGGCGGCCCACGCGATTCGCGGCGCACGCACCGCCCCTGACGTCCCGCGCGATCACCAGGAAGCAGGCCGCTGTGTAGCCTGCGGCTATCGTACAAGTTGTGGGTCAGCCGCATTGGTCACGATGGAGAATGACCATGAACACGACAAACGATGAGAACGGTCACGGCGAGACTCTCCTCGTCGTCGAAGACAACCATGCCGCGCGCGTCGCCCTGGAGGCCATCATGGAAGCGCTCGGCTATCACGTGATCATGGCGGCCGACGGCGAACAGGCGCTGATCGCCTTTCGCGCCCAACCCCAAGCCATCGCTCTCGTGGTGAGCGATCTCATTTTGCCGAAAATGAATGGGCTCGAACTCTACGCGGCATTGAAGCTGGAACGCCCAGACCTCAAAATGCTCATCATGAGCGGCTATCCGCTCGAGGACGAAAGCGAACACCTGCGCCAGCAAGGCATCCGCCACTGGATCCAGAAGCCGTTCAGCATGGCGCAACTAGCCCAGGAACTCCGCGCCATCCTCGCTGACGTCGCAGCGTAAGGGTGAAGGGGTGAGGGAGGCGTTTCCCCTCATCCCATCACCCAACATCTCCAAATCCTTCGGCCAATCCACGTCAAAGGCAAGCGTTGGGGACGCCACACGCGCCACGTGCCGCCCAGCAGCGGCGGCCAATTGCTCATGCCGCGCAAAACTGCCCGCGCCAAAGGCAAGCGCGATCGGCGGCGGCAAGCGGAGAAGCATCGCGTTGGTTCCTCCGTCGTGACTGCACGACAGCACCATATCCGCCCCCGTAAATGCAGCAGCGCAAATTGCTTGAAGATCCTCGGCGGTCAGCAACGGCAAATCGGCCGGCAAAATCAAGATCCAGTCAGCACCCGCCCGTTCTGCCCAGACGCAGCCCTGCGCCAATGCTTGATTCAGGCCAGCGCCTTCCTCCACCAGCGTCACCGCCTCCCACTGGCGCGCAGTCTGCAGCACAGCCGGATCACGACTCACGACCAGCCGCTGCGCAAACAACTGGCTCTCGGCGGCCAACCGCAGCGTACGCACCAGCAGACGTCGCATCAACGCCCTGCGTTCTGTGGGGACGAGTACGCTGGCCAGCCGGCTTTTGGCCTCGTCAAACGGCTTCACCGGCACGAGCAGCCAGGGCTTCATCACAAAGGGGGCATCGCTGAGCGGTCGCGCTGGGGCTGGCGATGGCCGATGCCCTGGGCAAACGCATAATCGAGCACCGCTTGCGCCAGGCGCGCCTTGCTCGGCAAATCTGTCATCACGGTGTCGCAGGCAATTGCCGGCGCCGGCACTTCCGCAACGAGATGGCTATCGGCAGCGTCCAACACAAAGCCGGTCAACAGATCAAGGAAGTGGACGGCGACCGTGAGCGGGCTGACTTCTTTGCCCATTTCACTCATCATCTTGGCAGCCGGGCCTTTCAACGCCTTCCCGCCGACAATGGGCGCCACGGCGATCTTCGGCGCCGGCAGCCGGCGCAACAGCCGCCGCATCCCCCCAACGCTGAGAATGGGGTCGATGCTGAGATAGGGATTGCTCGGACAAAACACGATCACGTCGGCACGCATAAGGGCCGCGTGCGCGGCTTCGCTAAGTTGCGCTTCACCAGCCCCCACATAGGTCAAGTCCATCACACAGGGTTCGCAGCGGCGGCGCACAAAGTAGTGTTGGAAGGGCAGATCCCCCTCGTCCGTATGCACCAAGGTGCGCACCGGCTGGTCACACATGGGCAGAATCACCGATGCGATACCGAGCCCACGGCTCAGGCGTTCCGTCACCTCGGTCAGGCTGATCCCTTCGCGCAGCCACGCGCTGCGCCGCAGGTGAGTCGCCAGATCGCGGTCGCCAATTCGGAACCAATCTTCACCGCCGATCAATTCCATTGCACCCAACGTCGTGAAGGTATCGCCGGCACGCCCCCAGCCGGTTTCGGGGTTCTGCACGCCTGCCAGGTTGTACATCACAGTGTCAAGGTCGGGGCAAACGGTGAGTCCCCAATGCTCAAAGTCGTCACCCGTGTTGACGATGACGGTGAGGGCGCCGGGGGACAAAACCTCTTGCAGACCGGCAGCCAGCTTGGCTCCGCCGACACCGCCTGCCAATGCGACAACACGTGGACCATTCATGGGCAGTTCATCTCCATAGGACGCAATCGCCGACCGGGGCGCGTTCCTTCGACTTTTCTTCGGCGGGATAGCCCAGCGTGATGATGGCCTGGGGCTGCCAATGTGCCGGCAAGTCGAGTACCTCACGCACCAAAGCAGGCACAAACAGCGGCGCACACAACCACGAAGCCCCCAATCCCACGTCGTGTGCAGCCAACAACAGGTTCTGGCAAGCCAAGGCGACGCTCTGCACAGCCATGGTCCATTCGGCCAACGCACGCACCGTATCTGGATAGACATCCATATCTTCCATGCTGACCGCCGGCACAATCAAGGCCGGCGCCCCGGTCAGCCGCGCATGGCTGATAGCAATGCGCCGTTCGATCAAGGCCTGGTCGGCCTGATCGCCAGCCAAATCGGTGCGCCACTGCTCGCTCATGCGCCGGCTGAGGGCATTCTTGGTCTCAGCGCTGGTCACCACACAGAAACGCCAGGGCTGCCGGTTGTGCGCGGACGGCGCCCACTGGGCGGCTTCGAGCAATCCCATCAACACCGCGCGTGCAATCGGTGTGCCTTGATACCGGCGAATCGATCGCCGCGTGCGCACCAAGTTCCAAAAAGATGGCGTAAACACCGCGGGAACTTCGTTCAAGGTGAATTCAGTCAAGGTCATTGGTGCGACGGACCCTTACCGGCCGCCGCCATCGTTAACGGCATCACGGTACATTTTGTAGGATTCTGCCGCGCCAGTATATCATGCGCGCACGCACGCCGAAACTTTCTTTGACGCTCACCCCGCTTCGGTGTACAGTATCCGGACAAACGATTGGCTCCCCTGCGGCCTTCGCCGCCCATTCAAACGAATCTCACAAAGAGGTGACTATGCCGGCCGAGCCCAAATACACGCGCGCTGCACTCTATCTCCAAGACAAGCATCCCATCCGCGACGGGATGGAATATGCCCGCTATGCCGAGCAGAAAGGCTTTGAAGCCGTCTGGCAGGCCGAAAGCCGGCTCGTGCGCGACGCCATCGTCCCCATGGCCGCCTTTGCCGCCGTGACCGAGCGCATCCAGATCGGCTCCGGCGTGATCAATAACTGGACGCGCAACATCGGTCTCCTCGCCGCCACCTTCCTGACGCTGGATGACCTGGCGCCCAACCGCATCATCTGCGGCATTGGGGCGTGGTGGGATCCCCTCGCCAAGAACGTCGGCATCGAACGCCGCAAACCGCTCACCGCCATGCGCGAAACCATTGAGGTGATGCGCAAATTGCTGGCGATGGAGCGCGTCACCTACCACGGCGAGTTTCATCATGTCGACGGCATTGAATTGGATGTCGTGCATGGGCGCCGTGAGCCGCGTAACGTCAAGATCATGATCGGCGCCACCGGTCCCCAAATGATGGAACTGACCGGCGAGATCGCCGACGGCGCCGTGCTCAACTACTGTGTGCCCCCCGACTACAATGTCGAAGCGCTGGAACAACTGGCTCGCGGCGCCGCACGCGCCGGCCGCACGTTGGAAGCCATCGACCGTCCACAGCTCATCGTCTGTTCGGTGCACGAAGACCGCCAGACTGCACTCGACGGCGCGCGCGAATTGCTCACCCAATATCTGGCCCAGCAACCGCACATTGCCAAGGCCAGCGGCGTCAAGCCTGAGGTCGTGCAGCAGATCCAGGCGACGCTCGGCTGGCCGGCCACGCGCGAACAAGTGCGTGCCGCGATGAAATACGTGCCCGACGATCTGGTGCAACACATCACGGCCAGCGGCACGCCCGCCGAGGTCAAAGCCAAGGTGCGCGAATACATCAAGTACGGCGCCACCTGTCCGATCCTCTATCCGCTTGGCGATGTAAAACTGATGATCGACACCTTTGCCGATGGTTACTAGACAAGTGAGGAGTTCACCTTGTTCAGATTCTTGCTCAGCACCTTCTTGACGGCCTTGGCGATCCCCATCTACTTGAAATGGAGCAGCGACCAGGCCGAAGGGCAGATCGACAAAATGCAACAGGGCGTGCATGGCACGCCGGGCGTCGAGTCCCCTGTACCACCGCTGGTCATGCTCGGCGGCGCCGGCGTGCTGGCTGGCCACTGGCTACTGTCGCGCATCTTGGGCCTGCATTTCTGGCAGACCTTTGTGAGCCTGCTCGCCGCTATCGGCGCTGGCTTTGGTTTTTACTTCTTCGGCGTTTCCGGCAATCGCTCATGATCATGCACGGCAGGAATCAGCGATGTACGCGTTCTACCTAGCCCCAGCTACGCTGGACGAAGCGCTAGCGCTCAAGGCGCAATACGGCGATGAAGCCCGTCTCCTTGCTGGCGGCACCGACCTTCTGCTCGAGATCGAACGCGGGGTGCGACGCACGCCCACCGGTGGCGCCCCCGGTGTCATCGACTTGACCCGGATCGCCGGCTTGGCAGATCTCTGGGAGACCAGCGGCGTGATCCACCTGGGACCGCTGGCAACCCATAATCAATGTGTGGCAAGCCCCTTGCTCGTGGCCAAAGCCTTTCCCCTCGCACGTGCGTGTTGGGAAGTCGGTGCGCCGCAGATCCGCAACCGCGCAACCGTGGCCGGCAATCTCATTACGGCCAGCCCGGCCAACGATACCATCGTGCCGCTGTTAGCGCTCGACGCCACCGTCACCCTCCAGAGTGCCAGCCGCGGCGCACGCACGTTGCCCCTGGATCGCTTCTTGACCGGCTTCCGCAGAGTAGACCTGGCGCCGGACGAGATCCTGACGCGCATCGCTTTTCCAGCACTCAACGACCGCCAAAGCGGCGTTTTCATCAAACTCGGCCTGCGGCGCGCGCAGGCGATTAGCGTCGTCAGCGTCGCTGTCGTGATCGAGCGCGCCGCCGGCAACGCCCCGATTACGCGCGCCGCCATCAGCCTGGGTGCGGTCGCGCCAGTCGTCGTGCGTGCCACAGCGGCTGAGACCTACCTCACCGGCAGATTGCTGGACGAGGAGTCGATTGCGGCCGCGGCGCGGTTGGCCGTACACGCGGCGGCGCCGATCGACGACGTGCGTGCGACCGCCGCCTACCGCATCGGCATGATCGAGGCTTTGGTCGCCCGCGCCTTGCGCCAAATCGCCCATGGACAGGTCCGCGCCGGTTGGCCCAATGCCCCCATCTTGTTGTGGGGCAAGACCGATGGCAAGTGGCCGGTGCCGCCCGGCGACGTGCAAGCCGCCGCAGGGAACACATCCACGGATCGCGCAGCGGGCCAGTCCTTCGTCAATGGACGCGTGGTCACGCTGGCGGGCGGCATGACGCTGCTCGACAGCCTGCGTGCGGCCGGCTTTGTCGGGGTCAAAGAAGGGTGTGCGGAAGGCGAGTGCGGCGCGTGCACAGTTTCGCTCGACGGCATGGCGATCATGGCCTGCATGGCGCCGGCCGAACGCGCGTGGGGCAGTACGGTGGTCACGGTCGAAGGGCTGGGCGACGCCACCCAGTTGCACCCAGTGCAGGAAGCCTTGGTGCAGAGCGGCGGTGTACAATGCGGCTATTGCACCCCCGGCTTTGTCATGAGCGCCGCCAAGTTGCTGGAAGAAAGACCCCACCCCACCGTGGGCGAGGCGCAAGAGGCGCTTACCGGTAATTTCTGTCGTTGCACAGGCTATCGCAAAATCCTGGACGCCGTGGTCATGGCCGGCCAGGCAGAGACAAGGAGGTTCGCATGACCATTCAGGCGACCGAACACAAGCGGGGGTTTTCGCAGACCCTCTGGTATTGGCTCTTCCGGTTGTTTGGCTGGAAGGCGGCCTATTATGAGCCCGGAATCCCTAAGTTCGTCGTGATCGTTTGGCCGCACACCGCCAATTTCGACTTCTTTATCGGCGTCATCTTTAGCCGGGCCTATCCAATGCCGTTTCCCCATTTCTTTGCCAAAAAGTCCGCCTTCCGCGGCATCTTGGGGCCGATCATGCGCTGGGTGGGCGGCGTCCCCGTCGACCGCAGCCGCAGCACCAACTTCGTCGACCAGGTGGCAGAGGAATTCGCCCGTCACGACCACTTCGTCATCGCCATCACCCCCGAAGGCACGCGCAGCAAGACAGCCTACTGGAAAAGCGGCTTCTACTACATTGCGCTGGCCGCCAAGGTGCCGATCGTGATGGCCACGATCGACTATCCTACCAAATTCATCACCTACGGCAAGTGGTTCATGCCCAGCGGCGACATGGACGCCGACCTGGCCATCCTCCGCGCCAACTACGCCGGCGCGCTGGGCCGCCACCCGGAGCGCATGGGGGAAATTCGCTTCCGCGAGACGGGGACGGAAACCATCGAAGTGGGAGCGAAGGCGCCCACGCCCACAGCGCCCACGCCCACAGCGCCCACGCCCACAGCGCCCACGCCCACAGCGCCCGGGTCCACAGCGCCCGAGTCCTAACATTGCCCAATTGGGTGGTCAAGGGGTATCATGGGGTCATCTTGATTCTCCCCAACAACACAACGGAGTGTGCTATGTCGAAGGTCCACGGACAAATTGTTGGGTGGGGGTCCTACGCGCCAGCGCGCGTCATAACCAATCACGAACTGGGGCAGTCGCTCGACACATCGGACGACTGGATTGTACAGCGCACCGGCATCCGCGAGCGCCATATCGCCGATGCCAACGAGACGACCTCGACGATGGCCGTCCAGGCCAGTTGGGCGGCATTGGCCAAGGCCAATCTGCCGGCCACGGCCCTCGACCTGATCATTGTCGCCACCTCGTCACCAGACTATTTTACGCCGCCCGTGTCGAGCCAGGTGCAGTCCGCGCTGGGCGCACACAATGTCCCCGCCTTTGTCGTGGTCACCGGCTGCACCGGCTTTGTCTACGCCCTGGTAATTGCCGAACAGTTTATCGCCACCGGCGCCTATCGCACCATTCTGGTCGTCGGCGTCGAACTGCTCAGCCGCTTTGTCGACTGGACCGACCGCTCGATGTGCGTGCTTTTTGGCGACGCTGCCGGCGCCGTCGTGGTGCAGGCCACCGACCGGCCCTGCGGCGTACTGGGCTTTGTGCTTGGCTCAGACGGCGCGATTGGCCAGCACATTATCATGCCCGCCGGCGGGTCGGCACGTCCGTTCAGTTCCGACGTGCTGGCCGAGGGCAGTCAATTTCTCCAGATGAATGGACGCGAAGTCTTCAAGTTCGCCACGCGCGTCTTCGCTCCCGCCAGCGATGAGGCACTCCGCAATGCTGGGATGACGATGGATGACATCGACTGGATCATCCCCCACCAGGCCAACCTGCGCATCATCCAAGCCGCCGCCAGAGACATGAAGCTGCCCATGAGCCGCTTCGTCGTCAATATCGACCGCTACGGCAACACCTCGGCCGCCTCGATCCCGCTGGCACTATCGGAAAGCCTCGCCACCGGCCACATCTCGCCAACCGACACGCTGTTGATGGTCTCCTTCGGCGCCGGCATGACCTGGGCGGCGGCGGTGGTGCAGATGCAGCCGACCTAAAAGAAGGAGTGCGCAACCATGCCAACAGAGAGTCTTTATGCTCACGAAGGGTGCAAGTGATTCAGTGACCGTATTGACCGGTGGTGTGCCTCGGCGAAAGATAGCCCGCAAAGGTCAGTAGGAGGGAGCATCAGGCGGTCTCACGTCTGCCCAGGCTTTCCGCAAGAATAGTATTGACCAGCATATTCATGCTGACGCCTTCTTGTTGGGCGCGCAGTGCTAATCGTGCGTGGATGCTTTTGGGCACACGTTGGATGAACTTCCCACTATAGCTGCCACCGCTGCCCGGCTCGGGCACAGGCAAATTCATGCTCTCCAGCGCAGCTATCGTCTCCCGCAACGCATCTAAACCATTTTGAATTGCTTCTTCTGCTGTTTCACCGTCGGAAATACACTCTGAGAAGTCCGCAAAGGAAATCAGAAAACCGCCGCCTTCTTCTGCCGATAGCGGACGAATCTCAAAAGGATAGAGGTTCAATTCTCTCATGGCTTAGTCCACCACGTGGCTTGTTCCACGTTGTCTCCATTCAATATTAAATGCACGAGCCACCGTTTTCAAGTGCTCAATCCGCCAGTCGTGGGGATTGTTTTGCATCTGTTCGAGGACTTTATCTACTTTGCTCACAAACAATATGATACTAAATGCGGTAGCACAAAGCAAACGAGTTTTAGGGCCAGTGGATGATTTGTGCCGCCGAAAGCTGATTGGCCAAGTCATCGCGCCTCTGGTAAAATGCCCCTATGTCCTGGCAAACCGTACTACCCAATGTCTATCTCTACCCCGATAGCTGCAACGTCTATGCCATCGTTGGGCCGGAGGGTGTGCTGGTCGTCGATGCCGGCACCGGCGCCTGGCTCGACCACCTGGACGAGCTGCCGGCGCCGGTCACTGCGCTGGCCTGCACCCACTTCTTCCGCGACCACGCCGCCGGCGCCGCCAAGGCGGCGCAACACGGCATTCCCGTCCATGTGCCCGCCGGCGAACAGGCGATTTTTGCCGATCCGGCCCGCCACTTTCGCCAGCGCGACACCTACATCATCTACGACAACTACTGGGACCTCTTTGCGCCGATCGAGGCCGTGCCGGTGGCGGGAATTCTCGAGGACTACGCCCGTATCAACCTCTGCGGGCTGGATCTGGAGGTCGTACCCCTCCCCGGCGTCACCGTTACGCAGTGCGGTCTGGCTTTCACCGTACCCGGCACCAACCTGCGCGCGATCTGCTGCGCCGAAGCCATCCACTCGCCAGGGCGCGTGGCACGCGTGGCGCCCTTCCAATACAACTACAACGACCTTGGCGGCGCCGTGAACGCCTTTTACGCCGCCGCCGATCTGCGCCGCCTGCGCCCGGATGTGCTCCTGCCCAGCCTCGGCATCCCCATGCTGTCGGCGTGCGATACGGCGCTGGCGCTGTTGCAGGACAACTTGCAAGCCCTCTGCGCCGGCCGGCCCACCGAAGCCCGGCAGATCGCCGCTGCCGCCAGCCCGGCCCTGCAGAAGGTGACCGACCACGTCTGGTGCACCACGCACACGGAGAGCATCAATTGGTTTGTGATCAGCGACTCCGGCAAGGTGCTGGTGATCGACTACGGCTATGCCGCCGGGCGCGGCGTGCTCGCCGCCGAATATGCCAAACCCTATCGCCGCCGGGCGCTGCTGCATAGCCTCGATGCCTTACAGCAGCACTTCGCCACCGACCGCATCGACGTCGCCCTGATCTCTCATTTTCACGACGACCACGTCTGTGGCGTGCCGCTGTTGCAGCGCCTCTTCGATACGGCCTGTTGGGCCTCCGTGGACTTTGCCGATCTGCTGGCCCAACCCGCCGCACACTGTTTCCCATGCGACTGGCCGCAGCCGATCCGCATCGACCGCCGCATCTCTCACGACGAGGTGGTGCGCTGGGAGGAATTCACCTTCCGCTTTGCGCCGATGAGCGGTCACACCCGCTTCGCCAGCCTGATCGGCTTTGAGGCCGACGGCAAACGCTTTGCCCACACCGGCGACCAGTATTTCTTCATGCGACCCGATGGCGCCTGGCCCGACGCCGCTGACGGCCCGATCACTCGCTGGGACGACAAGGTCGTTTCCCAGAATCATGTCTACCGCAACGGCGCCCTGCTCGACGGTTACACCCAAAGCGGCGACTGGCTGCTCGCCTGGCGCCCCGACATCGTGCTCAGCGGCCACCAGAAGGCGATGCTCACCGACCCGCTCTTCTTCGACCTCGTCGCACAGTGGTCGCACGACTATGCGGCGCTGCACCGCCAGGTCATGCCCCTGGGCGATGATGAAACCCACTTCAACCTGGATAGTTGGGGCGGCTGGATCTGGCCGTATCGCGTCACCCTGGCGCGCCCGGGCACCGTTACCCTCACGGTCACCGTCCGCAACCCGCTCCCGCAACCAGCCCTGCTGACCGTGAAATTGGCCGGCCCAAGCGGCTGGCTCGGCTCATCCACCACGATCGCCGCCGGCCCGCGCGCCGAGGTGAGCACCGCACTCCAGATCACGCCGCCCACGGCCTGTCTTCTCCAACCAATTGCCGCCGAGCTGACCGTCGACGGTCGCCCCTTCGGCCAGGTCGCCGAGGCTCTAATCACCGTCGAGCAGGCATAGGTGCGCGCAGTGTAAACGTCAGCGATTATCGCTGTTCGCGCTCCAATGCAGCACAAAAATCCGCATGACCGCGTGTTTGGATACCCGCTTGGAGCGTAGCCAACACCGCAGCCAGGTCCTGCGCCAAAAGAGCCGTCGTGTCCACGGACAGGCCGGGAAAAACGCGGCTGGCAAAAATGCCCGTGGCATCCGGCGTCTGCGCCGTGTAAACCCCGTCTTCCAGCACAAACCAGTCGATCTGTTCGTCATGGACGCGCCAGACCACATACTCCCGCACCCCCGTGCGCCGGTGGACTCTCATCTTCTCGTGCAAATCGTACGCGGCGCTGCTTACGGCGATCTCGACCACCAACTCCGGAGCGCCTTCAATAAAATTGTCCACGCCGATCCGGCTCTGGCCACCGCACCGTTCGTCAATGCGCAGCAGCGCATCCGGTTGCACCTCATTTTCGGCATCCAGGCGCACCGTCACGTTCTTGCCATAGCGAACACCAGCCGTCGCCGCACAATAGACAAAGAAACAAGGGTGCATCTCTGAAAACCCAGGGGTTGACCGAAATGCTGGTCGTCGCCCAAGTGTGCGAGCAAAAGCCCAAGTGTGCAAGCAAAAGCCCAAGCGTGCGAGCAAAAGCCCAAGC
>Ga0105047_10000652_pt1 | contig 59806 bp, 42 predicted proteins | sample MAT04_FD_78384 | JGI IMG/M metagenome (GOLD analysis project Ga0105047, IMG submission 78384) | Freshwater microbial communities from Lake Fryxell liftoff mats and glacier meltwater in Antarctica - MAT-04 (megahit assembly) | ecosystem: Environmental > Aquatic > Freshwater > Ice > Liftoff... | reverse complement strand
TGACCGTCAGAAAAATGTATTCGAATTAGTAGGGCGATCACTTCCTGAAGATGTAGTTAGCTTTTATAAACCTGTGATAGAATGGCTTGGTGAATTGGCGAAAACTCCAGTTGCTAATCTTGAGTTCTCTTTTAAACTCGATTATTTTAACACAGCCTCATCAAAACTGATTCTTGATATTTTACTGGAAGTAAACGACATTTTCAATGAAGGAACTCCAATGAAAGTGAAATGGTATTTCCTTAAAATGGACAGAGATCTTGAAGAGGCTGGTGAAGAGTTTTCGGAACTTGTGGAAATCCCATTTGAACTGATAGGATACTAAGTATACATAAGTATATGCAGGGTACACAGGTAATCTAATGCATATCGCACAATTACCTCCGAGTTCTGCATATACTATAGCCTTTATAATGCTTAATTCCTTTGACCTTTAGTTTTATTGGGAGGTAAAGGCTTATATAAACTGTATTGTAATTTGATAGCACTATGAGTGAAGAAATATTAAAAGCGTTAATGCAGCTTTTTGCAATTATTTCAAAGCAAGATGAGGGTACAACCGAGAATCAGAGGGAGTATGTTCAGTCATTTCTGTCTTCCCAAATGAATAAAGAAAAAGTAAATGAATATTTGCTTTTTTATGATGAAAAATCTAAAGGAAGCGACACTGACCCTCAGAATGCCACACAGATAAGAAGTGGTAAACTCACTTCAATGGGCGATTCGGTTAGAACACTCGCTATTTGCCGAAAGATTAATAAAACCCTTTCTCAAAAGCAAAAAGTTATTGTTCTGATCAGAATATTCGAGCTCTTGAAAGCTGAGCAATTGTATACCGAGCAGAGAATGGGTATTATTGAAACTATTGCCACTGTTTTTAATATTGCGCCTGAAGAACTTGAAGTTATCAGCAATTTCAGCAGATACGACCATCTGGATCAAATTGATTCAGAGGATATTCTGGTGATCATGAATGAAAATGGTAATGAAAAGAGCAATGCAGTAAAATCAAAATTTCTCTATACAAGCGGTCTCGATGGGGAAATTTATATTCTCAGAGTTAAAAGCGTAGATATTTACTTTGTTAAATATAAAGGGAGTAATGAGATTACCCTGAATGGAATGGCCTTCAATCTGCATAATGTTTATTTATTCCCACATGGCAGTACCCTCAGGCTTCCCAAAGGAACTGTTTATTACAGCGATGTTGTATCCCGGTTTCTTACCGACGGAAATGTCAAACAGATTTCTTTTAATGCGGAAAATATCTCGTTTAAGTTTCCAAATGGAAATCAGGCACTTCATGATGTCAATATTGCCGAGGAATTCGGTCTTATTGGGATAATGGGAGCAAGCGGATCTGGTAAAACAACATTGCTTAATATCCTTTCAGGAATTGAAAAACCATCTTCAGGAAAAGTTACTATAAACGGGATTAACATCCATGAGAATCCAGGCCAGTCGAAAGGAATGATCGGATATATTGCTCAGGACGATTTCTTGTTTGAAGACCTTACCGTATACGAAAACCTCTTTTTTAATGCAAGCTTATGCTTTAAAGATTTATCTGAAGTTGAAATAATTGCGAAGGTAGATTCAACCTTAGCAAACCTTGGGCTTTTTGAAATTAGAGGGATAAAAGTTGGTAGTCCGCTAAACAAAAAAATCAGCGGTGGACAAAGGAAGCGCTTGAATATTGCCCTCGAGTTAATTCGTGAACCTTCTGTACTTTTTGTTGACGAACCCACATCAGGCTTGTCATCCAAAGATTCTGAAAATGTGATGGACTTACTCAAGGAATTGTCGCTTAACATGAAACTGATCTTTGTTGTAATTCATCAGCCTTCGTCTGATATATTCAAGATGTTCGACAGACTTTTAAACCTTGATACCGGCGGCTACCCGATTTATTATGGAAATCCTATACAATCGATCATATATTTCAAGACAATCACAAATCAAATCAATGCCGATAGCGGAGAATGTGGCTATTGCGGAAATGTAAATCCTGAAATGCTTTTTAATATTATTGAAGCAAAAGAGGTTGACGATTTCGGCAAATTTACTCACACTCGTATAAAACGCCCACAGGAATGGAATGAATTGTTTCTTGCAAACTTCCAGAAACGTGTGGTTAAAGAAGTCAAGGATATTGGTGAAATGACACTCAAAATCCCTTCTTGGTTCAAACAGCTATTTATCTTCATTAAGAGGGATGTATTGTCTAAAATCAGCAACATGCAGTATTTGCTGATCAATCTTCTTGAGGCTCCATTATTGGCGGTAATACTCACTGTTATCATTAAGTATTCCTCCGGTGCCGATGGCAGCTACGTATTCAAGGATAATGACAACATTCCGCCTTACATCTTTATGAGCATTGTAATTGCCTTGTTCATTGGACTTTCAGTAAGTGCTGAGGAAATATTCAGGGACAGGAAAATCCTGAAGAGAGAATCATTTCTGAATCTAAGCCGATCAAGTTATTTATCTTCAAAAATCACGATACTGTTTATACTGTCGGCCTTCCAGACACTAACATTTGTTTTGGTTGGTAATCTGATTTTAGGAATACACGGTATGTTCTTTCAATATTGGATTGTTTTATTTGGAGTTTCCTGTTTTGCCAATATTCTGGGTTTGAATATATCCTCAGCTTTTAACTCTGCAGTAACCATTTATATTCTAATTCCTCTATTGGTTATTCCGCAAATGGTTCTCGGTGGAGCTATGTTCAGCTTTGATAAATTAAACAGTCTAATAGGAGCAGGAGAGAGGAACTCCCCGTTAATTGCAGATATAATGACTTCCCGATGGGCTTACGAAGCTCTTGCTGTAAGCCAGTTTAAAGACAATCCCTACGAAAGTTATTTTTATGAACTTGAAAAACTCGAAAGTATTTCAAATTATAAACAGGTTTACTTTATCCCGGAGCTGGAAAAAATTCTTAAGGAATCCGAAGAACTAGTTAACCAAGATCCTGGAAAATCTAGCAAGATCATCTCCAGTAACATGTCTATCCTTAGAACTGAAATTCAAAATGAGCGCTCACAATTCAACGATCTTGCTGAGGTTGATGTAAATATCTTGTTAAAGGAGAATTTTTCCCCGGAAGCATCTCAGGTGGTATATAATTCACTTGATGAACTGAAAGCAAAATATGTACTATTATTCAATATCATTAATAGAAAGAAAAATGAACTGATTAAAAGTATAGAGGCAGATAAGGGCAAAGCATATTACATAAAGCTTAACAAAGAAAACCATAACGAATTTCTTTCCAATCTGCTCAGGAAAACCATTAGTCAGAACAAAATTCTTCGTGGCGATGGCAGTCTTATTCAGGTAGTTGACCCGGTGTTCCTTGAGCCGGAAATGACTAAGTTCACTTCATTCAGAACCCATTTTTATGCTCCTTTTAAGTATTTCTTAAATAAAAAAGTAGATACATTATACTATAATCTGAGTGTAATCTGGCTGTTTTCAATAGTTCTATATATAGTGCTTTATTTCGATATTCTGGGAAGGTTTTTAAGGAAACTCAGTAAGTGAGTGGTTAGAAATGCAGTATGAAAAAATATACAAAATGGATAATCTTTGTAAAATAGTTTTAGTTGATGACCATAATCTTTTCCGTGATGGCCTGAAGTATGTGCTTGGACAAACGGATAATTTAAGGGTTATTGCTGAGGCTTCAAATGGTCTTGAGTTTCTTGATATTATTCAGGAAACTTTACCGGATATTGTACTTATGGATATTTCTATGCCAAGGATGAATGGAATAGAAGCAACTACAAAGGCAATAAAACAATATCCAAATTTAAAAATTATTGCTCTGACAATGTTTGGCGACGAAAACTATTGCTATAGCATGTTACAGGCCGGTGCCAGAGGATTTGTACTCAAAGAATCCGGTTGTGACGAACTTGTCACGGCAATTACAAAAGTGTTACGAGGTGACAATTATTTTTCAAATAGCATTCTTAAAAGTATTATTAAATCTCAGGCAGTTTTAAATAAAACAAGAACTATCGAAGACGTACCACTGAAATTCTCAAAGAAAGAAATCGAATTAGTACGACTGATCTGCGATGGGTATTCCAATAAGGAAATTGCTGAAAAACTATCTATCAGTCAGAGAACGATTGAAGGGAATCGCTATAGTCTTTTAAATAAAACAGGAGCAAAAGATTCAGTAAATCTGGCGCTGTTTGCCTTAAAACATAACCTTTTGGATTAGGGTTTCAAGTCCCTTTGATTATTTTGGTAAATTATCTGAACCATAAATTATTTTTGTTCCACAACATAATACTTCTCTGAAAGTGGGTTTTTGTATTAGTTATGGAATAAAAGATACCCTCGCAAAATCATGAAAGGTTTTTTCTCTAGAGAGCACTATATAACTTCATTCTGGATCTCTGATTAAATACATAAATTTTAGTAATTATTGAAAATGAACAACTTACTAAAAACAATTACCCTAAAACATACTCAATTATAACTAAACTGCATAAAGTACGGTACTTTTTACAGTAATTATACTCGGTAAAAATCAAGTATTTATCAGGAATTTTTAAGTGTGGATACTGTGGTATAATCATCGCTCATGTAGTACTTTTAGATAGGATAAATGAAACAAGATTATGTATAAAATTCTAATTATTGAAGATAGTAGAGCACTTGCTGAAAGACTTCAGCTTATCCTTCAGCAAGAGGGATACACAGTTTTTATTGCCTCCAATGGTTATGAAGGGTTAAAAGTTATCAAAGCTATCCCTCCCGATCTCGTAATTACAGATATCCTGATGCCAGTTATGGATGGATTTGAAGTAATAATTTACTTGAAAAAATACCATTCTGATATTCAAGTAATTGCTATGACTTCCGGAGGGTATATTAAAGCGAATGAATACCTAAACACTATGAGACAATTTGGAGTCGAAAGTACCTTGATGAAACCATTCCGTGACGATTATCTGAAAAATATAGTATATGAACTAAGAGAAAAAAAGATTGCCCTGAGACCTGCAAGAAGAGGATTGAAAGTCTGAAATGATTTATGTAAGCTTTTGTAAAGCGCAAAGAAAACAGGCCTCTGGAAATGTGAAATAAAAAATATTATAATATGCTAAATGCAACTTCATCAAAAAATAGTTTCTTGATAAAAAGGATAAAAGATAAATCGATATTTTCCGATTTTAGTACACTTTTTCAAAATTATCCTCATATCATCGAACTATATGACAGTTCCGGAAATCGAGTTTATACGAACCGGAATCTGCAATTTCAGTATGACAGGCCAGATGATCAAAGTGAATATAATATTCTTAGAGATACGAAAATTATCGATACGGAAATTTATCCATTATTAACCGATGTGTGCAAAGGTGAAATGTTCGTAATTCGCAGTGCATCAAGTTTTTCAGAGTTTTTTCCCTGGTATGAATCGGATTGTATATATGAATTAACAATGTTCCCAGTGAGAGAAGACGGAAAGGCAGTTATTTATTTTGCAATAGTTCACATCCAGCTTAAAAATCAAAAAGAAGAAAATCAAAAGGAAGAATTAGAAAAAAGGAACTTTGAAAATGACATGGCTTATTCCTTATTGAGAAACGTTTCTCATGAATTAAGAACACCTTTAAACTGGATACTTGGGTTTTCTGAACTTATTTCCCGTGAAACCAGCATAGATAAGATTAAAGAATACAATGCAACTATTTCCAAGGGCGGAAACCTACTTCTGGCGCTTATTGAAAAACTCCTGGAAATGTCATCTATCGTTAATAATAAAAATGAAATGCATAAATCCAGATTTGAAGTTAATTCCATTCTTGATGAAATTCATGGGTTAATAAAGAATGAACTGATTTTTATTGGAAGAAACCTTAAAATCGAAATCTCAAGCCGACTTTCAGTAGATGACAGCTATGTTTTTTCAGATAAGATCATGCTCAAACAGGTACTTTTAAATCTTGTTCACAATTCAGTGAAGTTTACAACAGAAGGTAAAATTGAAATGGGTGTTTCAAAATCTGCTGAAGATGAATTAAAATTCTATGTTAAAGATAGCGGCATTGGAATTGAGAATATGAAAATGAAAACAATATTTGATGTTTTCAGCAAAGCCAGTGAAATAGATATTAACGAACAATATGGCTTGGGTTTAGGACTTACTATTTCTGGTAATTACGTCAATAAACTTGGGGGTGAAATATGGGTCGATTCTGAAGTAGGTGTAGGCTCAACCTTCAGTTTTACTATAAAATGTTTCGAGGAAGAAGCAAAAGTTGAAGAAAAGTATATGTTTCTGGAATAATGGATAGTTACAATCTACAGGAAAACTATTACTTACTTTGCAGATGGTTTATGTAAACCGCACTCTTTTTGTTCGGGACTTTCCCACCACCATCTGCCTGACCTCACATCTTCCCCTGGTTCAATCGAACGTGTACATGGCTGACACCCAATACTGGGAAAACCTTTGTCATGCAAAATGTTATAGGGAATGTCATGCGTTTTGATATATTCCCAGACTTGTTTTTCAGTCCAGTTAAGTAGAGGGTTTATTTTAATGAGTCCATTTCCTTCATCCCATTCAACTGCATTGGTAAAAAACCGGGTTACGGACTGTTCTTTCCTTAATCCACAAATCCATGCATCAAGGCCTTTAAACGCCCTTTTTAAGGGTTCAACCTTCCTGATACCACAACATAGTTTGCGGTTTTCAACAGATTCATAGAAAAGGTTAATACCTTTTTCATTGACCATTCCTTCAACTTTTTCAGCATCCGGGAAATAAACTCTAAGCTTTATACCATATTTTTCATTCGTGCGTGACATTAGATCATAAGTCTCCGGGAAAACTCTTCCTGTATCCAGAGTAAATATTTCTGTATGCTGATCAATAGAGGCTATCAATTGTGTTAGCACCTGATCTTCTGCACCAAGACTTGACGCCAGTGCAATCCGACCTTTAAATTTCTCAAGAAAAAAAGTTAAAATATCTTCAGCTGACTTGTTCCTGAATTCAGCATTCCATTTCTCAATTTGCTTTAATAATTCTTCTTTTCCTGACATATTCTTCCAATTTTCTTTGCCCAAAAATAGTTATTTTTACACTACATAAAATCCCATGCAAAGCTATTTTTAAAACTTTAGTCCAGCCTGTTCACCCAATCCGGAAATCAATAATTCTTGCAATAAATCTTATTCCACCCAATCAGCAATGAACACATTAGTATCCCTTGTTCCATTATTATCACGGTTAGAGGAAAAAACCAGCTTTTTGCCATCGGGGGAGAACATAGGAAAAGCATTGAAGATACTCGCATTGGTTACCTGTTCGAGCTCTTCGCCTTTTAGATTTACCATATATAATTGAAAATCATATCCTTTCTGTGAATGGTGATTGCTAGAGAATATTATTTTATCCCCTGAAGGAAGAAAAAATGGTGCCCAATTGGCTTTTCCGAGTTTGGTAATCTGAGTTAACTCACTACCATCTACATTGCAACTATAAATCTCCATGTTTGCAGGTGCCACCAGTCCTTTTGAAAGGAGATCCTTATATTCCCTTACATCCTCATCGGTTTTGGGACGAGAAGCTCTGAAAACAAGCTTTTTACTATCGGGGGAGAAAAATGCTCCACCATCATATCCAAGTCCGAATGTAATTTGCTTTTGATCGCTTCCATCAATATTCATTGTCCATAAATCCAGATCGCCGCCCCTTGTGCTTGTAAATACTATTTTATCCCCAGAAGGCGATACTGTCGCTTCTGCATCATACCCCGGAGAATTTGTAAGTTGTTTGACGATTTTTCCAGTCAGATCAGAAACATAAATGTCGTAGCTGTCATAAACCGACCACAGATATTTCCCAGGCACTTCAGGAACTACCGGACAGTTGTCGTTACTCTTGTGTGTAGATGCGAAAAGTATATGTTTATCATCTTTTAAAAAATAACTGCATGTCGTACGACCTTTTCCTGTGCTTATTAATTTTGGTTGATAAGTAGAATCCCCTGCTGCTTCATTAATTGCTACCTGAAAGATTTGATCGCAGTTTAATCCCCAGGCTTTGTTATTGCTCTGCATGGTTAGGTATTTGCCATTAAAGCTGAAGTAGGCCTCCGCATTATCTCCCCCGAAAGTAAGCTGTTTAATATTTTTAAGGTGAGACTCCTGCGCATTAATCCCGGTAAATGCTATGATTAAAAAGAGTGATGAAAATAAAGCTACAATAATGTTTTTGTTATATTTAGCCATAATCAAGTTTTTTGTTTACCCAAAAACACTTCAAAATGAAAATGGTTCAGCACTGAAATTGATATTAAATCAATTTTGAATTATTTCGAAGAGTTGTAGGAACGGCGAAATTTTAAACTAAGAAATCTCAAAAGCCTCAGGTCGCCCCATATCCTTCCATGCTCCCGTATGTGGAAATAGATGAATATCATGTTTACCGGCAATATTCAGTATTACCGGCGTTAAAGAATAACACCCGGTAACTGGCATTAACTCAATAAACTGCGGACTCAATACAGCAATTCCGCTATAAGCAATCGGGTGTAAGGGAATATCGTTTCTAACAATTCTTTTTTCACCGCTTACAAGATTCTCCCAGCCACACAAAATCCCATTTTCATTAGTCAAAAAAGGACGTGTTGTTGTACGGTCTTTTACAGCAAGGGAGGCAAGATGCTCATAATCGTTGTGGAAATTATAGATATCGTCGAGATTCAGATCAGTGTAAACATCAACATTATGAATTAGAATTGGCTCGTTTTCGAACAGGGGAGAGGCCTTTTTAATTCCACCTCCGGTATCCAGAAGATCATCTGATTCGTCGGAATAAATGATATTTGCACCGAAATTCTTCTTCGATTCCAGAAAAGAAATGATTTGCTCGGGGTAATGATGCAGGTTAATAATTACATCCCTAAAACCATGATGTATCAACCTGCGAAGGATAATCTCCAGTAAACTCTTACCCCTGTATTCGACAAGAGCTTTTGGCTTATTCTCTGTCAGTGGCATCAGCCGTGTTCCTAGTCCTGCGGCAAGAACCATCGCTCTTTTTTTCATATCTCAGGCTGCTTTGATTATTTTAAATGGTTTGCAACAGAAATTTTCTTTATAGGTTTTCATTCCGCACTTTTTACATTCGAATGTAAGCTTTTTGCCTTTCTTATTCAGACTTTCTCCCTTTTTGCAAAGTTTTTTGCTCATTTTTCAGAATTAAACCCTTTTAGTTCACGGTGCTCTAGTAAGACAGTTAAAGAGCGATTATGTTCAAGATGCTCTGCAAGTTTTTCAGCAGCATAAACAGATCGATGTTGCCCGCCGGTGCATCCGAAACAAACCTGGAGGTTACGGAACTCGCGTTCTATATAGTTTTTCGTTGTTCGGTCAATTATTGAAAAGACATCCTTTAAGAAGCTTTCCATATCTGTTTTCCCTTCAAAAAACTTTTGCACTTCGGTATCTTTACCTGTCAGACTCTTAAATTCAGAGTATCTACCGGGATTATGAATCCCCCGGCAATCAAATACAAACCCTCCACCTTCACCTGTCAGGTCGTTTGGAATAGCCTTGTGGTATGAAAAGCTGTTAATTCTTACACAAAGTTTATCGCCCGACTCAGGCATAGGTTTATTAAGCGCTTCATCATCTACCATGATTTCCATAAGGCGGAAAAGCTCCGGGAACTGACGAAATTCCTTTCCACCGGCTTTCAGGAAATACTTTAAATTCTGCATTGCAAAAGGAACTGATTGTAGAAAAAGAGGCTTTTTCTCAACCCATCCCCTTAAACCATAAGCTCCCATGGCCTGAAGTTGCCTAACAAGGGCAAAAAGAAGATATGTGGATAAAAACAATTCTTTGTTAAAACCTGTATTCATAACCTTTACAATTCCCTCTAAATAATACGATAACAGTTCATCCCTGATTTCAGTGCTGATATTTGTCCTCGCTTCGAAGAGTAAAGTGGCAATATCATATTGCAAGGCTCCTTTTCTACCTCCCTGATAATCAATAAAATAGAGGGAATTGTCTTTGATCATAATGTTTCTTGACTGAAAATCACGAAACAAAAAACTATCCCGCTCAACGGAATCAAGCTTTTTTGCAAGATTCTGAAAATCATTTTCTAGCTTTTCCTCATCAAATGGTATCCCTGAAAGCTTCAGGAAAAAGTATTTGAAATGGTTCAAATCCCAGAGAATAGAACGGCTGTCAAAAGAGTCCCTTGGAATACAAACACTGTAATCAATTCCTTTATGACCTTCGATCTGAAATTGAATAAGTGCATCAATAACTTTTTTATACCAGGGGATCATTTCCAAAGGAAAATCCCAACCTTTTTTGAGGGAATCACTCATGTGCTTCAAGGTAATATCCCCCAGATCTTCCAGCAGGTAATACTTTTCATCATCCGATACCAGAAAAATTTCAGGTACAGGAAGTCCTTTCGAAAGAAAGTGCCTGCTGAAACTTAGAAATGCCATGTTCTCCCGTATGTCCTTGTTATAGGCTCCCACAGCTATATGATTTCCATTTTTTAGTCGATAATATTGACGGGCAGATCCGGCAGGAACCAGAAGCTTAATTTCACTGCATTCAACAGAGAATTTATTTTTGAATAGTTCTTTTAAAACCTTAATATCCATTATATCTGTCTTTTGACTTTTTAGGGCGCTATTTTTATTTTACGAAAATATTATTCCACTAAATAAAATTTTTTTAAGCAAATCTGGATGCTCAACAACTCAGCGTTTCATGCAATTACGCCAGATCCCAAAAGCTCACCATCCTTATACCATGCCGCAAACTGTCCAGGTGTAACTCCCCTTTGCAATTCTTCAAAAACAAAATACATTCCTTCTTCTTTCCGGTAGAGAGTAGCCTTCTGTAATGGCTGTCTGTAGCGTATTCTGACCATAAAATCTTTTTCGTCACCCGTTTTCATTTCAAGGTCGGGTCGTATCCAGTGAATATCAGCAGTTGGAACAAATAAGCCTTTACGGTATAAGCCCGGATGCTCCTGACCTTGACCAACATAAATAATATTTTCCTTGGTATCCGTTGAGAGTATGAACAATGGTTTGGCTTTTCCTCCAACATTTAATCCTTTCCGCTGCCCAACAGTATAAAAGTGAGCTCCCTGATGTTTACCAACGACTATACCGTTGGTTTCATTATAAACAATGGCTTTTGAATAATCTTCAACAGAGGGATTAGGTATAGTATTTTTATAGATAGGGGATTCTTCCGGAATTTCAATGATTTGGCCTTCTTTTGCCTTGAGTTGTTGCTGCAGAAATTCCGGCAGACTTACTTTACCCACGAAACAAATTCCCTGTGAATCCTTCTTTTCAGCAGAAGGCAGTTTTGCCTTGCGAGCAATATCGCGAAGATCCGATTTGTAAAGATGTCCGATAGGGAAGAGTGCCTTCGCAAGTTGTTTCTGAGATAGTTGACAAAGGAAATAACTTTGTTCTTTACCGGGATCGTCGCCAGCAAGGAGTCGATAAACCATGCCGTTTTCCGACAAAAACTCCTCTTTTTTACAATAATGACCTGTTGCAATAAAATCAGGATGAAACTGCTCGCAGGCAGTAAAGAACTCATCGAATTTTATTTCCCGGTTGCAGAGTACATCCGGGTTTGGAGTGCGACCATTTTCGTATTCAGCAAACATATATTCAACTACTCGGGCACGATATTTTTCACTGAGATCAACAACATGAAAGGGGATTCCTATTTTTTTGGCAACCATTTCGGCAAACAAAACATCTTCATCCCAGGGACAATCGGCTTTGAGTAAACCAACTTTATCATGCCAGTTTATCATAAAAACAGCAACTACATCATATCCCTGTTCTTTAAGCAGATATGCTGCAACGCTCGAATCCACGCCTCCTGATAAACCTACAACTACCCTTTGTGCCATTGAAATTGTTTGATAGCTGCAAATTTAACTTTTTTATCCTTATCCTCAGGTAATTTTATGTTAATGGAAATCTCGGTTGCTAGCAAAAATTTAAACAGATGATTATTGGCAATTCTTCTGACTTGTAACAACGAGGAATTCCACTGGAAAGCCTTTATTTCCACATTTCTTAACAAGCCTTTGGTACAATTCCGGATCCATTTCCGGGGTGCGGCTAAGAATCCACAAGTAGTTCCTTCCTGGCTCTCCAACAACAGCATAGCTATAATCATCAGCTAGGTCAATAATGTAGTAATTTGCACGAAAAGGCCAGAAAAACTGAACCTTAAGTTTTGAATTCCCAGTTCCTTCAACAGAAAAAGCTTTGCCGGAAATTGATGTCCATTTTCCATTACTTTTTTTACACTTATTAAAAACATTCACGAATCCTTTTGGATCAACCGTGTATGTTGCAGTAATACACTCGCATCCATCAAGAAAACGGGCAGGGAGATGGCACATTTCATACCACGTTCCAGAATATTTTTTCAAATCAACTTTACTAACAGTTTCTAAAGGTGGCTGAGAGGAACAGGATAAATTTAGCATAAGGAATATTATGGCAATTGTTAGGTTTCGCATATTATGATATTAAGTTATTCGATTAAAGGAGTTTAAAAATATCAATTCTTTCTAGTTTCAAAGTTTAAACCAAGTTAAGCTTAACTATTTAAAATATTATCTTAATTCCATACAGCTTATTCTAAACGCAATTCAAGCCACTCACTCTTGGGGCCGGGGCATGAAAAGGAAACTTACTTGTTTACAACTTTCAAAAATTATATTGTACCAAAATAGAATATAAGCCCAAAATTACAACCAAAGCCACTTTCAAGATGTCCTTCTCCTGTAGCACCATCATTTGCAGGTTTTAGACGACTCATACCGTAATTCAGCATACCTTCAATAGCAATTTTCTCATTTAGAAAATAATTTGCACCAATTCCTGCTGACAAGCTAAAGACAGAATGCTTAATCTCGTTGTTAAATGATGCGGATTCTGTAAGCGATTTTCTCGTACCGTAAGTTGCTGAAATTTCAGCGAATGGAATGATCTTGCCATATTCCATGTAGTATCGTGCAATTGGACCGATCGCCCATTCTGTATTAATACTTTTGAGGTTTGATATTACATAATTATGCACTGAACGATTGTAATGAAGTAAAGCACCTATGGCTATACGGTTCTTTAAAAAATATCCAGCCTTAGTTGTCAGATTCAGTTGGAAGTATTTATCAGGATCAGAGTTTGTCCCAACCGCTTTATCAGTATAGGTTTTAAAACCAAACTGGTTATATCCGGCAATAAATTTGCTTCCCGTATTCATCTGAGCTTTTAGGAAAAACGATGAACAAAGCAGAAATACCATTAATAAAATTGATTGTTTCATACTATTTGAGATAGGTTTAGTTTGGCTAAAATACAAACAAAAATGAACTTTAGAGAAAAATGTTATGAACCTGAATTGTTAATGGCCGGTTGATATTATGCCGAAAACACTCTGATGTTACAAGATTTTTTTCGTACTTTTAAACCTCTTAAATGTCCAAACTCACCGTATATAAAGCTTCTGCCGGTTCGGGTAAAACCTATACCCTTACGCTCCGATACCTTGAACTCCTTTTCATGGAAGATTTCGGGTATCGCAATATTCTTGCGGTTACCTTTACAAACAAAGCTGCATCGGAGATGAAAAACCGGATCATGGAAACTCTTTATAGGCTTTCATGTCATAAATCTGATTCATCTAGCAAACCAGCTTACCTGGAACATCTCTCTGGGAAATACAATATACCGGAAGAGGAAGTTTGCAAACGAGCAGCTCATATTCTTAACGATATTCTTAACGACTATTCTCGTTTCTCGGTCGAAACCATTGATAAATTTTTTCAAATGGTTATTCGTGCATTTACCAGAGAAATTGGCCTTCAGGCTGGGTATAATCTGGAACTTAATAATAGCAGAGTGCTGGGTGAGGCAGTTGATAATCTCCTATATTCAATGGACGAAAATCAGGCTCTCAGGGAGTGGCTTATTAAGTTTGCTGAAGAAGAAATAATGGAAGGCAGAGGGGTGAATCTTAAAGCTGATCTGATTAAACTTGGAAAAGAAATTTTTACAGAAAACTACCGCAACTTATCACACGATATAGATGATATCTTTAAAACTCCTGAACGAATACGTGAATATCAGAAAATTCTTTCAAAAGAAATTAACGACTTTCGCTCAGATATGTCACGAATTGCCAAAACGGCTTTAGAACTTATTCATACGATGGGTCTCGAAGCCAGCGATTTCAGTGGTTCAGAGAAAGGCGCTCTTAACTTTTTTTATGCGATTCTGTCTAATAAAAAAGATGAAAAGGAAAAGTACCTGCCACTTAAAACTCCTTTGAAAGCAGTTGATAACCCTGAAGCTTGGTATACAAAAAACTCCCCGAAAAAGGATCAGATTACTTTAGCCTTTAATAATGGCTTGAACCGAATACTCAAAGAAGCAATCTCATATTCCGATGCGAATTTCACTCGCTTCTGGACAGCAATGGAAATTCGCAAATTCATTTATGCATATGGCATTTTGGCCGATTTATCGGGGAAGGTCAGGGAAATTACCAGAGAGAAAAACTTGTTTCTTCTGTCTGATTCTTCTGAGTTTCTTAACGAAATTATTGCCGGTAATGAAGCACCGTTTATTTATGAGAAAGCCGGAAACTTTTATAAAAATTTCATGCTCGACGAGTTTCAGGATACCTCTGTGTTTCAATGGGATAATTTCCGACCCTTAATTTTAAACGGACTTGCCGCAGCAAACCCAAGTCTGGTTGTTGGAGATGTAAAACAGTCAATTTACCGTTGGAGAAATTCTGATTGGAAAATTCTTGCAAATGAGGTTGAAAAGGTCTTTCCTCAATTCTATAAGTCAGAAACTCTTCGTGAAAATTACAGAAGTTCAGAGAATATTATTCGCTTTAATAACAGTATTTTTTCATCTGCACCTCAGCTTTTAAGAACTAAATTTCTAGCAGATATTTCGACATCTACTCAACAGGCGGAGCTGATGCCACTGGCTGATATGATTATTAAAGCATATTCTGAGTCTTCACAGCTCATCCCTCTAAAATCCATTGATAGTGGGGGTTATGTGAGATTTTCTATTCTTGAAGAGGGATTGAAAAAGGAAGATTATCTGCTGAGAATCAGAGAGAAACTTCCTGAAACTATTATTGATCTTCAAAAACGCGGATACCATGCAGGTGATATTGCCCTTCTTGTCCGGAAAGGTGCTGAAGGAAAACAACTTGCAGAAATTCTGCTTGAGTATAAAAACAAAAATGCGGATAAACTCCAAGGAATTAATTTCAATGTAATTTCAAGCGATAGTCTTTTTATTGCATCAAACCCTTCAGTCCAACTTCTTGTAGCATTGATGAAGAGTATGAGAAATCCTTTCGATCTACTGAATGAGGCTTTTATTAAGCATGAATTCCTGCTTTACCTTAATGAGGGAGCTGATATTCCCGGGGATTATCACAGGATTTTCATGGAAAAAACTGAGGAGTATTCACAAACCTTTGCCAGAATATATGGGGTTTTTCGTCAAAAACATGATAAACTCCGACACTTATCACTTTTTGAATTGATTGAGGGTTTATGCGAAATATTTGAACTTAATTCCAATAAGCAGGATATTCCATACATGCAGGCTTTTCAGGATACAATTCTTTCATTCATGAAGAAAGAAGCCTCCGATCTGAATGCATTTCTCGAATTCTGGGAAGAATCCGGTAGCAAGGAAACACTTAATGTATCTGAACAGCAGGATGCTATCAGGATTTTCACCATTCATAAAGCCAAAGGACTGGAATTCAATGTGGTAATAGTGCCTTTCTGTAACTGGGACCTTTTGCCTTCCGCTGGTTTAAACAATATTCTTTGGTGTAAAACTGATGTTGCTCCATTTAATTTTCTGCCTTTTGTTCCGGTAAACTTTGGATCAGGTTTGGCTAATACTCTTTTTTCAGGGGACTATTTCCTCGAGATGCTCCATTCTTATGTTGATAGCCTGAATCTCTCGTATGTTGCGTTTACCCGTGCGGTTCACGAACTTCATATTTTTGCCACTCCTTCTGATAAAATTAAAAACACAGGCGATTTGCTTTTGGCTTCTTTAAGCGAGAAATCCTTCGAGACAGGCAATTTCCCATTTATGAAGACCGAATTAATTAAGCAAATACCCGGTACAGTTTTCGAATATGGTACCCCTGTTCCTGCCAAAGGATTAGTATCACAGAAAAATGCAATTGCCGAAGTATTTGACTCATACCCGGTTGCCGGATTCCCACAAAATGTTAAGCTTAGATATCGAAGCGAGGAGTTTTTTTCAAGTGAAGAACCATCTACAACTGAAGTTGATTATGGAATTATTATGCATGGCATTTTTTCAAATCTGAAATCCCCAGACGACCTGGAAATATCTGTTAATAAGGCATTTCTTGAAGGTAAAATTGATAGTAATAAAAAACAGGAAATTTTCGGTTTGCTTTCCTCGAAACTTAAATTTCCACCTGTAGAGAATATTTTTAGTAACGAATGGCAAGTATTTTCTGAGAGGGAAATATTAACATCAGAAGGCCAGGAATACAGACCCGACAGGGTAATTGTGAAGAATAATACTGCGATTGTAGTGGATTATAAATTCGGGAATCGCGAAAATCCATCATATGACCGCCAACTTAGAAAATACATGAAGCTTTTATACGAGATTGGCTACAGCGATGTGAAGGCTTTTATTTGGTATGTTATGCTTGATAAATGGGAGGAGGTAGTTCATGAATCCTGAGTATCCAAGGAAGCATTCCCGCAGATTTAATTCCTATACCGAGTATTTTAAGCAACTTTTTGGCGGGAGAGTCCAGAAACTCGCCATCGATGCCGGTTTTACTTGTCCCAATAGGGATGGCAAAGTTGGAAGGGGAGGTTGTTCTTACTGCGACAATAAGGCCTTCAATCCATCCTATTGCAATCCTGAAAAGTCCGTGAGCACTCAGATTCAGGAAGGAATTGAATTTCACAGGATCAGATATCGCCGGGCATCGCAATATATCGCCTATTTTCAGGCATATTCTAATACCTACGCACCCATTGAAACACTCAGAAAGCTTTATGAGGAGGCCCTTGCATTTCCTGAGGTTATCGGGCTGGTAATCGGCACCAGACCTGATTGTGTGAATGATGAAATTCTCGACTTCCTGGCTGAACTTAGCAAAAAGGTCTACATCATTATTGAATATGGAATCGAGTCATGTTATGATAAAACACTTCTAAAAATTAATCGTGGTCACGATTTTGCAAAAACCCGATGGGCTATCGAAGAATCTGCACGAAGAGGCATTCGTACTGGCGGACACATGATCATTGGTCTCCCCGGTGAATCCAAAGAAGAAATATTGCAGGAAACAGATATAATTTCAGCTCTGCCGCTAAATACAATTAAATTTCATCAGCTTCAGATTATCACAGGAACAGGCATGGCAAATGAGTATAATTCTCATCCTGAGGACTTTAATATTCTGGGAATTGATGACTATCTTTTACTGATGATGGAAATTGTTGAAAGATTGAATCCTGCATTTGTAATTGAGAGAATTGCTGGTGAAGTTCCTCCTCCATTCAGTGTAAACCAGCCCTGGGATATGAGATACGATGCGGTATTGCAAAGATTCGAACAGCTCCTGGAAAAACACGATACATGGCAAGGTAAATTTTATAATCCCACGAAATGAATAGTACCAACCCATTTCTAAAAACTCTGGCAGAAGCACTGTACAAGGATTATGGCGACAGTATTCATGAAGTTTGCATGGTTTTTCCAAACCGCAGGGCAGGACTGTTTTTTAAGAAATACTTGGCCGCAGTTGCAAAGCAAACTCTGTGGAGTCCGCAGGTATTTACTATCAACGAATTTATGCTTCAGCTATCCGATTTGCAAACTGCAGATTCGGTAGACCTTGTGTTTGAGGTATATGAAATTTACAGAAAAAATACCAATCAGCCTGAAAGTCTCGATGAGTTCTGGAACTGGGGAGAAATGATGCTCGCAGATTTCGATGATATCGATAAATACCTGGTTGACGCATCATCTCTGTATTCTAATATTCGCGATCTTAAGGAAATCGACAGTCACTTTGATCTTACTGAAGAACAGAAAGATACAATTAGAAAATTTTGGGGATTCTTTGCCGGAAATGAATTGTCGGGTCAGCAGGAATCGTTCCTGAAAATCTGGAATATCCTTCATACAGTCTATACACGGCTAAATAAGAAACTCAAAGAAAATGGTTTGGGTTATGAAGGGATGATATACCGTGGAATTGCGGAAAACATTAAAGCAGGAAATTATCCGGATCTTCCATGGAAAAAGGTGATTGTTTGTGGATTTAATGCCCTGAATAAGGCTGAAAGAGAACTTTTCCGCTACCTTAGAAATTCAGGAAAAGGTCGATTCTTCTGGGATTATGATACATGGTATCTGAACGACGGAATTAGTGAAGCCGGTCGATTTATGCGCAAAAACATTGCCGAGTTTCCTCCCGATACAGAGCTTGAGAAATTTGACAATATTCATTCCCGCAAAGTAAGTATTTACGAGCTTCCCTCAGATATTACACAGGCGAAATACCTAAATACTTTACTGAATAAGGAAAAGAGATCGGATCTGGTAAATTTTAACCACACTGCCCTTATTCTTGGAGATGAAGACCTCCTAATCCCGGTTCTAACATCAATGCCGGAGAATGTTGAGGATATCAACATTACAATGGGCTATCCTATGAGTAGCACACCTGTCTATAGTTTCGTGGACAAACTACTTAAAATGCAGAAAAACAGTGCCTCACATAAGGGTAAACGTAAAGATAAATTCTATTTCAGGGATGTGCTCTCGATTCTAAACCATCAATACCTTAAACTCGCGTATGAAGAGGATGTTCTTGAAAAAATCAGGGAGATTAACAATAAAAACCTGATGTACCTTGATCTTTCTTTTTTCCAGGAAAGTAAAATACTTAAACTCATTTTTCGAAAAGTTTCCGAAACAGCAGATCTTGCTAGTTATATTCGTGAAATATTGCTTGAAGTCGCTGGTATGATTAGTAAAGAAGAGCAAGATCTTCATAACAAACTTGAAAGAGAATATATTTATCATTTGCTGTTACGACTCAATAAATTAAAGGGGATTTTTGAAGGAAACGAATCCATTGTTAGCATTGAAACATTTTCAAGAGTATTCAGGAAAGTATTGAAAAATCTCAGAATACCTTTTGAAGGTGAACCCTTGGCCGGACTGCAGATCATGGGGATTCTGGAATCACGTCTTCTGGATTTCAGTCATGTTATTTTCCTGTCCATGAACGATGGTGTCATGCCAAAATCTCATTCCTCGTTTAGCTATATTCCTCACAATCTGCGATTTGCGTATGGAATGCCAACTAGAGAGGATCACGATGCAATTTATGCCTATTACTTCTTTCGCCTGCTTCAACGTACCGAACATGTTTCACTCTTCTTCAATAGCAGATCAGACGGATTAAACAGCGGCGAGAAAAGCAGGTATATTTATCAGGTTTTATATAATTCCCGCTTTATTACCAATTTTAAAAGCATAGGGTTTAATATTTCAGGTCGTGATGCAGTTCCCATAAATATATCCAAAACACCGGAAATATTCAAAACTCTTGAAAAATTCTCAGTGAACGGAAAAAAGTACCTTTCACCTTCAGCTCTGAATAACTACATCTCCTGCAGTCTGAAATTTTATTTCAACTATGTTGCCGGCCTGAGAGAGCTTGATACCGTGAGTGAAGAAATAGAAGCAGATACATTTGGAAACCTTCTTCATGAAGCCATGCAGTTGAATTATAAGAATTTTGAAGGTGAAGTAATTAAGCCGGGTGATTTTGAAGTTTTGCTTTCACCTGCTCATGTCAAAGATACTCTGGATAAGGCATTTCGTAAAGAATACTATAAATCAAAAGATGATACCCAAGAAGTGGTTCCCGAAGGCAGAAACATTATTATCTATGAAGTACTAAAGCGTTATATGATCCGTATTCTCCAAATCGACAAGGAATATTCACCCTTTGAAATTGTGAGTTTGGAAAAGGAGTATTCTTCAATGGTTGCGCTTGGTGAAGGCTCGTCGCGTTTTGAAATAAGGGTAGGGGGTAAAATTGACCGCATAGATAAAAAAGAAGGTGTAGCAAGAATTATTGATTACAAATCTGGTCAAGCCGACACAAAATTTAATGGACTAGAGAAATTATTCGATAAGAGTTTTGATAAGCGCAATAAGCCAGCGTTTCAAACGATCTTATACAGTTGGATTTTTAGCAAAAATAGCAATGAATCTATCATCAACCCAGGATTGTATGTTACCAGGAAATTATTCCAGCCCGAATTTTCTCCCATGGTAAAAATGGATAAGGAAAATTTTAATATCCATGAATTCCTACCCGAATTTGAATCTTTTCTGAATCAGGTTCTAGCTGAAATTATGAACAGTGAAGTCCCATTCAGTCAGACTGAAGTCCTCAACAATTGTGAATATTGCCCATACGCAGATATTTGCCATAGAAGAATTTCGAAAAAGTACTAGTGTAAGTTTGCACTAATTCTGATTAGTGAATTAAATTTTTGCCACTATATATTTCGATTTCCCTGCCTTCCGGGTAATTAAATCTCAATACAGAAATCATAGCATTGTATAAAAATCTTTCTCAAAAGCATTCTAAGTCATTGAATTTTATATTTTTGTATCAATACTAAATAAAGGAATATGTTTTCTGAATATAGTTCGCATCGCGTAGAAATTAAAAATATTAAGTTTATTACCGACGAAGGACAAAAACTCCCTAAAACAGCTATTCTTACCATTGTGGTTCCGGGACAGTCCAATCCAGTCGTCGAATTATTAGGCTATCGCGAACTTGAAGATATTTACAATTGCCTCGACGAAGGTTTGCCAATCAACCTTAACCACTGCTATATAAATAAGTTCTCATTGTCGGATTACAGGCAGTTACGCAAACTCGATAGTAAAAAAGTTATTTCTGTTGCTGGTTTTACTGCAAAGAATTCATTCTTTGATTCACCATCGCCTATTGATTTTTCTTACGCATCTTTTCAGGAAAATGAGTTTAGTATTGAGTATTCATGGATTCTGAGGGGAAGAATGAATTTTAATTATTCAACTTTTTCAGGGCAGATAATAAATTTGAGCAATGTTCATTTCAGAGATGGAAATTTTGATTTCGCTAATGTTAAAATTGGTAATGGGGATATAAATTTTAAGAATACTGTATTTGGTACTGGAAAGAAGGATTTTCAGTATACTGATTTTGGGACAGGAAAAAAAAGTTTTATTAATTTGGAATTTAATAACGGTGATGCTTCTTTTATCAATACTCTTTTTAATGATGGAGATGTTTCCTTCAAAGTAGCGCGTTGGGGAAGCGGAAGGGTTGATTTTCATTACGCTAAATTTGGCACCGGAGACAAGACATTTGAGCAGGCTGAATTTGGTAATGGCACAATTAATTTCAGAACTGTTGAATTTGGAACAGGTAAAGTAAATTTTAACCGAACGGAATTTGGTAACGGAGAGGTATCCTTTGAAGGTTCTGAATTGCTGGATGGAAAGTTTAATTTTAAAAAAGCTGTTTTTGGAAAAGGTAATTTAAGCTTTGAATTAGCTGAATTCAAAGACTCTGATCTGGCATTTGACCGCACTGATTTCGGAGCAGGTATCATTAGTTTCTATAATTCGAAATTCAAAACTCTTTCTCTTAATTCATGCCATTTGGATCATTATACAGATATCAGACTCACACATTGCAAATTTATCGACCTTTCAAATACCATTGTTCGGGATATTATTGATCTAAAACCTTATGAATTCGTTGAAGAAATTGATACTATAAGTTTTGTGGGAATGCGACTAATTGGTAGGATTTACATTGACTGGGATCAAAATAAAGTTACTCAACTTATTGAATCACAAAGTAATGTGAATCATCGTCTGAAGTCAGAACAATATAGGACATTGAAAGAAAATTTCAGGGTTACCGGGCAATATGCTGATGAAGATAATGCTTACGTTGAGTTTAAGCGACATGAAGCCAAAGCCGATTTAAATGATTCTCTGACTGCCCAACCCTACAGTGCATTTTTTATGTATCCGGTTCATTGGTTTAAGCTAATTGTTTTTGATAAAGCGGGACTATATGCAACGAATCCACTTAGGGTGATAATTTCAATGTTTGTTACTTATGTTTTTTACAGCTTATTGTATGTGGTTTTAGAATTGGCAACCGGTTCTATTTTACTGGAGACAACTAGTCACAATGAAACAGCAACACTTCTAGGAAAAGCATTTTATTTCAGTTTTGTTACTTATTTCACCATTGGATACGGAGATTTTGTACCTATGGGATTTTTGCGCTGGATTGCTGGTTTTCAAGCCTTTACCGGACTATTTCTGATGTCGTATTTTACAGTGGCATTTGTACGGAAGATTCTCAGGTAAACCTTATCAGCTCTCTTCTGTATCTAAAAGACCAGGTCGTAGTGATTTCGTGCGTTCAATGGAATTCTTAATTTTCCATTCATCAATTTTCTTTTCGTTTCCCGATATCAGGATATCCGGGACTTTCCAACCTTTATATTCTGCAGGCCTAGTATATACATGAGGAGCCAACAGACCGTCCTGAAATGAGTCGGTGAGTGCTGATGTTTCGTCCGACATTGCCCCTGGAATAAGCCTTACAACGCAATCTGTAATTACAGCCGCTGCCAATTCTCCCCCGGTAAGAACATAATCACCAATTGAGATTTCCATGGTAATGAGATGATCTCTAACTCTCTGATCAACACCCTTGTAATGCCCGCAAAGTATAATAATATTTTCAAGTGTAGAAATACGGTTAGCCATTTTCTGATTGAGAATCACTCCATCAGGTGAAGTGTAAATTACTTCATCATAAGGCCTTTGGGATTTAAGAAAAGAAATTGCTTTATCAATCGGCTCAATTCGCATAACCATCCCTGCGTCACCACTAAAGGCATAGTCATCTACTCGTTTATGCTTGTCTTCTGAAAAATCGCGTAAATTATGGATATAAATCTCCGCAAGGCCTTTTGCTTTAGCCCTTTTTAAAATAGAATGGTTCAGGGGACTTTCAATAAGTTCAGGTAAAACCGTTATAATATCGATACGGAGCATACTTTTTTTTTGCAAAAGTACAAATCTAAAATGATTATGAAACCTTTGAATAGTTTTATGCAAAAGCACATTTGGAGTAGTGAAAGCAGAAAGACTCCTCATCTGAGAATCTTCAAGATTTTATGAAATACTTTATAAATTAGCTGCATCTCAATGATATTAGGCTGTTCAGCGTTGTTAGAATGATAGATTAATGGAGCCTTAATAAATAATGGCGCCATAATGGTAGTGTGAATACTGTAAAAAGCGTCATAGTGGCAGTAAATATTATTTCTAACCTGGGTTTTGCCAGTATTTTTCCATTGGCATCAATTTTGGAAATGTCCCGATATATTATTAAAAACTTAATAATTGTAATTTTGATAAAAAGGGAAAAAACTTGTTCTATGAGAATAAACATCATCTAAACGCACGTAAAAAGTTTACATCTATGCTAAATTAGAAAATGAAGAAACATGGATGAAAAGCTTTGTCATCATCGTATTAACATATACAAATTACTGTTTTTATCAGACCATATATTGAAATTGTCAAAAAAGATTTGTTTATCCTTATATAATAGGTAAATTAGTCGTTTGTATGTATCACTAGGTAAAATGGGCTTTTATGCATTTACAAGACCAGGAAAACTCTGTTCATGAAGAACAATTCAGCAATGCTGAAAATAATTTAGATAAGCCGGATTCGGATAATATCGCGACGAGTGCGGAAATACCTTCTCCGGAAGATGTAACTGACAATCCGGAAATCAAACCTGTAAAATCACAAGCTCGTAAAAAGCCTGTGAAAAAAACTCTTGATTCTGAGTCAGATATTGAGCCAGTAAAAAAAGATATACCTGATGAGCAGATTAGCGCTGTAATTGCAGATGAAAGTGCTCCTGATGATGAAATTCCTACTCAGCAAGCAGGCTCTGGTTCTAGTTTAGAAGATATTCAACCAACATTTCCAAATTTCACAAGCCTTAGCAAAGAAGATTTAGTAATCAACTTGGAAGAATTACTTCATGCCAAGCCCGTTAATGAAATTCGCCGAGAAATTGAAGCAATTAAAGTAAACTTTTATAAAAAGCATCGGGCTGAAACTGAGGTAAAAAGGAAGAAATTTATAGAGGAAGGTGGACTGGTAGAAGAATTTGAAGTTCCCATTGACCCTATAGAAGAGAAAGCAAGCGAATTACTTAGGCAATACCGGGAATTGAGGTTGGAGTATAACCGCCATCAGGATGATGCAAAGCTTGATAATCTCAGAATGCGTCATGAAATAATCGAAGAGATAAAAGAGCTTAACAGCAATGAAGAGTCCATTAATAAAACCTTTCATGAATTCAGGGAATTACAGAACAGATGGAGAGAAATCGGACCAATTCCGCAGCAGAATATAAATGATCTTTGGGAAACTTATCATCACCATATTGAAAAGTTCTACGATTATATTAAGATAAATCAGGAATTAAGGGATCTGGATTTAAAGAAGAATCTTGAAACTAAAATTCAGCTATGTGAAAAAGCCGAAAACCTTTTACTCGAGCCAAATGTTGTAAACGCCTTTGCAAGTCTGCAGGTATTGCATGAGCAGTGGAGAGAAATCGGCCCGGTTCCCAAGGAAAAGCGTTCAGAAATATGGGAGAGATTTAAAGAAGCAACATCCAAAATAAATAAGAAACATCAACATTATTATCAGGAGCTGAAAGACGCTCAGAATAAAAATCTTGAGTCAAAAGTGTTGTTATCTGATAAAGCCGAGGAAATATCAGTTGAAGAATTATTAAGTCATAAAGACTGGGTGCGCCGAACCAACGATATTCTGGAATTGCAAAAAGTTTGGAAAACAATTGGATTTGCTCCAAAAAAGGACAACAACAGGATATATAATCGTTTTCGCGCTGCCTGTGATAAATTTTTCGAAAGAAAAAGGAGTTTTTATGCTCAGAATCAGGATGTACAGGGATCAAATCTGCAATTAAAACTTGAGTTCTGCTTACAGGCTGAAGTTATGCAGGACAGTACAGACTGGAAGAAAACGACTGATGATTTTATTCATCTTCAGAGAAAATGGAAGGAAACAGGTCCTGCACCAAGAAAACATTCAGAACAGGTCTGGAAACGGTTTCGTAATGCCTGTGATAAATTCTTTGCCAGTAAAACAGAGTTCTTTTCAACCATAGATACAAGATTTGAAGAAAACCTTGCATCAAAAGAAGCAATTATCAAAGAAATTGAGAGTTTCGTAAAAACCGGAAACAGCAATTCAGATCTTGAAAAATTGCAGGCATACCAAAGGCAATGGACTGAAATTGGTTTTGTTCCCTACGATAAAAAAGATGATCTTCAGCAAAGGTACAGGGATGCCGTAAACACTCAATTCGATGGTCTTGAGGTTGATGAAAATAAAAAAAGCCTGCTGAAATTTAAAAACAGAATCGAAGGCCTGCTTCAAAAAGCAAATCAGGAATCCAAGATCCGCTTTGAAAGAGAAAAATATATGATCAAATTGCAACAACTCAAGACTGACATTGGTGTATGGGAAAATAACATCGGATTTTTCGCAAACACTAGTAAAGCCGAGTCAATGCTTAAAGATTTTGCAATTAAGATTAAAGAAGCCCGTGATGCCATTAACCTACTCGAAGAGAAAATAAATATTATTGATGATTTAAATATTGATTAATGTGTTAGGTATTAAAATTTCTTGATTATTTAAATTGTTCCCGAAAACACATGTTAATTGACTTATATATTATCCCTTATAGGCAATATCCTCTGTTAGTTTTTTGTTATCTTTTGAAGCCGCATTACTCCGATGAAACCTTTTATTGTTTTTCTTGACGTAAAATTGCACCATCGAGAATAAATTATTTACTTTGCGGACAGATTTAAAAAATTATAAAATTGGCCGCAACTAAGTATATTTTTGTTACAGGTGGAGTAACGTCCTCGCTGGGAAAGGGCATTATTTCAGCCTCGCTGGCCAAGCTGTTGCAAGCCAGAGGATATCATGTCACTATTCAGAAACTGGATCCATACATCAATGTTGACCCTGGAACGTTGAATCCATATGAACATGGTGAGTGTTTTGTAACCGATGACGGTGCTGAAACCGACCTTGATCTTGGTCATTACGAAAGATTTCTAGATGTTCAGACCTCACAGGCTAATAATGTAACTACCGGTCGTATCTACCAGTCTGTAATAAATAAGGAAAGAAAAGGAGATTATTTGGGAAAGACTGTTCAGGTAATCCCACATATTACTGATGAAATTAAACGTAGAATAAAACTTTTAGGAACACGGTTCAACTACGACGTTGTTATTACAGAAATTGGAGGAACAGTTGGCGATATTGAATCACTGCCTTATATCGAGTCAGTCCGCCAGCTTAAATGGGAGCTGGGACATGGGAATTCACTGGTAATCCATCTTACCCTTGTTCCTTACCTTGCAGCCTCAGGTGAACTTAAAACCAAGCCTACTCAGCATTCTGTTAAGGCATTGCTTGAAAACGGTGTTCAACCCGACATACTGGTACTCAGAACAGAACACACCTTAAATAAAGAGCTTCGTAAGAAAGTTGCCCTTTTCTGTAACGTTGAGCTCGAATCGGTAATCGAATCAATAGATGTTAAAACGATTTATGAAGTGCCCATTCTGATGCAGAATGAAAAGCTGGATGAAACGGTACTGCGTAAACTGAATATGCCTCCTGGAACTCCTCCGGAATTAAAACCATGGAAATCCATGGTGAAGAAGCTTAAAAATCCAAAGAGAACTGTAAAGATCGCATTAGTAGGTAAATATGTTGAGTTACAGGATTCTTATAAGTCTATCATTGAATCACTCACACACGGTGGAGCCACCAATGAAACTAAAATTGACCTTAATTGCATTCATTCTGAGACCATTTCTGCAGATAATGTTGGGGAAAAATTAAACGGCTATGATGGTATTATTGTAGCACCCGGTTTTGGTGACAGAGGTATTGAAGGAAAGATACTTGCAGTGCAGTATGCCAGAGAAAATAAAATACCTTATTTGGGTATTTGCCTTGGTATGCAATGTGCTGTAATTGAATTTGCTAGAAATATTCTTGGTCTTAAAGATGCACACTCCACCGAAATGACTCGAATGACGGCTCATCCTGTAATTGATCTTATGGAAGAGCAAAAAGGTGTCACCGAAAAAGGAGGTACCATGCGACTTGGAGGGTATCCCTGTGATATAAAAGCTGGAACCCTTGCTTTTAAAATTTACAAAGAATCTCATATAAGGGAAAGGCATCGTCACAGATATGAGTTTAATAACGATTATCTCCCACAGTTTGAAGCACACGGAATGATTGCTTCCGGCATCAATCCCGATAGTCAGCTCGTGGAAATAATGGAGCAACCTGAACATCCTTTCTTTATTGGTGTGCAGTTCCATCCGGAGTACAGAAGTACTGTGCTCAATCCTCATCCCCTTTTTATAAACTTCATTTCTGCTGCTGTAATCTACATGGGAAATAATCAGACAGAAAAATAATTATATTATCAAATCAATTGAAACTTTATTAAATGGACAGAAATTCAATTATTGGAATTGTTATTATTGCTGGAATATTAATAGGCTATACATTCCTTACCAAACCAAGTCGTGAAGAAATTGCTCAGCAAAAACACTATGCTGATTCAATCCAGTTGGTAGAAATTGCTAAGGCTGCTGCTCAGAAAACAGCAACTGCCAGTTTCGACAGCCTTCCAAAACAAAACCAATCACCAGCACTCCAGGCGGCATCCAATACCGCCAATTTAGGGATTTTTGCCAGCCACTCAGAAGGTCAGTCAAAACTTTATACCATCCAAAACAACAAGCTTAAAATTGTTATTTCCAGTCAGGGTGCAAAACCATATCAGGTTGAACTTAAGGATTATAAGACTTTTGATAAAAGACCAGTGATCCTTTTTGAAGGTGATTCAAGTTTAATGGGATTGGAATTTTTCTCAGATGGGAAAACAATTTCAACCAATCACTTGTATTTCGATACTGATGAAAAGAGTAATGATATTGTAGTAACCGATACTCCTCAGAGCATAAGCTTTAATTTGCTTGTCGACAGTCTGGGTGGTTTTATTGAATACACCTATACTCTATATCCGGATAAATATTTCCTCGATTTTAAAGTAAAAATGAACGGAATGGATCAGTATCGAACTGATAATGTTCAGCTCAAATGGGAAATCTATTCACCTCAGCAGGAAATGGGCAGAACCAACGAGAGCAGTTATACAAACCTGTACTACCGTTTTCTCGACGGAGATGTTGAGAAATTTAAAGAGCGGTCGAAAAAGGATATTCAAGAAATCACCGAATCAACTAAAATTCAATGGGTAGGGTATAAGCAGCAGTTTTTCGCATCTGCCATTGTTTCAGATAAAATACCCTTTGAAGGTGCATATATGAAGATGGAAAATCTTCCTGAGAATAGTAAGTATATAAAGAAATTTTCAAGTGAGCTTTCCATTCCATATGCCAGAACAGCGGAGTTCGAAATGCCAATGCATTTTTATTTCGGTCCTACACATTTTCAGACTTTAAAGAAGATAGGATTTAAGCTGGAAGAACTGGTAACTCTTGGAAGTTCTATTATTCGGTGGATTAACCAATTTGTTGTTATACCTATTTTTAACTGGCTAGACAATTTTATTTCCAATTATGGAATTATTATTTTACTCCTTACGGTAATTATTAAAATTGCACTCTTGCCACTTACCTATCGATCCTATCTATCGATGGCAAAAATGCGTGTTCTGAAACCGCAGATTGATGAAATTAATCTGAAAATCCCCAAAGAAAAAGCTATGGAGCGTCAACAGGCAACAATGGCGCTATACAAGAAAGTGGGGGTTAATCCGATGGGAGGATGTTTGCCCATGATATTACAGATGCCTATTCTGTATGCTATGTTCAGATTTTTCCCTTCATCTATTGAATTAAGACAGGAATCATTTCTTTGGGCACATGACCTTTCAACCTATGATTCTATTCTTACTCTCCCATTTACTATTCCTATGTATGGCGCACATGTTAGCTTGTTTACCATCTTGATGACAATAACAACCTTGTTATCAATGAAGATGAGCGGTCAGACCCCAGGAGCAGATTCAGCGATGCCGGGAATGAAAACTATGATGTATATTATGCCTGTAATGTTTATGCTTATTCTGAACAGCTTCTCAGCAGGTTTGACATACTACTACTTCCTTGCAAACGTAATAACCATTGGACAGAATTATCTATTCAAGTTTTTCATTGATGAAGAAGCAATTCTGAAAAAGCTGAATAGCAAGAAAGCGAAGGCGACGGATGGAAAGAAATCCTCGTTTCAGCAGAAACTTGAAGATATGGCTAAGAAAAAGGGATATAAACTACCGAAATAAGCGGTAGTAATGGGATAGTTAGCGAGAATAGCTGTAGAGTAGAATATTCATTTATAACTATTGTATGGAGGTGGTTTCCAAGTTTTAACCTTCCATCTCCCTCTGTAGCGCAGCCATTTTTATAGCCGTAATAGCCGATTCATCGCCCTTATTACCATGTTTTCCTCCTGCACGATCCATAGCCTGTTGCTGATTATCTGTTGTGAGTAAACCAAAAATAAAGGGTATATTATTATTCAGATTCAAGTCGGTAATTCCATAGCTTACGCCCTGACAAATGAAGTCAAAATGCCTTGTCTCACCTTGTATCACACAACCAAGGCAAATAACTGCATCAACATCCCTGTACTCAGCAAAAAACTGGCCACCCAGAGTTAGCTCAAAACTACCTGGTACCCATTTCACTTCTATATTTTTATCTTTGGCTCCATGAGCTTTTAAAGTTTTTAGAGCACCTTCAAGCAGAGAGTGGGTAATTTCTAGGTTCCATTCAGATACAACAATTCCAAATTTCATTTCAGATGCATCAGGAATTTTGGTGGAATCGTAAGAACTGAGGTTTTTGAGACTACTGGCCATATTTGGATTTTTATTAAAAAAAATGTTAATAAATAGTAATTGGCAAAAGTTTACAAAAGCTATAACCTGCATTTAATCTGGTTACATGCAAAAAAAAAGTATCAGCAATAAAATTACTGATACTTTACTTATAAAAAAGAATAATATATTATAAACCTGCTTTTAACTCAACTCTGGCAATATATTTATCCATTTCTCTTCCTTCCTGACTTTCAGGATAAGTGGTTTTGATTCTTGAATAAACATCGTGTGCCTTTTTATATTGTTTAAGTTCTTCATATACAAGCCCTGCTTTTTTTAATAGTATAGGACTTGAGAAATTATTTTCAAATTTTTCAGCACCTTCAATATACGTGTTTGCAGCATCTTCATATTTAATATCGCCGGAATATGCATCACCCAGAGATGAATATTTTGAAGCTCCGATTAGAATGTCATCGGTTTTGAATTTCTCAAGATATGAAATTGCGTTTTTGTTATCACCAATATTAAGGTAACATACACCAGCATAATATTTTGCTAGGTTGGATGATTTTGTCATGCCGTAATCATCAATAATCTGAAGGAATCCAGGATAAGTGCCATAACCATTTAACGCAAGATTAAATGAATCTTTATCAAAAAACTTTTCAGCCATAAACATCTCTTTCGAAGCGTTTACTTCTCTAGGAGCCAGATAATACCTTTTAGTTCCGATAACTATAACAACAGCTAGAATTATTCCGGTAAGGATATAAATAAGCAATTTCTGGTTTTCTTCTATGAATCTTTCAGATTTTGTGAGTGCAAGCTCTATGCCTTCAAATCCGGCATCCTGATGTTCATTCTTCGCTTTATTGGACATTTTTTTTGAACGATTTATTAGGTAATTTTTTAACAAACGCAAATGTAATAGATTTTTATTAATTACTACACCTGATTGTGAAAGTATTTATACCTGTCAGGTGTTAGACCTGTCAGGTTTATTCTTTAACTTTACCCATTCAACATAGGATATGCACCTTAAAAAACTTTCCATAGTAAACTTTAAGAATTACGAACAAGCTGAGTTCAATTTCAGCGACCGCATAAACTGCTTTGTAGGAAACAACGGTGTGGGTAAAACCAACCTCATGGATGCCATACATTATTTGGCTTTAGCAAAATCCTACTTCAATGCTGTGGATAGCCAAAATATCAGACATGGCAATGATTTTGCAGTTATTCAGGGCGATTTTGAAAGGGAGGATCATCCGGAGGCTATCTATTGCGGAATTCAGAGAAATAAAAGAAAAATATTCAGACGTAATAAAAAGGACTACCAGAAGCTCTCAGAGCATATTGGACTAATTCCTCTGGTCATGATCTCACCTTCAGACAGCAGCCTCATCCTTGAAGGTGGAGAAGAAAGAAGGAAATTTATTAATTCTGTTATTGCTCAGTTCGATCGTAATTACCTTGAAAACCTGATTCAGTATAATCATGCATTGATTCAGAGAAACAAACTGCTTAAGGATATTAATGGTTCAGAGAAATTCGATCGGGATTATTTATCTGTTTGGGATGATCAGCTAATTAATTACGGACAAAAAATATTTGAAGCCAGAAAAGACTTTATTCAAAAACTTCTTCCGGTATTCACTCAGTTTTATAGCACCATTTCGGGGGAAAAAGAACAGGTTGATCTAATTTATGAAAGTCAGTTGTTCGACAGAGATATGAAGACTCTTCTGAAAGATTCATTGAGGAAAGACCTGATATTACAATATACTACAACAGGGATTCATAAAGACGAACTAGATATGAAACTTGGTGGATATCCTCTTAAAAAAACAGGATCTCAAGGCCAGCAAAAAACGTTTGTAGTGGCTTTGAAACTTGCAAAATTCGATTTTATAAAAAATATCAGTAAGATGAATCCTATCTTATTGTTAGATGACATTTTTGATAAATTTGATCATAGCCGCGTTGAACAAATTATTAGACTTGTAGCTGAAAATAATTTCGGACAAATTTTTATTACCGACACCAGTATATCTCACCTTAAGAAAATCCTTGAAGAAATAAAAATTGCTCACCAGATATTTATTATTTCAGACACTCAGACTATACGCGAAGCAAAATGAGAAAGAGCCAGACACAAAATATCTCGCAAATAATCTCCACCATTCTAAAAGCAAATGGACTAGAAGACAAGCTCGCAGAAACCCGCCTGATTCAGTCATGGGAAGAATTATTAGGGAAAAGTGTAGCTCGACTAACAAAAAGCCTGTACATCAAAAACAGAGTCCTTTTCGTAAGTCTCAATTCTTCAGTAGTCAGGAACGAACTGCTTATGATAAAAAAAGATATTCTGATCCGGCTAAATGAAAAAGCCGGAAAATGCATAATCGATGATATTATCCTGCGATAAAACCCGCAATCAGTTTTCCTGATTTTTGTAAAACCTTTCTCCCCTGCTGAAGAAGAAATCACATTCAAGCATTGCATTATCGTCACTGTCTGAGCCGTGTACAGCATTTTTCTGCATTGATTCAGCGAAGAGTTTTCGAATTGTTCCTTCTTCAGCTTTGCTTGGATCAGTAGCACCAATGATCTTACGGTAATCCTCAACCGCATTCTCTTTTTCCAAAATAGCCACCACGATCGGACCAGAGCTCATAAATTCTACTAAATCATTGTAAAAGGGCCTTTCACGGTGCACTGAATAAAATTCCTGAGCCTGTTTCAAAGTAAGACGGGTCAGTCGCATGCCGGCAATATGAAATCCTTTTTCATTAATGATCTTAAGAATTGGACCGATATACTCATTTGCTACCGCTCCGGGCTTGATAATAGTAAAAGTTAATCTTCCTTTCATGTTGTGAATATTTTATTTCTTTTGCGAATATATTTATTTTTTTCCGAAACTCTTTTTTTTAATCATTTTAGTTTAAATGCACCTCTAAATTCTAAATTCTTCTTCATATTCCCCCAAAATAAATTTTATCTTTACCCGAACTAAATCAAAAATATTGAAATCATTAAATCAGAACGACATTTCCCGCCTAAAAGAGCTTCTTGATAAATCGGATAGGATTCTTATTACAACTCATCACAATGCTGACGGAGATGCCATTGGTTCTACAATCGGACTTGGCTTGGTACTTAAAAAGGCAGGTAAAAAGGTAAACATTGTAACACCGAATGAATATCCCCACTTTCTAAAATGGATGCAGGGTTCAGAAATGATTACCGTTTTTAAGGGTAATGAAGAAAAGGTGAAAAAGATGGCAGACGAAGCAGAGCTTCTGTTTTGTGTAGATTATAATGACCCAAGCAGACTGAAATATGCTTCCAAAACTATATTCGAAAGTAAAGCTACAGTCATACTTATTGACCACCATCCGAATCCGGTTAATTTTGCAAATATTACTATTTCGGAAACAGACCTTGGTTCAGCTTCTGAACTCGTTTTTCATGTTATAAATCATTTAGGATTAGGACATTTAGTTGATTCTGATAGTGCAAGCGCATTATATGCTGGAATCATTACAGATACTGGATGCTTCAGCTTTTCCTGCTCATACCCTGGAGTTTTTGAGGTAGTTGCACAACTCATTGGGTATGGTTTTCCCAAAGACGAAATTCATGCAAGAATATATGATAACTACTCCGACACCCGCATTCGACTTATGGGTTATTGCCTGAATGAGAAAATGATAATCCTGCCTGAATACAGCACAGCGTACATAAGTCTTACACAAAGTGAACTCGATCGTTTTAATCATGTTCCGGGCGATACAGAAGGTTTTGTGAATTTGCCATTTTCCATCAAGGGGATTAAATTAACCGCATTTTTTATGGAAAAAAAAGATCACGTAAAGATGTCGTTCAGATCCAGAGGGAGTTTCTCTGTTAACGACCTGGCTAAGAATAATTTCAGGGGAGGAGGGCACGTAAATGCAGCCGGTGCTGAGTGGGATCTTCCAATGGAAAATACAATACAAAGATTCCTGGATATTTTGCCAAATTATGCTGATCAACTCAAATGAAAAAATTCATATTACATATTCTATTACTTATTTTGGCCTTTGGTTCATGCAAACCTGTGGTTCAGCAACAAACTACCGATCCGGCCATTCTAGGAAAAAAGAAAGAAAAGGCGCTGATAAATATAAATAATTATTTAGCCCGGAGAAATCAGGAACTTTTGCAGCAGTTTGTGAAACGGACAGAACTTCAGGGTCGGGAAACAGGATCGGGACTTTGGTATGGAATTTATGAGAAAGGTACCGGGAATGCAGTTGCGAGTGGTGATTTGGTTGAATTTACATTTTATTTAAGTTTACTCGATGGCACACCCATCGATTCCACTACTATTGAGCAGCCTAAATCATTCAGATCGGGCAAAGGAGGATTAGAAGCAGGACTTGAAGAAGGGGTTTTACTCCTTCATGAAGGGGATCGTGTTCGTTTTATAATTCCTCCTCATCTTGCATATGGTAATTTTGGTAATGACGAAAAAATTCCTCCAGGGGCATTCCTTTTTTACGATCTGCATCTTATTGCTGTAAATCCCTAGTTATGAAGACTGTTTTAATTTTATTTATAGCAATTATTCTGTTTAGTGCATGTTCCCGTTACCCCGGATATAAACGACTTACTTCAGATATATATTTTTCTCTGGTTCAATTTGACGGCAATAATAAAAATGTCGTTGCCGGAGACTATGTCACAATAAAAATTGAATATCGTACTCAAAAAGATTCTGTTTTTTTTTCCGGTGTGAGGAAAATTAAAATCAATGAACCTACTGATGCAACTTCTATTGACCATTGTTTTCTGAAAATGAATCAGGGGGATAGTGTATCAATTATTCTTCCCGCTGTAAAATTCTTTTCCAACACACTTAAGCGGAGCTTGCCGGAGTTTATTCCCGAAAACGAGTACATGAAAATGAATATTAAACTCCTTGAAGTTCAATCTGAAAAAGAATTCCAAATCGAAAAGCAGCTTTTTCTGACCTGGTCTGTCGAATTATCAGAATATGAAAATATACTTTTGCGGAAATTTCTAAAAGAAGAAAAACCTGATATTCAAGCCAAACCCGAAGGTTTTTATATTATAGGAATGCAAGATGGAAATGGGCGAAGACCTAAAAAAGGTGATCATATTTGGGTCCATTATGAAGGGAAATTCCTGAATGGAAAATTCTTTGATGGAACTTATCGTTCTCATGAACCGGTTGATTTTATCTATGGTACCCAACTTGTACTTATTACTGGCCTTGAGCAGGCACTTGCATACATGTCTGAGGGAGAAAAAGCTATGGTGATTTTGCCATCAGACCTGGCTTTTGGCGGAAAAGGTGATGAATTTGGAATAATCCCTCCATATACATCCCTCATTTATACTCTTGAAATTGTTAAAATTGAATAATTTTGGTTTCTCAGGCAACCAATTTGCTTACCTTTGCATCTATTGATAGTAACACATATAAAAAAATATGAATAATAGATTTATGTCTATCGCCGCAATTGCGGGTGTAATGGTGCTCTCTGTTTCTTCCTGCCTGAAAGATGACAGTGAAGCTAAAAGGGTTGAAGAAAAAAAGATTCTTGCTGATTATATCACCACAAATTATCCATCTGTTGAACCTTCATCATCAGGCTTGTATTTTATAGAAACTCAGCATGGAACAGGCGATTCAATTAAGGCAATCAACTGGATGGAAATAAAATATACTGCAAGATTAGTTTCCAATAATCAAGTAGTAATGACTTCAGATATGCAGATTGCAAAAGACAATAATATATATCTGGAAGGAACCTTTTATGGCCCAACCAGACTTATACTTGGCCAGATTAGACCAATTGCACTGAATGAAGGTATTGCAAAAATGAAAGAAGGAGGAAAAGTAAGGTTAATATTCCCTTCTGATATAGGTTTAGGAGGAGTTTCAAACGGAAATATTCCCGCTTATAGTTCATTGATTTTCGATATTGAACTATTCAAAGTTATACCTGATATTAAAGCTTATGAGAGTAGCTTAATGCTTTCATACCTTACTGCGCATAATATGTCTACAGATTCTACCTCAACAGGGATATATTTTAGTGAAACGACTCCCGGAACTGGTGATTTCCCTGTAGATGGAAAGCTTGTTACTGTGACTTATAAAGCAAAGCTCTTAAATGGAACCGTTTTTGATAATAGTGGAAAATCGTTTAGCCTCACCATTGGCAATCAACAAGTCATTCCTGGTTTTGAAGAGGGAGTAAAACTTCTTCGGAAAGGAGGCTCAGGAACGGTTGTAATTCCTAATTATTATGCTTATGGTGAGTACGGACGGTATAACAATTCCGGACGATACGTTATTCCACCTTTTTCAACACTTGTTTTTGACATAAGTGTTACGTCTATTGCAAAATAGACCTCAGGTTCAGGCTTGGATTAAAAATACTGTAGGTTGTTTATCCAGGTCTGCACCAGTTTTTTTCCAGTTTCCAATTGTTCTGACAATTACACTCTCATTGTCTGTGGTCAAATTTTTTGCAACACATAATTTTGTTGAAGGATTGCAGATTTTAAGCAACTCTTCAAATAATCTCATATTTCTGTAGGGAGTTTCAATAAAAATCTGAGTCTGCTTTTCCAGTTTTGATCTAGATTCCATATCTTTTAGTGCTGCTGAAAGTTCATTTTTTTCGACAGGCAAATACCCTCTAAAAGCAAAGTTTTGTCCATTCATACCGGAGGCCATCAATGCCATTAAAATCGAGGAGGGACCTGTTAGCGGTACAACTTTTAGACCCCGCTGGTGTGCAATTTCAACAACAATGGCTCCGGGATCCGCTACTGCAGGTACACCGGCTTCAGAAATTACTCCAACATCATGCCCATCGGCACAGGGAGTCAGAAACTCAGGAATATCGGATTGTTTTGTATGCTTGTTAAGTTCGTAAAATATGATATCATCAATTTTATTTGGGTAGCCTGTTTTTACAAGATACCTCCTGGCGTTTCGAATGTCTTCAACAATAAAGTGCCTTAAAGAATGTATAATCTGTATTACACCGGAGGGAATCACATCTCCTGTTGGGGTATCTCCAAGGGTGTTCGGTATCAGATAGACCTTTCCAGACATGTTTTTTTTTGATAAAGATAGAGAAGAATTTCAAAAATAATTGAGGATGTAACAAAGAGTCTTTTTTTATACCTTCATATCATCATTCCTCTTATCTTAGTACTGCTAAAAACAAAGCCTTGAAAGTAACATTTTTGGGTACCGGAACTTCTCAGGGAGTACCTGTAATCGGTTGCAAATGTCAAACATGTAGTTCAGAGGATGTAAAGGATAAGCGATTGCGATCTTCAATTCTCATCGAACTGGATAATTCATGCATGGTTATAGATACCGGACCAGACTTCCGACAGCAAATGCTCCGTGCAGATGTAGAAAAACTCGATGCGGTACTATTCACACATGAACACAGAGATCATATTGCCGGACTTGATGATATTAGAGCTTACAATTTCATCCTCCAGCAACCAATGGATGTTTATGCGGAGGAAAGGGTTTTTAGAGCTCTAAATTATGAGTTCCCTTACATTTTTGCTGAGAAAAAATACCCGGGTGTACCGCAGCTTAATGTAAACATTATAAATAATTTTACTTTTCATATTAATGGAATTCCTATTCTTCCGATCAGGGTAATGCATTATAGACTTCCTGTTCTCGGATACAGAATAGGCCAGTTTGCTTATATTACTGATGCGAACTACATTTCAGAAGAAGAGATGGAAAAACTTATTGGAGTTAAGTACCTTGTTATTAATGCACTTCGGAAAGAAAAGCACATTTCGCATTTCACCCTCGAACAGGCATTGCAGGTTATTCGTCAATTGAGCCCTAAACGAGCCTACCTTACTCACCTGAGTCATCAGATGGGAAGGCATTCCGAGGTACAAAAGGAACTTCCGCCAAATGTTCTCTTATCTTATGATGAATTATCTTTTGAGTGTTAAGCATTTTGGCGACTTATAAATAGTATTGATTGAATATTTTCAGTTTATACTTGCAATTTAAGAAATCACCATCAAAATTGAGTCTTGGCAAATGAACAACTACCAGAAAAAAACAAAAGCTGAGCTCATTGCTGAGCTTAATGAATTGATAATTAAATATATGTAATTGAAATAGTTAATGTTTTTCATTCACTATAAACCTTCAGACTGAAAAAGTTAAGTTTAGATTGAAAAAGAATAAATTTTCCAATTTAAAATGTGGTAGTATATATTTAATTATATCAGCAGAACCTCCAAAATATTTTTAAAAGCATATAAAAACCCATCCTTTTCCTATATATTTGAAACCAAATTCAAAAAAATCCTTTCAATTATATAGTTCTGATATGGGAATGACAATCGTAGAAAAAATTCTTGCAAGTCACGCAGGAAAATTATCTGTAAAGCCCGGAGAAATAATTGACGTTTCAATAGACGCCCGCGTTGCTCGTGATTTTGGGGGCGCTAACGTTGTTAAAAATATTGAAGATAACCATCTTGGCGTTGAAGATCCTTCAAAAACCTTTTTCACCTTCGATTGCAATCCTACAGGATCAGATCAGAAATACGCTGTAAATCAACAGCTTTGCAGACTGTTTTCTAGGAAACATGGCATTAAAGTTTATGATATCGATAAGGGAATTGGAACACATATTCTGATTGAAGAGGGACTTGCTTATCCCGGTTCAACAGCTGTTTCTACCGACTCACATGCAAATATTCTTGGAGCTGTTGGTTCGTTTGGACAGGGAATGGGTGATATTGATATCGCAGCAGCTTGGGCAAAAGGCAAAGTCTGGTTTAAGGTTCCTCAAAGTGTTCGTTTTAATCTCAAGGGAAAATTTCCTAAAGGATTAACTTCAAAAGATATTGTTCTTAATCTTTTAGCCCAGTTTGGCGCAAACAGCATGCTTGGGTATTCAATTGAAATTTATGGGGATGATGTCGATTCATTAGGCCTGGATGACAGAATTACCATTTCTTCAATGGCAACCGAGATGGGCGCAATTATTATACTTTTCCCTCCAAACCGTATTGTTCAGGTATATTGCGAAGCACGTTCCGGTAGAAAAATCCCACCGGTTTTCGCTGATGATGATGCATTTTATTCAAAGCATTTTGACATCGATGTCTCGGTATTCAAAACTATGGTTGCCCGCCCTGGAAAGCCCCATGATGCTGTAGATATTGATAAAGTTAGAAAAATTAAGATCGACTCGGCATTTATCGGAAGTTGCACCAATGGTCGCATTGAAGATATGAGGGTTGCTGCAGCAGTTTTGAAAGGCAGAAAAGTAGCTCCAGGAGTTGTATTGAAAATTGTACCTTCCACTGACCTTGTTTGGCGCAGATGCCTTGATGAAGGCTTGCTGGAAATTTTTAAAGATGCAGGTGCAATGATTTCAAATGCCGGTTGTGCCGGTTGTGCTGCCGGACAAGTGGGCCAAAATGGACAGGGAGAAATTACTGTAAGTACCGGTAACCGCAATTTTACCGGGAAACAAGGAAAAGGTGAAGTGTACCTCGCTTCTCCTGGTATAGCAGCCGCATCGGCTATTGCTGGTTATATTACTACTCCTGATCAGATACCTGACCAGCCGGCTCTGTTTTCGGAAACTGTTTTGGAGAAATCAGCTGAGAAAAATTCAGGAATGAAAAAAGCTATAGCCGATAAGCCTGATGTAGTCAGCGGAAGGGTTTGGAATATCCCCATAGATAATATCGATACCGATATGATTTTTCATAACCGTTACCTGACTATTACCAAACCTGAAGAAATGGCTCAATATACCTTCGATAACTTAGAGGGATATGAGGATTTTGCCAAAAAAGCAAAAAAAGGTGATATCGTAGTAGTCGGAAAAAACTTCGGATCCGGAAGTTCACGCCAACAGGCAGTTGATTGTTTTGCCGCTCTTGGAATTCAATGTCTTATCGCAGAATCATTTGGATCAATTTATGAAAGAAATGCCATAAATGCTGCATTTCCAATAGTTGCCTGTGAGAATGTCCAAACACTGAATCTTGAATCCGGAAATGAGATTAATGTGGATTTTTTACATGGAAAAATTACTAATAACACAAAAATGCTTACAGTAGATTCCGGGAAATTTTCTGAAGTGCAAATGGAAATTTACAGGAATGACGGACTTTTTTAACTTCTTATGAAGCCAGTTGAAAGACTGAAATCCAAAAATCAGAAACATAGATAAAAATATAAACATCACAAACCAACAACAAAGCATGAAACTAATTATTCCCGAAGGATACAAATCAATTCTTGACCTAAAACAAACTGAAAAAGCAATTAAGGAAGTTAAGGATTTTTTCGAATCTTCCTTATCATCAGAACTCAAACTGCGCAGGGTTACCGCTCCTTTATTTGTAATGAGGGGCACTGGTATAAACGACGATTTAAATGGCATTGAAAGACCAGTCTCTTTCCCAATACTTGATCTAGGCAACGCTACTGCTGAAGTAGTTCAGTCGCTGGCCAAGTGGAAACGAATGATGCTTTGCGATTACGATATCCGCATGAATTATGGCATTTATACTGATATGAATGCACTTCGTCCCGATGAAGAACTTGATAATTTACATTCTGTATATGTTGATCAATGGGACTGGGAGAAAGTAATATCCGCCGAAAACAGAAATCTCGATTACCTCAAGGATATCGTAAACCGTGTGTACCGTTCCATGGTTCGCACTGAATTTGTAATATATGAGTTGTATCCTGATATTGAACCAATTTTACCAGAAAATATCACCTTTTTTCATGCCGAGGAATTGCTGGAAATGTATCCTCAATTAACTCCTAAACAACGAGAAGACAAGGTTGCGGAAAAATACGGTGCCGTTTTTATTATTGGTATCGGGGGAGAAATGGCAGATGGCAAACCTCACGATGGTCGTGCTCCTGACTATGATGATTGGACAACCCCAACAGTAAAAGGCTACAAAGGCCTCAACGGAGATATTATCCTGTGGAATCCCATTCTGAAGCTTGCTTTTGAAGTATCTTCAATGGGAATTAGAGTCGATAAAGCAGCTATGGAACTACAACTCAAGCTTCGCGGACAGGAGCAGAGGAGTAGTCTGCAATTTCACAGAAGATTGTTGAGTGGCGAATTGCCTGAATCTATTGGTGGTGGAATAGGCCAATCCCGCATGTGTATGTTTTTCCTCAGAAAAGCACATATCGGCGAGATTCAGAGCTCTGTATGGCCCGGTGAAATGGTGGCCCATTGCAAGAAAAGCGGGATACTCTTGATTTGAGGCAATGTTTTAAAAAATAGTTTGATGTTTTTTAAAATCAACTGGCAATCCAGTTCACTAATCCCTTTTTGTCAATAATTTCCATCAGTTTCTGTGGCAATGGCTGGAATGTAAAGCTTTTGCCAGCAACGCTGATTTTGCCACCCATGAAATCAATTTCTACGCTATCGCCCGGCTGATATGCTTCCACTGCCTCGGGAAACACAATTAATGCAAGTCCCTGGTTTATAGAAGAACGGTAAAATATCCTGTTAACGGATTTTACTATGATGGCTTTTATTCCGGCATACGCAAGTCCCACTGATGGATGTTCCCTGGAGCTGCCACAACCGAAGTTTTCACCTGCAAATATTATGTCGCCTTTTTCAACATTCTTGCAGAAATTCGGATCAAATCCGGCAAAAAGATGAGGCATAATTGCTGCTGCATCCGAACTGTTGACATTATAAGTGAGGTTTCCTGCAAACATCTGATCAGTATTCATGTTATCAGCATCCTTATAATTCCAAATGTTTCCAGTTTTCCGGTTTTCAGATGCGGAAATATGTAGTGTCTGTGAATCTTCCCGGGTATATGGAAATTTTTCCATATAGCCATCAATGCGGGGATCAGTTATTACACCTTTCAAAGCCGACCATGCCACTGTTGCCGGCGAGGCGAGGTAGATAGAAGCTTTTTCATTCCCCATTCGCCCGAGAAAATTACGGTTGGCGGTTGAAATCACTGTTTGGCCGTCGGCTGGAATACCCTGACCGGTACCCAGGCAAGGTCCGCAAGAAGAACTGAGTACATTTGCACCGGCAGTCATAAGAATTTCAATAATTCCTTCTTTCATAGCCTGCATATAGGTTTCCCTTGACGCAGGGATCACGTTAAGTTGGAATCCGGGTTTTACGGTTTTTCCTTTTAGAATATCGGCAGCGATCCTAAGATCTTCGATTCTTCCATTTGTACACGTGCCAATAAGTCCCTGATGAACGATTGTGCCTTCCACCTCTTTAACTGAATGAACGTTTTCAACATTGTGAGGTGCTGCAACGAGTGGGTAAATTTCATTGAGGTTAATACTGATTTCCTTAGAGTATTTAGCACCCTGATCGGCCCATATTCCATCAAGTTTTTTTAGCCCATAATAGCCGGCAAGTATTTCATCAGGAGGAAAGACGGCATTCTTGGCACCCATTTCAGAAGCCAGATTTGCTAGGGTCATACGATCTGAAATTTCGAGGGAGGAAACACCTTCACCATGAAATTCGATCGACATATAATTTGCGCCATCAACACCTAACATCCCAATAATCCATAAGGAAAGGTCTTTTGCGTAAACACCTGCCCTGAGTTTGCTGGTGAGTGTGATTTTCAAAGTTTCCGGAACAAGAAACCACGTCTCTCCGCGACTCCAGATACCAGCCGATTCGGTACGATCGATTCCGGCTGCCAAAGCATTGAAGGCACCTGCAGTGCAGGTATGACTGTCGCTTCCTACGATAAGCATTCCCGGTTTTGCATGATAACTCATAATCTGATGGCAAATCCCCCGGCCTGCATCATAGAAATTTTTAATTCCCTGCTCCGAAACCATATCACGAATAGCCTGATAGTCATTAGCGAGCTTTGCATTTGTAGGTGGTGCGTTATGGTCAAGTACTATAAGTAATTGATCCGGAAATAATACTTTGCTGCCTTTCATTTTCTGAAAAGTCTTGTAAATACTTGCTGTATTATCGTGAGTTAGCAGAATATCGGGTTTACGGAATACGATTGCACCTGATGAGGCTCCGAGAATTTTTTCTACAAAAGTTTTAGGCATAGCAAATGTTTTTTACAAAAATCAGCAAAAAGCAGATTGAGTAGAACTGTGTATTTGATGTTGTATAATAGCAGAATTGAGAAAAATAGGGATATACAGAGAAAAATGAGCAGTTCAAATATTTAGTCTGGACTTGCTATTATTAGGAAATTAAACAACAAAGAATTAGTCAACCAGGAACCTAACAGATAGCCCGAATTCTTTGTTGTAGTAGCAGTACTGAGCGGATAAATCGTATCTGAAAACGTTTCCATATAAATAATAAAGTCCGCGACCCCAGGCATCATCAGCACTGCTCTCTGTTGAACTCCACCAGCCACCATCGAAGCCGAAATCATTAAAAATGCCCATCTCATTTCGGTAACCGCCAGGAAGACCATCAAATCCGCTTTTCTTTATATTACTACCCTTTTCAAGGGCATCTTTTCCGGGTTTCACTTTTTTATCTGTTACCTTACCTACCAGAAAATCAGTAAGTTTAGTCCATTCTACATCCCCTGGAATATGCGTTCCTTTTGGAGCTAATCCCCTTGGATCAGCAACAGCATACCAGTTATACAATTTCCCGTAATTTTCACCGATGCTTATGGAGTTATCGAAATTGCACCATGCAGGTTTGCCAGCATTCCCTAATTTTATCCATTCTTCAACTGTCCTAGCTTCAGGAATTGTATCCCCGTTTAAAAAAGTAACTACATCCAGATTTTCAGAAGACCATGTCTGTTTACCGATAGTAATTGTTTTGTAGGTTTTACCATCTCTTGAATCGATCAATGAGCCGGTTTCCTGAGCAAATATGGTCTGAATACTCAATAAAAATAATGGAAGCAGAAATAGAGACTTGTTTTTCATTACTAAATATTTTCGGATATAGCGATGCAATTTACAATGATAATTGAAATATATAATAATGATTTTCAAAATTATGCAATTCCCATGAAATATTAAAGGTCAATTATACAATAGTTTATAAGCGAAAAATCTGAATTCGGCAGAAGGATTCCCTAATTTTTAAATATTAACGCCACCAAAAATATTATTAATTGATGGAAATGCCGATTAATCGTCCGATTCCGAAGGTAATCGCAGCTGCCGCCAATCCAAATATCACTTGTCTGAATCCAGAGTACCATACGTTTTTACCTGTGAACAATGTTATAGCAGAACCTATGATAAATAATCCAAAAGCACTGCAAATTACACTTATTACAACGGCTTTAAAACCGCTTGAAAAGATGAATGGTAAAACAGGAATAACCGCGCCAATTGAAAATAAAATAAATGAATAAATGGCAGCCTCAATTGCTGAACCTTTTATTTCTTCTGCATTGATTCCAAGCTCTTCTTTTACAAGTACTTCATGGGCATGTGTCTTATCCTTCATTATCTCTTCAGACATCTTAAATGCCTGATCTTCAGGAATACCTTTGGCCATGTAAATTAGTGCAAGTTCGTGCTTTTCACCTTCAGGATTAGTTTCAAGTTCTTCCATTTCAATCTGCATTTGCTTTTCATATAGTTCTTGTGAACTTTTTACGGATATCCATTCCCCAAGCGCCATAGACAATGCACCTGCTAGCATTCCCGCGAGTCCGGCCATAAGAACACCTTTCTCCCCTGAAGTAGCACCTGCAATTCCCATTACAAGACTAAAATTTGAAACCAAACCATCATTTCCCCCTAAAACAGCTGCCCTGATTGCGTTTCCTCCAACAGACCGGTGGCGGGATTCGAATTTTGTAAGGTGTTTACCGGCAGTTGAAGTATCCTTTTCGAGAATCGACTGAAGGATTTTCACATGGTTAGTTTCTGTGCCTGTTATTTCATGTTGTTTCTTCTTTTTTGTAGTAAGAATGGCATTTGCAATACCTTTTTCAGTATCCATCAGCACGCCAAGAATATAATCGTACCCGAAAATTCGCCCAATAGTATTGAAAATTTTGGCTCTCCATGAAGGTTGCATTAAGTTTTCGAGACTCATATTCTCCTTTTTAGCAAATGCTTCCGCATGACCCTTTTCTATTTCACTCATCTGTCTGAACACATTTGCAATAGCCTCATCTTCTTCATGTTCAGCCAATATTTTGTATAAATACCAGGCGTCGACTTCAGTTTGAACGTTTTTATTCATTTAATAGGTGTTTAGGCTTTTGGTTTTTCCGAATCCCTTGTAAAATAGGGCATCCACCAGAAACTTAGTTATTTATTTTTTTTCAGTGGGATAAATGTACTAAGAAAGCATCTGATTTTTGCAATAGTTCTGAGCTTTTAGAATTGATTTTCAAAAGTTCACAATACGGAAATATCCAATAAATAGCTATCAGGGGAATTTGAATTTTTTACATACAAATAATTGTTTTCCTAAAGTTTATTTTGCGAAATTTGAAACTAATTGAAACATAAATTACCAAATATTGAATATTAATTGATATATAGCTTATTCTAAATAATTTAGTCCACTCAAAACCATATTCAATTTTAAAAAATCAAACAATGACTCTAAACCATCTTTTAAGCGGTAGTTTAATACTTTTGTTTTTTTCTATAAGTTCAAACCTAGCTTCTCAGATTCCCGGAGTAAGAATTGGGTCATTCGACAGGTTTTCAGATGTGGGAAATACTACAATCCCTGGAAATGCTAGCTTTTCTGAACCCTCGCAATCCTACAGAATTACCGGCTCAGGGTCCAACATCTGGTTTAAGGCTGATAGTTTTTCCTTTTTGCATACCAAGGTTTCGGGGGATTTTATCCTTCAGACAAGGCTTCGCTTTATTGGCGAAGGGCACGAACTGCACCGTAAATCAGGTATCATGATTCGAAGCTCAGCCTCACCGGAATCTCCTGTTGTAAGTTGTACAGTTCATGGGGATGGGTTGACTTCTCTGCAATACCGCACAAAAGCAGGAGAGGATATGAAAGAAGTAAAATTCACCATATCGGGTCCGGATGTACTTCAGCTTGAAAAGAAAGGGAATACCTATATCGTGTCTGTCGCGCATTTCGGAGAAGTGTATCAGGTTCAGTCAATTGAAAACATCGATCTGGGTGCAGAATTATTTGGGGGATTATTTGTGTGCTCTCATAACAGCAAATATTCAGAAGAAGTTGAGTTTACCAATACCCGAATTTTCAATACAGTTCCTGTTGATTTGGTACAATACAAAACCTATATCGGGAGTTTACTTGAAACTTTGGATGTAGAGACCGGAAACCGACAGATATTAGCCGGGTCGGAGGGTTCATGGCAGGCGCCAAACTGGACTCCGGATGGTAAAACTCTAATTTATAATTCAGATGGTTTGCTATATAATTTCGATCTTGAAAGCCGTATTTCAAGTATTTTATATACTGGTTTTGCCAATAAAAATAATAATGATCATGTATTGACTTTCGATGGCAAGCAGATAGGTATTTCGCACCATCCGGAAGAAACCAAAGGTCAATCGATGATATATACACTGCCCGTAACCGGAGGCGTTCCCAAAAAAATTACTGATAAAAGTCCTTCCTATTTCCATGGTTGGTCGCCCGATAATCAGTTTCTAATTTATACAGCTGAGCGAAACGGCGATTACGATATTTATAAAATCTCCAAAGATGGAGGTAAAGAGACGCAACTTACTACTTCTAAAGGCCTTGATGATGGCTCAGAATATTCATCTGATGGAAAATTCATATTTTTCTGCTCTACTAGAACAGGAACAATGCAAGTCTGGAGAATGACCCCCGATGGTAAAAATCAAACTCAGCTGACATTCGATGAACTGAACAACTGGTTTCCACATGTTTCGCCAGATAATAAATGGCTGGTATTTATTTCATTCCCAAAAGAAGTACCAGCTGATAAGCATCCTTTTTACGAAAGAGTTTACATCCGTTTGATGTCTGTTGATGGGGGTGAAGTAAAAGTTATCTCCTATTTATATGGAGGCCAGGGTACAATGAATGTTCCGAGTTGGTCGCCTGACAGCAAAAGAATTGCTTTTGTTTGTAACGGGATTTTTTGATTTATCCTTTCAACCTACAAATGCCTTAGAACATAGGTTTTTGTGATAATTTCGTCAAAAATAGATGGCGATTTTAAGAATAAGCAATTATGACTAGTGGATTTTTAGTTTTTTGAAACAGCATTATAAACGTCTCGAAACCGTTTACTGCTTTTTCGTATGTTTTAGAAACCAGTCAAACAGTCCTGCTTCCCCATAAGCATAAACCCATGTATCAACATGACGACCTTCAGGCAGAATCGTATATTCCACATTTGCTCCTATTTTCTTTAGAGCTTCCACCATTTCTGCGGATTGTTGTTCCGGAACGGCATCATCCTTTTTCCCATGAAATACCCATACTGGAATATCTTTAAGCTGGGAAACAAATGCTGGATTTCCACCTCCACAGATAGGGGCAATGGCAGCAAAATAATTAGGATAGTTTATGGCCAGTTCCCATGCCCCATATCCGCCCATACTAAGTCCGGTAAGGTAAACCCGACTTTTATCAATATTATAATTCTGTAAAACATCATCGATCATTTTCTTGAGAAGGAAAACATTCCAGTATTCATCCTCTGGGCACTGTGGCGAAACAACTACAAACGGAAAATCAGGATTTTTCTCAACGATGGCAGGTGGTCCCCAAGCTTTTACTTTTTCCAGATTATTGCCTCGTTCGCCTGATCCATGCAGAAAAATAATCATTGGAGAAGGAACTCCTTTTTCAGAATATTCTTTTGGAAGGAACATCAGATAATTTATTTCAGCTGAAAATATAGTTTTAAGCTCTTTTTGCTTTGACTGGCCTATTGTTGGTGATACTAAGTATACAGACAAAGCAATAAACAGGAGTATTTTTTTCATTTGATTATGCTATTAATCAATAGTTTAAAGTCATTTTCTTAGTTCTGGCGTATTATTTTTTCCTTCAGAATACCGGAATTTGTTTCAATTTTTAAAATGTACAGTCCATCAGAAATATCAGGAGTGATTTCTTTATTTTCATTACTCTCAATACAGCTCTGATAAGCTATTCTGCCATTGGAATCAATTAATTCTATTTTTACCGGGAAGGAATCAAAATCAGAACTTTCAATAGTAAAAGACTTCTCAAATGGATTGGGTGAAACAGAAAATTGTTTTTCGTTTGAAAGGATTCCGGTTGAGCACAAAGCATCCAAAGAGCTAAGTTTAGTAATTTTAAGCTCAGGGGAAAACGTCTTGCAACCGAGTGAATTCGCTTCAACTTTATATTTCCCTGATTCGGAAACTGAAAGGTATGGAAGTGATCCCTGGAAAAAAGCACCATTTTTAAACCATTTATAGGTTAGCGGAGTTCCCAAACCTGTGTTTAGTATAACACTTCCACCAGAACAAAAACTTAGGCTGCCTGAAGAATCTATAGTTGCTACTGGGTAGGAATTTACAATAATTGCAACTGGTTTTGTTTGAAGAATTACGCCTTTGCCTGTTGCAACGGCTTCATAAACACCTGATGTTGAAATGCTAATTGATGCAGCTGTTTCAGTCATTTCAATACCTGAATTAAACCACTTTAGATTAAATCCAGATGGAAGCTCAACTGAAAGAGTAGTTGTGCCACCTTCGCAGAAAACTGTTTCCCCTGTAACTTTTATTTTTAATTCCGCTGGAACATCAGGATGGGTAGATAAAACGATTTGATTCAAAGTGCCGGAAGATACCGGAGTTAAAGCATCAAATTTTCCAGAATGAACCTGGCCATCGTATTTAACTGTGTATGAATAATTGCCGAGAAATCCATTGAAATTAACAATTCCCGAGGCATCAGATAATTGAATGGTATCTTTTGTCCACCATTTATTTAGAATGAGTTCCCTAAATGCGACGCCGTTTGGACGAATGCTCCAGTTTGCATTATACATGGCTGCAGTTGGCTTCCAGTGTCTGCTTTCCCAGAATCCCCACATCAGAACCCCAGTAACAGAGGGATGACTGAACATCATGGTCATAAAATCCCTGGTATAATCTGCTTTTACAGAATCCTGATTGACTTCGATATCGAATTCAGTAATTTTTATATCTTTTCCAAGTACGCTGAATTTATCCAGAACAGTTTTCAAGCGAGGAATGGGAGTAAGGTCGGATCCAAAATGCCCTTGAAATCCGATTCCCTGAACACCGCCGCCAAGATTATCGATGTAACTCACAGTTTCCATGTACGCATCCTGTTTAGGAATATTGGTTCCATTACCACTCAAAATGTTGAAATCATTGAGATACATTTTAACATAAGGATCATTATTGCGAACTCTTTTGAACCAGTCTGCCATGGCTTCTTTGCCAAGCAAATCCATCCATTCATGCTCAGAATAAGGTTCATTTATAACATCCCAATCAACCACTCTTCCCTTTGTGAATTTACAAACGTCATCGATTCTTTTATCGATTTCCAGACGCAATTTCTCAGGTTGGGTTTTATAATTAGCAAGGTAAGCGGGATTGTAATTATATGAAGGCCATAATACATTGTGTCCGCGCATTGTAATCGAATGGCTGTCGAGGTCATCAAGAACCTTAATCATATCATTTTTCTGAGAAGCAGTTTTATAGTAAAAACTTCCCCATTTCAGATCGTTTTCAAAAACCACTTCATTAAACATTTCAAGGATTTTCTCTTTATAAACAGGGTTGCTTAAGTAGTCTGATGCAGTGATAGCTGAACCAAAACTGAATTTGTGTCTGGCTAGTCCAATGCTTACTTCAGCATTTTCAACAGGAGCTCCAGTTGAGTCAACAACAGTAATCTGAATATTCCCTTTTCTGATCTGACTTATTCTATCCTCAGCTTCTGCACGCCATGCTGCATCGGGTTCCTGACCAACATAGGTAATTAATGATACAGGAAGGTCTGCGAGTGTTAGTGTATTGGCATAATTTATAAAGTGAATATCACCCATTTCAATTGTTTGTGAAGGAAATCCAATATGGAAAGCACAATTAAGGTCTGCTAATAGGAGAGTTACCGGACTTTTAAAAGATACATAATATTGTTTCCATTCTGTACCTATGCTTACAACCTGATAAATTACTTTGTCGTAAGTGATTTTTTTTTCAAGACATACAGTGAGCAAACCAAGACCAGTTTCATCGACGGAGGCAGTAGTTCGGGCAAAAAAAGTAACCAGAATTACATCATTTGTGACTATGCCGTTTGCCGGTGGAAAACTTATCTGAGCATTCCAGGAATTTAAAACAGTCTTAGTTGTGGACAAACGAAAGGCTTTAGTAAACAACTGATCAGTGACAGCTATTTTACTCATGGTGACTACATCATTACCTCCGAATGTGAAGGCATTTACAAGAGGGTCCTTAATAATTTCTGTTCCACCTGCAGGCACCTGAGAAAACAGCGAAAAAGGCAATAGGATTACGAATCCTAAGATTAGAGCGTATGACTTTGAAATTGAATTCATTATGAAGTTGGTTATTTCTTTAGTGGGATTTTGAGTAGTAAAACGTTCAATAACTTTTATGAATTGAACGAATTTTAGAGTTTCAAAGATAGGACAAAAACCTTTTCTATGAAGGTTTTTGTCCTAAATTTGCAACCCCAATCAACCAAGATTCCTATTTGAAATAGGTTTAAATAAAGGGTAACTTATTTGTTAAGCATGATTTTTCTAACCACTGAATGCCCGTCAGCAATGATCCTGATATAATACAGTCCATTTTGAAAATTCACATCTGAGGCTTTCAATTCTGCCTTGTGAGAACCTGCCATTTGATGTTCATTCAACAATACTCTGGTTTTTTCTCCCACAATATTAAAAATTTCAATCGTAATATCACTGGCATTTTTAAGAGAATAACCAATGGTTGTGATGTCGGAAAAAGGACTCGGATATACTTTCAGATTTAGAAAATCAGTCTGATTAATATCAACACCCGTGCTGCTTTGCAAACGGTTATCTTCTAGATTGGATAAGGAATGGACATAAGGGCCAGAACTTGCTTTTTTACCGCCAATTCCAACAGGATCGCATGGGTTTGCTTTTACACCACCAACTCTGTAAAACATTTTCTCAGAAAGTGCCAGGGTAGTTTTATCTGTATAGACTTGTGATGAAGAAGCGATAGTTCCCAATTCGGTAAGTTTAGTTGAATCAGATCCCCTGAAAATAGTATAACTATCAAAATTTAAATCACCAGTTTCGGTTTTGTATTTTGCCCAGTTTAAATTTACTCCACCTGCAGAACTAACATATTGTAAGAACATAGTTTGATGCCAAGGACTCATCGCAGATTCATTTCCACAAGTGTCAATTACACTTATTTTGTAAGTATACTGTTGTTGCTCAGGTTTTGAGGCCAAATCAACAAACAGACTCATGTCAGTCGCTGGAACATTTCCAATCAGATCATATTTATTTACAACTGTTCCCTCACGGTAAACATTATAACTAGTGATACCCACGTTCTTGGTTTTTTCCCAAACTACCATATTCTTTCCTGTTTCAAGGTCAATGGTAACAAGACAGATTTGTTCAGACTGAAATGGAGTGCTTACAGTTACTGGAATAGTTGAAGCAACTCCGTCGCCACAAGCATTCCTGCCCCTGACACTTATATTTCCGGAAACAGCTGTTGCACCGTATTTTACATTGATGCTTTTTGTAGTGCTGGAGCCTGTTACTCCTGTTGGCATTGTCCAAACATAACTACTTGCATTTGAAATATCCGGAACTAAATATCCAACTACCTTATTCTGACCTGAACAAATAAATTTTGAGCCCGTAATAATTCCTGTGGCTGAAGGTAAAGGATTAACTGTAACCATCAAGGTATTGGAATAAACCTCAGAATAATCAGGTTTGGAAACACTTGCCCTGAAATAGGTTGTTGATGGTAAATTTCCGGTGGTATAAGAAGCTGTCAGCGCTCCGGATCCGTCGGTAACATTGGTCCAGCCGGTAGTCCCATTTGCAGACTTCTGCCATTGAATTGCCCCGGAATATTCGCTCAGTACCAATGTTGTGCTGGTACCACTGCAAATTGCTGAAACAGCAGATATGGTTCCTCCAAGGGGAGGTCCGTTACCAAGTGGTTTGTAACCTACATTTAAAAGTGATATATCATCAATATAAATTGTACCCAAAGCATTGCTGGTCATAACATTCAGGTATAAATCTGAATTTACTTTTATTTGATCCACCGTAATATGATATGTGTAAACAGTTGGTGTTGTTGTTACGGGTACTACCCATTCAGACCTCCCAAATAAAGCGTTGGCATCTGTTGAGATTCCTGCCCGAATATAATTATTATTATAATCTGCTATATTGATGCTAAAAGTTCTTGAAACATCAGACCATGCTGTAAATGATAAATTATAGGATGAGTCATTATATGCAACCCAACCATTCTGAGAAACCTGCAAATAATAGACGTCAGCTACTGCTGCCGTAGTTAAAGTGCAAACACCATTAACAACACTTGCACTACCTCCGTTCCCTGTTGTGAATATCCATGGAGATGCAATTGGACCGTTTGTTTCAAATCCTCCATTTTTAATTAGACTACCATCTGCAAAAGAAATGTACTGGTTACTGATGGTTATGCTTTTAGATGCTGAAATTCCTGATGCGTCTTTAGTAGTAGCTATTACTGTAACGGTACCATTCTCTATTGCCGTAAGCAGACCGCTAGCACTAATACTTGCTTTTCCTGTTCCGTTTGTGACTGACCACGTAAGATTTTTGTTGGTTGCATCAACAGGAAGGACGGAAGAACCCATAAGCAATGTGCCTGCTTCTGTGGTTATTGTACTGACATTTCCGGGAGTTGTAATCGTTATGCCGGAAACAAGTACGTTCGCACCAGAACCAACCAGAATAATTGTTCCGCAATCATCCATGGTATTCCATGATTCACTCTGTAGCCCAAAATTTGTCCACACAGCCCTTTGTCTATAACCAACTTCAGAGTCCCGGTCTATAACAGTTACATCAAATCCCATTTCTGCTGTTTTTGTAACCTGAATACCGGTTTTATCCAGAAGCCTAGAAAAAGGAATAAAATACTCCGCGGTATAAGTCTGATTGGCTACCAGGAATGAATTTTTAACTCCCCAGCCGTCGATCGCCATAATTCCACTAATCTGACTTTCAATAATATCTGGCGCTATCTGTATATGTCCGTTATTGGGTACATTTGTCCCTGCCCCATCTATTAATACTGAATTTACATCAAAATATATTTCCGGTTTATCATATTCCCAAACATTGCCGGAATTGACTCCGTTATATGCAGGAAAAAAGACATTGTCATTAATATTGAGTAAAATGTAAATTCCATTGTCATCCCATAATCCTTTCCATGTTGTGGTTCCGGAGTTTCCAAGACTAGGTGTAGTTCCAACAACCGCCTGATCAATATTATACGTATTTGCCGTAGCCCAGATTGCATCAACCACTCCTCCAATAGTTGGTGCTGTGGCAGTCTTAGTTATTATTACCCTAGATTTCAGGGGAATAGAATATTGCAGCGAAAGTTTATACGTGTTGTTTAAAGAATCCACAATAAAATTAATATCATAAACTTTTCTGTCCAGAGCTTTAATATTATATCCCACCCAACCAAAAAGATCCGGGGAGATTATCGTCAATTCGTTGTATCCCCAGCTTGGGTCAACCCAATTGTGATTTAACCTGACTTTAAATTCTCCGTTTTTAAAAAGCTCTTGTCTTTTAATTGTATATGTATAATCATTTCCTGTTTTCCCCTGATAAATGAAATCAATATCATAATCCCAATTTGCAACATTATAACCATCACCTTTGAAAAAGGCCGTTCCTACCAAACTATAGACTCTTTCTGCCATGGGAGTTGCTTGAGTGCTTTTAATTCCCATGACTTCAGTTGTAATTGAATTCGGATTTTCTGAAATGGCTTTTTGTGTTTCAAAAACCTCTGTTTGGGCTGCTAATAATCCAAATAAACCCAACATAGATAGGGCTAATACCGACTTTCTCATGTCTTTAAGTTTTTGTAAATATAAACCATTTATATTCGAATTTCCATATATTTTACATCACGGTGTTAATGAAAATAGTTTGGTTTCAGATCCAATTATTTGGTAATCAATATATCTCACAGAATTTCTATTTAATGGTACTGCTTTTACCTTTTTTACGAAAATATTATAGCGATTACAAATATATTGGCCTGAATTATTAAATTTGCGCCTCCTCAACCTAAAACTATTCAACATGAGAAACACGAAAAGCATATTTTTGTTTTTGTTAGTGGCTGTATTTTCAGTATCCTGCAAAACTGTGATAAATAATGATCCTAAATCATTGTATTTGGAGTTAGGAAAAAGTGAACCAGCTAATTTGCTATCAAAAAATGAAATGAAAAATGGCTGGCAACTATTGTTCGACGGAAAGAGCACATCTGGCTGGCACGGATATAATATGGGTATTTTCCCTGATTGCTGGGTAATTGAAGAAGGATCGTTTACCATGACTACTGAAGGACGCGGTGAAAGTCAGGACATCATCACAGATAAAATCTACAAAAATTTTGCTTTTACCGCTGAATTCAAACTTACACAAGGTGCAAACTCCGGTATTATTTTTCAGATTTCAGAAGATACAACATACAAATATCCCTATGAAACAGGACCTGAATTTCAGATTATTGATCATATGAACTGGCCTGATCCACTCGAAGACTGGCAGAAATGTGCTGCTAATTATGCAATGTATCCCTCTAAAGTAACGGATTATAAGCCTATAGGAGAGTGGAACCGTCTCTTGCTGGTTGTAAATGGAAATCATGTAACACATATTCTTAATGGCGAAATTGCCGTAGAATATGATAAATATTCAGAAGAGTGGACCAAACTTCGTGGAAGTGGCAAATGGGCAAGTTTTCCGGATTGGGGAAAGTTTGATGAAGGTCCGATTTCATTGCAGAACCATGGCACGAAAGTATGGTTCAGAAATATCAAAATCAAAGAATTATAAAAGTTCACTGCTAAAAACTACTTGTTATGTCAGAAATCAACGAATCAAGACGCGATTTTTTGCGAAAATCAGCAATTGCGGCTGCAGGTTTTACAATTATTCCGAGTTTTGCTGTTAGCGGTCTGGGTCACAAAGCACCCAGCGACAAATTGAATATCGTAGGTGTTGGAATCGGTGGAAAAGGTCATCCTAATCTGGTAGGTATGAATACTGAGAACATCGTGGGATTATGCGATGTTGACTGGAAATACTCAACAAATTGTTTTAACGATTTCCCCAAAGCAAAAAAATACTGGGACTGGCGCCGTATGTTCGAAGAGATGGGCAACTCATTTGATGCTGTGATGGTGGCAACAGCCGATCACTCTCATGCCGCTATTGCTGCCACTGCATTATCTATGGGGAAACACGTGTATTGTCAGAAACCACTTACCCATTCTGTATATGAATCAAGACTCTTAACAAAACTTGCAGCCAAACATAAAGTAGCTACCCAAATGGGAAACCAGGGCAATTCGGGCGATGGAGTCAGGGAAGTTTGCGAATGGATTTGGAACGGAGAAATTGGTGAAGTTACTGAAGTTCATGCATGGACTGACAGGCCCATTTGGCCTCAGGGTCTGCAGAGACCTACAGATATAATGAAAGCTCCAGACACAATGAACTGGGATTTATTTATCGGTCCAGCACCCATGCGGCCATTCCATAGTATCTATTCACCTTGGAACTGGCGCGGGTGGTGGGATTTTGGAACCGGCGCTTTCGGAGATATGGCTTGTCATGTGCTGGATCCTGTATATCAGTCACTAAAACTCGGTTACCCCGAAAAAGTGTCAGGCAGTTCTACTCTTATGAATACTGAGAGCGCTCCACAGGCAGAGACGGTGCAATTTGATTTCCCTTCCCGTGAAAAAATATCAAAAGTTAATATGCCTGCTGTTAAAGTGCATTGGTATGATGGCGGGATTCTTCCAAACCGTCCGGATTTACTTCCTGAAGGCGAAAACCTTATGGCTGATGGTTTAGGCGGTTGCATATTTGTAGGTTCAACGGATACCCTGATTTGCGGTTGTGGTGGTTTTAATGCTCGTTTGTTATCGGGTCGTGTACCTTTAGTAAAACCTTATCTGAGAAGAATTCCAGGGGCAATTGGTTATGTAGATGGACCACATGAGCAAGACTGGATAAGGGCTTGTAAGGAATCCCCCGAAAATCGTATTGAAGGAACCTCGAATTTTGGGTATGCAGGGCCTTTCAACGAAATGGTGCTTCTCGGAGTATTGGCAATCCGTTTGCAAGGACTAAACAAAACCTTAAAATGGGATGCGCAAAATATGAAGTTTACTAATATTTCAGCAAACGAAGAGTTGAAAATTGTAACTGCGGATGATTTTAAAGTTATTGACGGTCACCCACATTTTAACACACAATACGCAAGCTTCAATGCTCAGGAGGCAGCTTCTTCCTATATAAAGCACAAATACAGGGAAGGCTGGAGCTTGCCTGAAATGCCTAATTAGGCAGTGAAACAGGTAAATCTGAATGAAATATTCGGGTTTACCTGTTTTAATATTATCAATGTTCAAAACAATTTAACACATTCACAAGTGGCAAAAAACAATTCTATTCATTATTCCCGCTTATTAACAATTAGCATAGTTGCAGCAATGGCAGGTTTACTTTTTGGGTTCGATGTGGCAATAATTACCGGGGCAGGTCCATATTTTACAAAGGCATTCGCATTAACTAATATGCAGGAAGGGTGGGCATATAGTTCCTTACTTTTTGGCTGTATTTTCGGAGCTATTGTGGCAGGTAGACTAGCTGATACTTTTGGGCGCAAAATCATTCTGTATATAGTGGCCATTCTATTTGCCCTTACATCTGTTGGTTCAGGAATGGCTACGAATCTTACATGGCTTTCTCTGGCGCGTATTTTAGGGGGATTTGCAGTTGGAGCAGCTTCAATAACTGCGCCAATGTACATATCGGAAATAGCTCCACCATCGAAACGTGGAAGTCTTGTTTCGATGTATCAGCTTTTCATAGTTACTGGTATTCTGATATCATACTTAATTAATTATTTACTGAGTGGTACAGGGGATAATAACTGGCGCTGGATGTTCGCGACCGGAGCAATTCCCTCGGTAATCTTTTTCATTATGTTGTTTTTCATTCCCGAATCACCGCGATACCTGATGAAAATTGGAAAAAAGGATATTGCATTGAAAGGCTTAATTGAAATTGCAGGGGAGGATGAGGCCAAACAGCAGTTTCTTGAGATAGAAAAGAGCCTGCATGTTGAGAAAATGTCGTTCAGGGAATTATTAAATCCCTCATTACGAAAAGTATTGTGGCTCGGATTTCTGCTTGCAATTCTCGTTCAGATGTCGGGTATTAATGTAGTTATCGACTATGCACCCAAAATATTCACAAAAGCCGGATGGAATATGGATACAGGACTGTTCGCGACCTTCGGACTAGGTCTGGTTAACTTTGCCTTTACCTGGGTTTCAATTCTATTAATTGATAAATATGGAAGAAGAATACTTTACATCATTGGATCAGCGGGGATGAGCATTTCATTGTTAGGACTAGCAATCGCCGGATTTTCAGGTCACTTCGAAGGCCTGTTAGTTCTGTTTCTGATCATTCTTTTTCTGGCCTCATTTGCCTCTTCTATTGGACCAGTTTTCTGGACTTACATCTCAGAGATTTTCCCCAACAGAATACGTGGAACAGCAATGACGATACCTGTTTTCACGCAATGGATATTTAATGCATTAGCTGTGCTGGTTTTTCCCGCTATGTTGCACCAGTTTCAACTTGGAATTACCTTCATGATAATCATGATTTTTGCCTTGGCTCAATTAGTTATTGCAATCAGGTATATGCCAGAAACTAAGGGTAAATCGCTTGAGGAAATTGAGGAGATGTGGAGATGAGGGTATTGCCTTTCAATAATTCCAAAGTATTCTTACAGTTGTGTTAATTCTTCTTTCATTATCAAGAATGAGCCATGTAAATACAAGATTGAATCGTGTAAGAACGAGTTTGAACTGTGTAGGAACGAGTTTGTACCGTGTAAGAACGATTTTGAACTTTGTATGAACAGAAATGAATCTTGGAAGATCAAAAAGAGCTGTTTTACTTATCGCGGCACCGACGAATATTGATATATTTGTGTTTATTGTCTAAGTTAACCCAAGTATATAAAACGGCATTAATAGCTGAAGCAGCAACAGGCAAAAATGATGTGCGAGGGTATGAAATACCCAAAGTTACAGAAATGACAATTATTTGTAGACAGTAGAATATCCCGATAGCAATCGGGCAAGTATAGCGCATGAAGATTCTGAAGATTATAAAACAGGTGAAAACCACGATTAATAAAATGAACGAGCAGCAAAAAATATCCATTCGTTTTTTTGACGACCGCGAAGTGCGAGCCTTATGGGACGAGCAAAACGCCAAGTGGTGGTTTTCGGTGGTTGATATTGTTGGCATTTTGAACCAAGAAGTCGATTATACCAAAGCCGGTAACTATTGGCGTTGGCTCAAACGCAAATTGCTCAAAGAAAATGTTCAGTTCGTGAGTGGCACTCACAGACTGAAATTAACAGCGGCAGACGGCAAGAAATACCTAACCGACACATTGGATAGTGATGGCGTTATTGCTTTGGCAAAACATTTCCCTAACAACAGGGCAATGAAATTTTTAGATTGGTTTTTATACAGCGATAACAGTATTGACGGGCAAAGCAAGAAAAAAGCATACACGCTTTTTGAAAGTAATTTGATTGGTGAAATCGAAGTTGGCACTGCCAAAGGCTTACAACAAATTCACGCTTATTTGTTTGGCGGTTTGTATGATTTTGCCGGGCAAATCAGGCAAATAAATATTTCGAAAGGCGGTTTCCAATTTGCAGTATCACATTTCCTTGGTGCCACATTAAAACAAATAGAAGTAATGCCCGAAAATACTTTTGATGAAATTGTTGAAAAATATGTGGAAATGAACATTGCTCACCCATTTATGGAAGGCAATGGCAGAAGCGCCCGAATATGGCTGGATTTGATATTGAAAAAACGCCTGAAAAAATGCGTAGACTGGAGCAAAATAAGTAAAACAGATTATATGAATGCAATGGTAAAGAGTGCTGTAAATAGTAGCACCCTAAATAAGTTGCTAAAAAATGCCATAACCGACCAAATCAACAGCAGGGAAATGTTTATGAAAGGAATTGACTACTCATACTATTATGAGGAAAATGATTAAAAGCTTATGAGTAGTGATTCCGCCGCGATTATTCGTCCTCCTTCGTCGGCCTCATGAGCTCCTTCGTCGGTTCGAACGCGCGTTCTCATCGCGGATAAGCTAATAAAAAAATCCTGCGAAATGCAGGATTTTCAG
>Ga0105047_10000649_pt1 | contig 59967 bp, 44 predicted proteins | sample MAT04_FD_78384 | JGI IMG/M metagenome (GOLD analysis project Ga0105047, IMG submission 78384) | Freshwater microbial communities from Lake Fryxell liftoff mats and glacier meltwater in Antarctica - MAT-04 (megahit assembly) | ecosystem: Environmental > Aquatic > Freshwater > Ice > Liftoff... | reverse complement strand
CGGTTATTACTTTGTACCGATTCTTAATTTCTTCAAGCCCTATCAGATTTTGCAGGAGATCTGGAAAGCCAGCGCCCCGGAAACAGGCGATTGGAAGCTGCGCGCCGGGTCCACCCTGGTCGGCTGGTACTGGGGGGTGCGTATCGTCGATCTGATCGCCAATCGGGTGACATCTCGTCTGGGGATGCAGTCCGATCCCGAAGGGGCGCAACTGATTCCGCATCTGCTCACCATCACCTGGATTTCGTTCGGTGCTGAGGTCTGCGACCTGGTGCTGAACGTGCTGTCCATTTTCCTGGTCCGCAATTTCCAGCGGCGGCAGGAAGAACGTCACGAGATCATTGGCGAACCAACCGGCACGCAATGCCCCTCGTGTGGTGAACCGCTGGAGAAGGACATTAAGTTTGTAACGACCTGCCCGCTGTGCGGCGCGGCGGTGCAACCCGTGGCGAGTTGAAAGGGACTTTGCCATGTTCCATGAAGCAATGACCGCCGCCAAATCTCAGCCGTGGGTGACACGGCTGGTGATTGTGGCATGTGGCGGTATCTGGCTGTCGCTGGTTTTGCTCAATGACTATGAAAACTGGCAGACAGTCGCCACGTTCGGCTACTTGCCGCCGAATGACATCTGGCGTGGAAAACTCTGGGGATTGATCACATCGTCACTTGTCCATTTCGATTTGTGGCATCTCTGGTTAAATGTCAGTGCAACCTGGATTTTGGGCAGCCGAATGGAAGCGGCAATTGGATCGGGGAGATACTTTCTGTTTCTGATGATGGCCGCCTTCATCAGCGCCACATTTGAACTGGCAGCGTCGGATTCAACCGGGATTGGTTTTTCCGGCGTGGGATATGCGATTTTCGGGTTCATGTGGATTACCAAAGACCGGTTTGACAATTTTCAGGATGTGATGACTTCCCAAAACATCCAACTGTTCTTGTAGTGGCTTATCGGCTGCATCGTGGTGACGGAATTGGGAATCATCCAAATCGGCAACGCGGCGCATTTGGCGGGCCTTGTCTTCGGGGTTCTCGTCGCTGAAGTCTGCATCAGGCGGCAACGGTTTGTCTCCGCTGTTTGTGGTTTGACGTTGATGTTCAGCTTGTCCGTGATGGTCCTGGTCTGGTGTCCCTGGTCAGTTACGTGGCTGGGGATTCGCGCTTACGACGCGCACGCCGCTGAAAATTACCCCTTGGCGATTCGTGAATACACGCGAATTCTCGAGATCAATCCGCAGAACGCTTGGGCCTTGATCAACCGCAGCTACGCGCATCTCGGCTTGAACGACATAGACGCCGCGGATGCTGATCGGCAGGCCGCATTGATAATTGACCCCTTGATCGAGCAGTGAACAAACTGCGACAACTTCTTTTGCTTCTACAAGATGACTTTTTCGCAACTTCAATCCCCAATCGGCGGCCTAGACGTTATTCTGAAATGGCCGGTTGCGCGCCGGGGTGGAACCTTTAAGCAGGATTTTTTCGAGTATGTCCAAGCATCGATCCGCGGCGTCCCTTGAGCCGCTTGCCGTGATTGGTTTGAGTTGCCTGTTTCCCCAAGCCGCCAATGTCGCGGAGTTCTGGTCGAACATTCGTCGCGGAGTGGATGCGATCACGGAGATTCCGTCGTCGCATTGGGATGTCGATTCGTACTTCGACGCCGATCCCAAATCGCCAGATATGACATACGCCCGCTGCGGCGGATTTCTGTCGCCCGTCGATTTCGATCCGCTGGAGTTCGGCATCGCCCCGAGCAATCTGGAAGCGATTGACACATCGCAACTGCTCGGATTGGTGGGTGCCAAGCGCGCGCTGGAGGATGCCGGGTATGGCGCGGGGCGGGAATTCGACCGTTCGCGCGTTGGCTGCATCCTCGGTGTGACGGGGACGCTGGAGATGGTGATCCCGCTGGGTGCCCGGCTCGGTCATCCGAAATGGAAGCAGGCGCTTCAAGACGCGGGTGTCGCCGATGATGTCGCCGCCGATGTCATGCAGCGGATCAGCGAGTCGTATGTGCCTTGGCAGGAGAATTCGTTTCCGGGATTGCTGGGCAACGTGGTCGCCGGGCGAATTGCGAATCGGCTCGATCTCGGCGGGACGAACTGCGTGGTCGATGCGGCGTGTGCCAGTTCGCTCAGCGCGATGCATCTGGCGGCGCTGGAACTCTGGTCCGGCCGGTCGGACATGATGATCACCGGCGGGATCGACACGTTCAACGACATCTTCATGTATATGTGTTTCAGCAAAACGCCCGCATTGTCGCCCACCGGCGATGCCCGGCCGTTCAGCGACTCCGCCGACGGAACGATCCTGGGCGAAGGGGTCGGGATGTTCGTGCTGAAACGGCTCAGTGATGCTGAGCGCGCGGGCGACCGGGTGTACGCCGTGATACGCGGCATCGGCACATCCAGCGATGGGGCGGGCAATGCCGTGTACGCCCCGAAGAAGGAAGGTCAGATTCGTTGCCTGGAAGATGCCTACCGCATGGCGGGCGTTTCCCCGGAAACGGTCGAGCTGATTGAAGCGCATGGCACCGGCACGAAAGTCGGCGATGCGACCGAACTCGCCGGGCTGTCAGAAGTGTTTCAGGCGACCGGCAAATCGGGCCGTTGGTGCGCGGTCGGTTCGATCAAATCCCAGATCGGCCACACAAAAGCGGCGGCAGGTGCGGCCGGGGTGATGAAGGCGATTCTGGCACTTCAGCATCGCGTGTTGCCCCCGACGATTAAACTCGACCGTCCCCTGCCCGCTTTGCTGGATGAGACGTCGCCGTTGTACGCGAGTCTGCAAGCCCGGCCATGGATCGGATCGAAACAACATCCGCGTCGCGCCGGTGTGAGTGCGTTCGGTTTCGGCGGCAGCAATTTTCATTGCGTGCTCGAAGAATCTGCCAACAGCAATCTGGAAATTGATTGGGATCGCGATGTTTTCTTTGCCGCCTGGTCGGCGGAGTCGCGCGAGGAGTTGGGTGCGAAACTGCAAGCCTGGAGTGACGCGGATCAACAACACGATCTCCGGTACAAGTGCGCGGAGGCGCGGCAGGCGTTTCGGCCGGAGCAGCGGTATCGGCTGGCAATTGTCGCGGATACCGGCACTGCGGACATCAGCGGCTTGATCCACTCTGCACAAAAGGGTTTGACGCAATACGCGGATCGGCCGACATGGTCCACACCCGACGGCATTTTCTTCGGCAGCGGTGACTGGAACGGCAAACTCGGGTTGCTGTTCCCTGGGCAAGGTTCGCAATATGTCGGCATGCAGCGGGAACTGGCCTGCCGATTTCCAAGTCTGCAAAACGTGCTGAACGAAGCGGACGAAGCCTTTGCCGAGTTCGCGCCGCATACGGCCCGGCAGCGGCTGAGTGATTATCTTTATCCGACACCCGCCTTTGATGATGGTGCGAAAGATCGGCAGGAAGCGGCGCTGCGCGATACGGAAGTCGCCCAGCCGGCGTTGGGAGCCGTCAGCCTCGGACTGCTGGCGATTCTCGCGGACTTCGGCGTGCGGCCCGATGTCGTCGCCGGGCATAGTTACGGCGAATTGACCGCCTTGTGCGCCTCGAAACGCTTCGCTCCGCAGGCGTTGTATCGTTTGTCGATGCTCCGCGGCAAACTGATGGCGGAGGCACAGGACATCGCCGGGGGGATGCTGGCGATCGGCGCGCCGCTGTCGCAGGTGGAAGCCGCGTTGAAGGAAGCAGCCGTCGATCTGGTGATCGCCAATCGTAATAGTCCAACGCAAGTCGTGCTGTCGGGACGGATCACGGAACTCGATCGCGCGACGGAAGTGTTTGCGAAGAAGAATATCCGAGGCAAGCGACTGCCGGTCGCCGCGGCGTTCCACAGCCCGCTGGTCGCCTCGGCGAGTCAGCGATTTCGGCCGGTGTTGGAAGAGATCGAATTCGCCCCATCGGAAGTTCCGGTCTTCGCGAACACGCACGCCGGGGAATATCCGAGCGATCCCGCCTCGGCTCGCGCATTACTCGCCGGACAGTTGGCTCAACCGGTGGAATTCGTGCAGCAGATTGAGAACATGTCGGCGGCCGGAGTGCGGATGTTTCTGGAAGTTGGACCGGGAGCCGTGCTGACGGGGCTGGTTGGCTCCATCTTATCCGGACGTGAACACCGGGCCGTCGCGGTGGATGCATCGACCGGCAAACGCTCCGGCATGTTGGACCTGGGTTTGGCTTTGGGCCAACTCGCAACGGCGGGATTGCCCATCCGTTTAGCGGCCTGGGACCCGCAAGTGTTGGATGCATCGGTACCGGCGAAGAACGGCTCACCGCGCTTGACGATCCCGATCAGCGGTGCGAACTATGTGAAGCCGCGCACACCGAGACCGCCGCGGGAGAAGAAGCCCGACGTGGTCAGCCATCAGAATGCAGAACGCGGAACGAAGAACCCGGTGGAACATCAGATCGCCACGCGCGTTCCCCTTCCCCCTCCCGCCGTCGCACTTCCGCCCGCTTCAATCTCTCAACCCTCATCCCTCACCGCTCCACCCGGCCTGCTCGTGCTGCAGCAGATGTTTGAGCAGACGGCCCGGTTGCATCAGCAGTTTCTGACCAGCCAGACGACCGCGCTGGCGACATTGGAAGCGCTGGTGCAGGGAACGCCGGTCGTTGAAGAAAATCGAGGAACAAGGAACGAGGAACGAAGAACTCCGGTGGCAATCCAGAGGGCCGCGACTCCAGCGACTTCCGTCCCGTCGACTCCAACCGTTGTCGCTCCGTCTTTAACCTCTCAACCCTCAACTCTCAACCATCAACTTGTCACCCTGGTACTCACAGTCGTCGCGGAGAAAACCGGCTATCCGGTGGAGATGCTCAAGCCGGAGATGAGTCTCGATCATGATCTCGGCGTCGATTCGATCAAGCGCGTGGAAATTCTCTCCGCGTTACAGGAACGTCAACCCGATTTGCCGACTGTGACGCCGGAACAGTTGCAGACGCTGCATCGGTTGGCGGATGTGATTGCTTTATTGAGTGAGGGGCGAGAGGGGAGAGGCGAGAGACAAGAGGTTCAAACGCTTCAACGCACTGCTGCCAACCCTCAACCCTCAACCAACAACCCTCAACTTTCAACTATCGTCCTGGCCGTGGTCGCGGAGAAGACCGGCTATCCGGTCGAGATGCTCAAGCCGGAGATGAGCCTGGATCACGATCTCGGCGTCGATTCGATCAAGCGCGTGGAAATTCTGTCGGCACTCCAGGAACGCCAGCCCGATTTACCGACTGTGACGCCGGAGCAATTGCAGACGCTGCATCGATTATCGGATGTGATTGCTTTGTTGAATGAGGGGCGAGAGGCGAGAGGGGAGAGGCAAGAGGTTCAACCGCTTCAACGCACTGCTGCCAACCCACAACCTTCAACCTTCAACCCTCAACTCACCGTCGGCGTTCCCCGCTGCGTGGCATGGGATGGAACCGGAGAGCCGCTGGCGCTGCCTGCGGGCGGGACGATTTACATCACGGATGATGGCGAGGAACTGTCGCTGCGAATTGCCGAGCGGTTGACGCAGTTGGGCTATCGTTCGCGGCTGGTGCGGCTGGATGATCCGGCGACGCAATCCTTGCCGGAAGAACTCGCCGGGCTGATCGTCGTCGCTTCGTCCCAGGGGATGACCGATCAGCGATTGTGGCGGGCCTTGGAATGGACGCAGAAATGTGGACCCGCGTTGCGTCGCGGCGGCAAACCGCGCGCGGCGTTATTCGCCACGATCAGCCGGCTCGACGGCCGCTTTGGCCTGGAGACACGCGTAAGCATTCGCGATGCGCAGGCTGGCGCGCTGGCTGGTCTGGCGAAGACGGTGCGGCACGAATGGCTCGAAGTCGCCGCGAAGGCCGTGGACATCTCCGCGGCGGCCTGCGACATCAAGGATGTGGTCGATAAGTTGTTGCATGAAAGCCCGCTGGAAATCGGTCTGTCCGAACAGGGGTGGTCGCAGATTTCCGTAGCAGACTCGACCGATGGATCGTCATCATCGCCACCGATTGAGCCGTGGGATTTGATCGTGGTGACGGGCGGTGCCCGCGGTGTCACGGCGGCCTGTGCGATTGCGGTCGCCAAGGCGTGGCGGCCTCGGCTGGTCCTGTGCGGTCGCACGCCGCTGGCGGACACTGAACCTGCCTGGCTGGCCGGTCGTGAGACGCCGCACGAGATCAAGCAAGCGATTGCTCAAAACAGTGCCGAGGGAACGCCGCTGCGGCAGATCGATCAGCAGGCGCGCCGAGTAGCCGCCGAACGAGAAATCCAGGCGACATTGTCGACCATTCGGGAACTGGGTGTCAGCGTCGATTATGTGCCGCTGGAAGTTCGCAATCTCGCAGCCGTGCAGGAAACGGTGCACGATCTGCAACAGAAGTACGGCCCGCTCCGCGGCGTGATTCACGGGGCGGGTGTACTCGAAGATCGCAAGATTGAAGACAAGACCCGCGAGCAGTTCGACAATGTGTTCGCCACAAAAGTCACCGGCCTGAAGAACATTCTCGGCTCGATTGATTCGACCGCATTGCGGTGTTTGGCGGTCTTTTCGTCGTACACCGCGCGCTTCGGCCGCGTGGGTCAGGTCGATTACGCGATGTCGAACGAGGCCCTCAATAAACTCGCCGGGCAGTTCCAGCAGCACCATCCCGATTGCCGGGTGCGGTCGTTCAATTGGGGGCCGTGGGATGGCGGCATGGTGACCGATTCGCTGAAGCCGTTGTTCGCGAAGGAAGGTGTCGGCCTGATTCCGATGGTCGCGGGGGCGGAATTGCTGGTCCGTGAGTTGGAACGGCCGGAAACCTCAAATGTCGAATTGGTCGTGCTGGCGAACGTGAAGGGTGAAATCGGAGGGGGGAAGACGGAAGCTCCGGCTCTCCAACCCTCAACCCTCAACCCTCAACTCTCAACACTCGTCCTCGCAGTCATTGCAGAGAAGACCGGGTATCCGGTGGAAATGCTCAAGCCGGAGATGAGTCTGGATCATGATCTGGGGATCGATTCCATCAAGCGGGTGGAGATCCTGTCCGCGTTGCAGGAACGCCGGCCCGACTTGCCGACCGTGACGCCGGAACAACTCGGCGCGCTGCATCGCGTGTCGGATGTGGTCGCGCTGTTGAATGAGGGGCCAGAGGTTAGAGGCGAGAGGCCAGAGGACGCGCCACGACCACGGGTTGCATCCGTCGCTCAACCCTCAACCCTCAGCCCTCAATCCTCAGTGTCTCGCGTTGGTTGGGAGCGAATGGTCGATTTGGCGAGCCATCGGTATTTGGCGTCGCACGTGATTGGCGGTAAGGCGGTGCTGCCGACGGCTATGATGCTGGAATGCCTGGCGTATGCGGCGATGCACGCCCACCCTGGTTTGGAGTTCGCCGGGTTGTCGAATCTGCGGGTCTTCAAAGGCGTGCGGCTGGATCGTGACGAACAGGTTGCAGTTCGCGTGTTGACGGAGAAGGCCGTGCGTGAGGGGCAGGAGTTCCGGGTGCCGACGCGGCTCGTCAGCGAAGCCGATGCGCGGCCGCTGCTGCATGCTCAAGCGGAGATTCTGCTCACTAGCACGCGTCCGCAGCCGCCGGTTGCTCGCGGCATGTCGGTCGTCAATGGCCATGCGGCACAGCTTCCGGCGGATTGGTATTCCACGCTGCTATTTCACGGGCCGATGCTGCAAGGTCTGACGGAGATTCAGTCGTTGAATGAGCATGGCATCGTGGTGACGACGAACTCCGCGCCGTTGCCAGCCGAGTGGCTTGCCGAGCCGTGGCGGAATAGCTGGTTGGCCGATCCGTTGGCGATTGATGTCGCGCTGCAGGCGATTATCGTGTGGACGCAGACAATCTGTCAGCGAGCGTCGTTACCCACGGCGATTGGGGAATATCGCCAGTATCGACGGACTTATCCGCGGCAGGGGCTGCGCATCGTGGTGCGTGCCGAGCGGCGGAATGATGCCACGGTTCTGGCGGATGCCGAGATTCTCGACGACGCGGGGCACGTTGTCGCGGAGCTGCTGGGGATCGAGTATGTCCTCGACGCCCAGCTTACGGCTGCGTTTCGTCGGAATCGGATCGAGTAACGGCGGGGGATTTCGTCAGGCTGCGAATCGATTGACCGAGTTTCAACGTGCGGGATTCGCCCTCGAATTCGACCAGCATGGTGTCGGCGTCGAGTTCGAGCAACGTGGCTGTGATGTCGGCGGCGCGGAGTTTGTCGCCGATATGCAGGATGGTTTTCTGGTTTTGCGATTTGTCGAAGAGCCATGCTTCGCGCTGTGAGTCGACGGTGACGATGCCGATGAGTTCGGTCAGTCGCGCGGTGTCTTCCTGCACTTGTACCGCGAGCTTGAGCGTTGTGGATTGTGCCGGCGTGCCGCTGTCGGTCGCGACCACGGCCAGCGTGAGCGGCCCGAGCGCCTGGTCATCGCTAGGCGTCCACTCCAGTTCCCCGGTGCGGGAATCAATCTTCGCATTGGTCGGGCCGCCGGCACCGAACTTATACGTCAGCTTCTGGGCCGGTTGGTCGGGATCGGTCGCGGCGACTTTCAGACGGAACGGCTGTCCGCGATAGGCTGTCTGGCGGGCGACGGTGGCGAACTTCGGCGGCGTGTTCGGTTCTGCGACGACAAGGGTCAGTTTCTGAGCGAGTTGTCCGCCCGGAGCCGAAGGATGGCGGACCTCAACCGTAACGGGATACTCGCCGGCCGCGGTCTTCGCATCCAGCTTCCAATTCATTTTGCCGGTTTGCGGATTGATCGTCAGGCCGGGGGGGAGTTCCCCGGTGAACCGGTAGTTCGGTTCGCCGCGCGCGGTATCGAACTCACGGGCGGAGACGCTGAAATCCCAGAGTTTGCCCCGAACCACGGTCGGCGGCTCGAACGGGCCGAACTGAAAATCGTACTGAATCGGCGGCGTCGGCTTCACGAAGATGTTGTCGCTGAGGAGCGTGCGGAACTCATCACGGCTGAGATCGGGCACTGTCTTATTGACGCGAAACAGACTTGCTGTGGATCGCTCGGGATGTGGGGTGACTTCGGATCGTTCGACACCGCGAACCACGGTCCAGTCGTTACCCGACATGGCGGTGACCTCCAGCAATTCCCGGTCGATGCGAATTCGGAACGGGGCTTTCTGCGGGAAGTCGGTCGAGGTCGCGACGGTGATCTGCACTCCCTCAGCGTCGACTTCTTGAGCCAGCGTGGTGCGGGGGAACATCGCGCGGCGTTGGGGCGCGTCGGTTAAAGCGAGTGCGCCGACTTCCAGCGTGAACTTTACCGGCGGATCGCCGACGACATCCAGGCTCGACAGTTGCAAGCGGCTGACACGTTGCAGCACATCGGCCCGGTAAAAACGCTCCATCAATTCGAGGAACTGCGAGTAACGCCCTTCGCCGTCGATTTGCACGGTGACATCGACGAACACACCATTGCGTGAAACCGACCGCCGCTGCGGGGCGACGGAGACTTCATCGAGGGCGACGGAATGTACCAGATCGGTGAACCATTCCGTGTATTGACGCTGCGCCTCGACGGCATCGGGCCGAGCTTTGCGGCCGGGGTCGGGCGACAGGCTGCGTGCACGCCAGTTGTTGAGCTTGGTTTTGGCCTGCTCAATCGCCACGACCTGCAAGAGCTTCTCGTCGACTTTTTCCTGCTTCGCGGCGACATTGCCCCGCAATGTCCGCAGCGGTGCCAATAACAGATGATCTGCCCAGATCGCTCCCTGCCAGAGCAGCACCACGGCGGCTAATCCGATCAGGAGTTGTTTCTGGCGGTTGGGCATGGGATCGAATGGTTGAGGCGGAACAAGGAACGAAGAACCTCGACTGAGACGAACACTCGGCGTTATCCATCTTTCTTCGCCGGCGGCTTCGTCTCCGTGGTTGGTGTCGTAGGTTTGGGATTGGGTAAAAGATCGGCATGCAGCTCAAACCGGTTGGGATACTCGTCGTCGCGGCCTGACTGGAGCAATTGACGCGGCTGAATCCGATAACGGCCGGTATCGGTGAGGCGTTGATAAAAGTGGGGGATGTCTTCGCGGGTGCGGGCATTGCCGAGCGCCTGCATGTTCCCGCGCACTTCGCCCTGCCCGGCGGTGAAGTTGTACTGCGAGAGGTACATCTGCTCGGTGCCGCCCATGAGATCGGAGAGTTCCGAGAACTGAGCGATCTGGTTGACGTTGCCGGCCTGCCAGTCGTCGATGAGTTTCGCGGCCAGCAGCGTGGCTTTGCCGGGCGTGAGTTTCAAATCGAGTTCCGCTTCCTGCCGGCCGAGGCGTTCGATCTCGCCTTGCAAACTGGCCCGCGTGGTTTCGACAACACTGAATGTGAGTGCCGCGATCAACAGGGCCGCTGCGGAACCGACCGCATATTGCAGTTTGCGTGGATCGATTTTCGCAGGAGGTTGACGGGGATGCAGGAAATCGAATCGGGGCGTCAACCGCTGCATCTCCGCCAGGACCAATCCCAGCAACACGGAGTCGGCGGCAGGCTCGGCGGGCCAGCCTGGGCAGGATGTGTCCACACTCGGCAGATTGGTCAGCGCGAACGATTCCACCGGAACTTCGAGGCGTTCGGTCAAACGGGCGATCAGGGGTTGGCTGTCGGCGTCGCAATCGGTGACGAAGGCTTTTTGAATCTGCAATTGCGGATGCAGCCGCTGCGCAGCGACGATGGTGCGGCTGACTTCCGCCAGCAGGGCAGCCGGCGGCACGAGGCCATTGTCATCTGCCGAGAGCCGCGCTGAGTGGGCATATAGCAACGACCGATCAGCCAGGACCACGAGTTCCACCCGCGGGCCATCTCGAACCACGCCCAATGTTGCCGTGGATTTCGGTTCGCGATTGGCGTGCGCAAGCAGTTCGGCGAGTCCGATGGAACTGAACGTGATGCTCGCGGCCGGTTCCAGCCCGGCCCCCTGCACTACCGCTTGAATGCCCGTCGCCAGCGATTTGGGAGCCGTGACGGCGAGAACCGGACGGCCCTCGTGACCGGGCTGTTTCGGCAGCGGCAAAAAGTCGAGCAGCAATTGATCCAGCGATTGCGTCGCGCGGGCGGCCGCCTGAAAGCGAACCAGATCGGGCAATTCCTCGTCGGGAACATCGGGCACGGTGAGGTGCCGCAAGATGACATCTTCGCGCGACAGGCAGATGACGGTCCGCGTCGGTTGCAGCCGGCTTTGGGCCACCGCTTGTTTCAGTAATTCGGTCGCCTTCATCGGAAATTGCAACGGGTCCGAATCGTCTGTCCAGGGAATCGCGAACTGATGACGAAGCTGCGCGCGCGCGCCGGACGACTCGGCGAGCACGCCGCAGAGGCGTCGTCGTTCCCAGAACAGAAAGGCGGTCAGGTCCATGAAGAGTTCCGTAAGCATTCCCGGCGGCGAGACACCCGCACATTTTCATCATGTCGGACGAGCGTTCCAGGGGCAAGACGGGTTTATGGCCGGGGGAAAATTCGCACGGTCGGCAGGCTCGATAGTTGGCTGGCAACGCTTTGTTGACGTTTTGCCACGCGGGTTGGCGTGGTGATCGCTGGGAGATTAAGATCAAAAAACGATGCTTGGCTTTCAATCAAACACCGCAGTGGACCCGCAGTTCTGAGCTGATTCGCATTTTCTCGTTGGCGACCTGCCGGCGAAACTTTATTTTTCCGTTTTCTTCGTGAGTTCTCCGTCATGTCCCGTTCGTCCGATCCGTTTGATGCCCTGCGCGAAGCCGTCCGGCTCTCGCCGGAGAATATCCCGCTGCGGCAACATCTCGCCGAGCAACTCCTCGGCCAAGGCCATGCTGATCAGGCCGAAGCCGAGTTCCGCAAGGCCTTGTCGATGTCGCCGCAAAACAGCGAACTGAAAATCGGCCTGGCACGTGCGTTCTTTCAGCAGAGCAAAGACAGCGCGGCTCTGGTGATCGTGGAAGATCTGATCAAGCAGCACAATCCGCCGGCGGAGGCATACTTGCTCAATGCACGGCTGATGGTGCGTGCAGGGGACATTCCCCGCGCGGTCGCGCAATACAAAGCGGCTGTGGAGGCCGATCCCGAAGTCGCCGATACCGAACTCGCGGGGCGGTTGGGGATCGATGCATCCCCCGGCGCGGAAGTCAGCGATGGCCGTTTGCGAGCCGGATACGACGACGGCGACAGCGAACTGGAAATGGCGATTGAAAAGCCGAAGATCTCCTTCGCGCAAGTCGGCGGGATGGAAACCTTGAAAGAGGAGATCCGCCTTAAGATCCTGTACCCGCTCCAGCATCCGGAATTGTACAAGGCCTATGGAAAAACCATCGGCGGAGGAATTCTGATGTATGGCCCGCCCGGTTGCGGGAAAACGTATCTTGCCCGGGCGACGGCCGGTGAACTGGGGGCCGGCTTTCTGTCGATCGGCATCAACGATGTACTGGAGATGTGGATCGGCAGCAGCGAACGGAATCTGCACGAGTTGTTCGAGCAGGCCCGCAGCCATACGCCGTGCGTGTTGTTTTTCGATGAAGTCGATGCGCTCGGTGCCCGCCGTTCGGATTTGCAGCACAGCGCGGCCCGGCAGTTGATCAATCAGTTCCTTGCCGAAATGGACGGCGTGCAATCCTCGAACGATGGTGTGCTGGTTCTCGCCGCGACCAATGCCCCCTGGCATATCGACCCCGCGTTTCGCCGGCCGGGGCGGTTTGATCGCATTTTGTTCGTCCCGCCGCCGGACCAGACGGCCCGCGGCGAGATTCTGCGGATTCTGTGCGAAGGCAAGCCGCTGCAGGATGTCGATTTCGACCACATCGTCAAGAAGACCGGCGACTTTTCTGGTGCCGATTTGAAAGCGGTCCTGGATGTCGCCATCGAAGGGAAGTTACGGCAGGCCCTCAAGGATGGCATTCCGAAACCGCTGACCACCAGCGATCTGGCCGCCGCCGCGAAATCGCTGCGGGCGACAACGAAAGAATGGTTCTCCACCGCACGGAACTACGCGCTGTATTCCAATCAGGGGGGAACGTACGACGATATTTTGAAGTATTTGAAGATGTGAGTAGATGTAAACCGAATGATTGACAGTCATTCATAAATGGACAGCATTTGCCCGTCACCAGAGCGATTTGGGCACAGTGAAGACTTCGGGCGGAAGCGGCGGTTTGATGACGACATCGGGCGGCAATCGCTCCGGCGGCTCCTGATAATACTTGGCGGTCAAGATCGAATCGTCACAACACTTCCTGCGCTGCCTGTCGCTCTCGCCGGGAATGACCTCACATTCCTTTCCATCCGGTCCGAGCGAGCCATAAGTCAGCCTGATGTCAACACTGTCAGGAATATCTCCGACACCGGGATGGTGATAGGCGTCTAATCGAAAGACCCACGGGCGGTCCCAAGGGTCGAGTGGCTGTGTCAAAAATGGATACGCGGTGATCAGCGTACCTCGCATATGTGATCCCGCATATCCGCCCGTGTGCTGAATTAATTCATCCCAGTTCGCGGGAAAGGAGACTTCTGGTTCGTCGCTCGAGGTGATGATGTAGTTGTGACGGATCGCGTATGACAAATGGAATATTGCCATACCGGTATCAGACGCGCGTTTCGTCCATTGTGATCTGCAACAATCCAAATGCGCCCAAACTGCGCCAATTTGCCTGACTGGATTTCTATACTCTGTGATACGGTATGCATAATACCACATCAAAAGAATACTAACAAGAATCCCTCCGACACGAAGGCTAAAAGGCACTGCATACACCGGTCTGAGCCACGTAGCCTTATAAGCTGACATTATTCGCACCTATGTTTTTCACCATAACTCTGGGGGTATCGTATAAGTTGTTGGTGGATCGCCCGGATTGATAAAAGTATCATCGAGGTCTACGGAGCCACCTAATATCAAGTTTATATCAGCGGTATAAACGCTCGCCATGATCCCGATACCTGCAATCACAAACCTGTTTAGAAAATTATCGACGGCGCGAATGTAGGTATCAGCGACGAAAGTCATGGATCAGTTGTTGAAGCTTTATTCCGATGACGAACGCGTGTATGCAGTCCTCATGTGGATACAACTTGAGCAGCGGCGGATAAATTAAGCGCTCGACAGCAGTGGGACGGTAAAGTGGTACGACACACCTGCATCTCCGATTTCCGGCTTCGGAGCCTTGAGCATTCTTGACAGCACATAATATGGAAAGCACATCGGGTGGGCGTCGCTCCATATTTTTAAGGAATTCTCATGGATTAGGCAACGCTCGATGTACAGTGATTTCAATTTCGGCATCTCTCCAAGTGCCGATAATCCACCTGCGGTAATCCGAGTATCGCTAATCACTAAGGTTTCAAGATTCTGCAATTTTGCCAAGTGGATCATCGATTGATCGTCAAGATTCGATTTGCTAACGTCTAGTCTTCGCAACCATGCCATCTTTCCGATCAACACCCATTCCTCTGTCGTTACGTCTTTGGCATGAAACCGTAACTCATTTTGAGGGCTCTCTAGACGATACAGTTGCATCATCAACCGATACCGCTCGCCTCCGAACATGCGGTCGTCTATCAGCGCATTATAGATTCCAAAAGCCGATGCACCAGTGGTCTTTCCACCAGCCATCCTAATTTACCAGTTTAATCTTTCGACCGCTGCGGCGTGATATTCGACACGAATGTATAATCCGGCGATCAGTCCAAAGCCGCATATCGCTAATGCGGCGATGACGCCTAGCCATCGCCGCGAGCGACGAAGAAGACGGTCAGGCTGAATGCGAGTAGTCTCAAGCATAACGACAGCTCCGGTCAACGTGCGGCATTCCAATTGGTAAGCTTATATATCTTATCAGCAGAGCGGTACTCAGACGGCATGAGGTCATGCCACTGGTCGAACCAAAGGAAAGGCTTTCCATCTAGGGCCGTGGTTCGTAAAGTCATAGCATCCTGGAATGAGGCGGGATTGACTGCAACCCAATTGTGCTGAACGTCGTCGCCGAAGTTGATATTGTAATCGGCCTTATCCCACGCCACTCGATTGATATTAATAATCTGCGAGAATAGTGCATTCGTTCCCGGAATAACACCAACGCTATCCTCAGATGATCTTTGGTTGGAGTAAATGAAGTCGGCGCAGACTACGCACCATGGGTACGCCTGATCTCGTTGCGTTTGAGTTCTAATAGTGTAGTTGAGGAGTCTGGTCCATTCACCTGGAATCTGGCTAACTTTAGGCCTGGCCAAAGAATACGCAATAAGGTATTCGTCTACTGCTCTGATATACAAATCAGCAAGTGTATTGGCCGTCCAATCGAGCTGTGACTGGTCCAGCGTGACCTGAGTAGTAGTACCGCCGCGGCGAAATCGCTGCGGGCGACAACGAAAGAATGGTTCTCCACCGCGCGGAACTACGCCCTGTATTCCAACCAGGGGGGAACGTACGACGATATTCTCAAGTACTTGAAGATGTGATTGCAACTGCACAACGCGAATCGTGTTCCTTCGCCATGTCTATAAAGTTAAAAACCCTAATAACCATGTAGATTGTTAGAAAGATGCAAGCTTCCATTAAGCTCACATGCAGATAAAAGAATCTCGCGGTCCAGTGAAACGAGCCTTGCATCGGCAGCTTAAAAACGAACCAGGGAATTGCGACATTTCCGATGCAAAGCAAGTCGCACACAACGCACAGCGCGATGCAAACAGATAGCCGCTGGCGGCAGACAAGGCAGAGACTTAACCCCAGCAGCGCAATCACAAGTCCGGTCATCCGGGGCGAATGTATTCCTCGCCAGTCGAATTCCTGCTTAAGAATCAGTTCTGGGGTCAAACTGTGATCCGGCCTTTCGTTGACGAGATGTTGAGCGCCTGGCTGCTCAGCAGGAGATTTCGCCGCATTCAAGTTGCCGACGTTTGCGGTGTCCATTTCAAAACGAAAAAACAAGAGGACCAAAACGTGACAGCAAGCAAAAATGCTAATCCATCGAGCGCATTCCTCGGCCCACTTCAAGTTGTTATCAAATAGCATATTCTTGTCATACCGTTACTATACCATATCCAGAGTTTACACATGACTGCAGTTGTCTAATACTTTTCATTACAATTCGCTCTATTTCGCGGGTCAACTCGTTGGGCTGCCGTGAGTCTACCGGGACGGCGGTCGTCGCGAGAAGTTCCACTTGCGGAATCATCGTGGTGAAACCTCGGATCGCTATCCGACACGGATGGCCTGAAGCGGCAACCTGTGCGAACCGCGGTTATGCTCAATTCCGCTGACAGGTTCACTTCGCAATTCTGTTATCATCTTAACCTTCAGGCGAGGCACTTTGTTCCGCAATAATTCGATTTCTTCCGTAGTGAGGGACGATCCATGAATATCAATGGTGTGAAGATTTGGCAACTGACGCAAAAGGTTGGAAAGGCCGTCTACTGATATCATTCCCGGCGCAGTCCTTATCGCCATATGCGACAAGGACTGCAGCCCATTGAGATGAATTAGACCTTGATCCGTAAATGCGCCTCCGATTTTCAAGTCTCTTAAATATGTCATGCGACCAACGATTTCTAATAAATTATCATCCAGAGATTGATTCGTGATTCTCAAATGGTCCGGCGCGCCTACAGCATATAGACGCATCAATGAATCTTCCAATTCGGATCGCGACAATCCACGTCCGATCGAGACTAATTGAAAGTCTCCAGTGATGTATAGCCCGTAAGAAGAAACAAGATACGACTTGGCCAGAGAGCGGAGTCGCATATGAGCAAGCACCCAGATACTACATGCCGTAACAACTATCAGGATTATCGTAACTATGATTAAAGGGTATTTAAATTGTATGTAATGTGTCTGAGAACGAGTTGCTAAAGCATTCATGATATTTATTCTTGTGTATCAGTAGGAAACCCGGGACGCATCAGATAAGTATTATATATAAACTAGTTAAATCCTTCCGCAATGTATGAAATCTCATTTCCGAACACACCTTCGTGTTCGTCGTCTGTATAGGATTTGGGAAGTAAATCTAACCATGGATCTAAATATAACATTGCATTCTGACTGTTTTCGCTTGGATGTAGTCGAGGCTGAATCGGATCAAAAAGTGGAACTCTTACATCTGGAAAGATGACAACCCAATTATGCTGTAGTCCATTACCATTTTCCCAGAGTGCATCCGTTCCTTTAATCCATAATCCAACGGTGGGATCATGACTAACCAAGTCCACCACATCTTGAGCCATAGCTAGGGCCCAATCGGCACACCATGGTTCTGTAACAGAGTTCGAGATGCCGAGCAGACTTAGAAGCCAATGTCTCTGGCCGAGTTGTGCTCGTGCGCCGCCATGTGTAGTAAGAAATCCGTCAACGGCGTGAATATAGGTATCCGCGACTAAATTATCAGCTGTAGACCGCTCGTAAGTCGAAAGGGGCTGTGCTTGACCATTCAAGATCGGCGGATACGTCGCTAACATTGTATCAACTTTGTTCACAAGTTCTTGTTTCAGCGATTGAATTTGCGTGCGAAAATTGATACGTGCAAGGTGTGCTGGCGACGCAATCGGTATCGGCTGAGATTATGTTAATGTAATATCTCGTCCATTGACGATCACGTCGGTGATGACAGTTGTAACGCCTGCCAAATCCTCAGTTACAACCAAGGCCTGAACAGGGCCGACGAGTTGCTCAAGATGTGGAATCGCAGTGAGCGCGTAAGTTCCACTCATGCTAGATAAAGCCGATTTCACGAATGGAGCATCTCGTGAGCCGGTTATATTTAAATTAGCTTGTGCATCACTCCAGAATGACCATGTCGTTGATGGAGATAAGTTGATTGGTCCAGTATTTCCCTCATCAGCGAAAGCAAACATTGCTGTTGCCAGCGATGTATAAACGCCATCAAAGACGGCGAGTTGGAATGTGATCGATCCAATTGCTTCCCGAATGAGAATTATATCCTGTCGGGACAATTGTAAAGTTGTGGCTGATGACGGCAGTTGAATTCCATTGATCGACCATTGAAGAGTAACGCTATGCCCTTCAGGGTCCAGCGAATCAAGCGGCGAAAGTATCCATCCACCGCTGCCATCTTCAGTGACCGTTATTCTGGCATTGGGTGGCTCATTCACATTCGTGATTTTAATCGTCACGGTTTCTGTATCGAATAATCCTTGTGGGTCTTGCACTCGCAGTGAAAGGATGAATTGGGGTTGCTGCAACGCTTCATAATCGAGAGGTTGCGCGACGAAAATCCCGCCAGTTGCAGAATTGATCCCAAATAATCCTAGACCATTACCCGACGTAATCGAATATGTCAGCGGAGAATTTTCTGGATCAGTTGCAGCAGCGGTCAGAAGCACGGTAGCAATTGGTGTATTCTCCGCCACATCCACAGTCGTGGCGAAATTTCCAAACTGGGGCGGGTGGTTGTCCTCATCCTCAATCGTCACTGTCGCCTGGCTGTTCGGGCCGATGATGTAATAGGTGCCCATCGGCGGCGGGCCGCTGGCGATGATTTTGACGACGACCGTTTCCAAAGCTTCCGGGAGCGTGTCATTCACTGGGGTGAGGACGATATCCTTGGATATCTCGCCGTTGGCGAATGTGACGGACATCCCCAAACCCGTACAGTCCGATCCGCTGGCAGTTGAGGTGCCGTCGACGGCGTAGTTGACTGTCAGCGCCCCGATGGCGTGCGAGCGGGTGATGCGGAACGTGCCGGTTTCGAGGCCGGCTTCTTTGGCGGTGCTGTCGAGGGCGGTGATGTTCACGGTCGCCGCGTCGTTGTCGAGGATCGAGGCGGTCGCCGTGGTCTGCGCGCCGAGCAGATAGTGGCCCGGCATGCCGAGCGGCATCCCCGCGCTGAGCTTGATGGTCACGGTTTCCGTTGGTTCCGCGAGGCTATCATTAACAGGAGTGAGCACCACATCTTTGAACAGTTCGCCGACGTTGAACGTGACGCTGCCGGACAGCGCCTGGTAGTCGGACCCGGAGGTCGCCGTGGAGTTGGGTGCGTCGACCGTGTAATTGACCGTCGTGACGCCGTTGGCGTTATCGCGGGTGAATCGGAACGTCGCGGAATCGAGTCCTGCCTCTGCGGCGGTGGCGTCGTACGCCGCACTGGGAAGACATTCTGGTAACAATGCAACTTCACTTTTCATCGCCAGACCGTCGATTCATAGACAGTGAGTTGGCAAAGCAATTTGCGAATTGAACCTACAGAAACTCCGCATACCCCTGCCGTTCCAGTTCGGCGATCACCCGGCGCAGGGCGTTCTCATCATTGCGGTCGGCGACCAGGGTGGCCGTTGGCGTGTGGACGATGATCAGGTTGTTGACGCCGAAGGTGGCGACGAGGTGATCCGGGGAAGTGCGAATGATGCAGTTGTCGGATTCGACGCCGCAGAACGGACCGTCAGCCGTGTTATTGTGATCGTCCTGGGATCGCGCACGGGCCAAGGCTTGCCAGCTGCCGACATCGTCCCAGGTGAACGGCGCTTCCAACACGCAGACATCGGGCGAGCGTTCCAGCACGGCGTAGTCGATGGAGATGGACGTCATCAGCGGAAACTCGCGAGCGAGCGCGGCATCCCATTCTGGTTTACGCAACGATTGCTGCAAGATTTTCAACCGCTCCGAAATCTCCGGCACAAAGGCATGTAGCGCATCGAGAATCGCCCTGGCTCGCCAGACGAAGATGCCACAATTCCAGTAGTATTTGCCGTCGGCGAGATATCGCTCGGCAGTGGAACGATCCGGCTTTTCCTGAAATGCCTGAACACGAAAGGCACCGTGGTCCATCGGTTCGCCACGCTGGATGTATCCGAAGCCCGTGGCGGGATAATTCGGTTTCACGCCGAACAATACCAGCGATTGCGGTTCATCCTGTACGATCTGCACCGCCGCGGCGACGGCGGCCTGGAACTGCTCGTCACTGGCAATCACATGATCGGCCGGCAACACGAGCATGATGGGGTCGCGATCGACGGCCAGCAATTGCATCGCCGCCAGACCAATGCATGGTGCCGTATTGCGACCGCACGGCTCCAGCAAAATTTGTTCGGGTGGCACATCGGGCAGTTGCTGAGCCGTTTCGGCTGCATAATTTTCGTTCGTGATCACCCAATGCCCGACGGGGGGAATGAACTTGCCGCACCGGTCGAGGGTGGCCTGAATCAATGACCGTTCGCCGGAGAGGTTGAGAAACTGTTTCGGCCGTGCACGCCGGCTCTCGGGCCAGAATCGCGTGCCGCCGCCGCCAGCCAGAATCACCGCATGTAACACCGCATGACTCCCCGTGTGATGGAAAGACGGTACAATACCAAGTTTGGTCAGAGCCGTCGTCGGGTACGTCCGCCGCCGCTCAAAACTTGGCTCATCACTTTGCGCGAAGGACCGTCATGGCTGCGCTTGCAGAACCAGAACTGATTCAGCTCGAACAATCCTTGTCAGCGGCTGTCGAGGCCCAGCAGCTTTCGCCGGCGGCGGATCATAATCTGCGACCTTGGCTGCGTGAACCGTATTTCGCCGAGTATCGGCCGCAGTTGGTGGAATTGATCCAGGCCAATAATTTCGCCGAGCTGGATCGGTTGTTCTGGGAGAAAATTCCGTTCGGCACGGGGGGCCGGCGCGGACCGATGGGCGACCTTGGTTCCGCCACGATCAATCGCCGCACGATTGCGGAATCGGCCTACGGTTTGGGAGTGTATGTCAAACAGACCGTCGGCGAGAAACGCTGGCGGGCCGTCATCGCCTGCGACACACGGAACCGGTCGGACGAGTTCACGCGGGTCTCGGCGTCGGTTCTCGCGGCGTTGGGATTTGAAGTGTTCTGTTTTTCACAGCCCCGCTCCACCCCGGAGCTTTCGTTCGCCGTTCGGCATCTCGAGTGTGACACCGGGATCATGATCACGGCCTCGCACAACCCTCCGGCGGACAACGGCTTCAAAGCCTATTGGTCGACGGGGGGACAAATCCTCGCGCCGCATGACAAGGCGATTATTCAGTGCGTTGATACGGCCGGCGAGATTGCTCAGGTCGATTTCGACGAAGCCGTCCGCGCGGGATCGATTCAACTGATTGATCATGATGTCGATGACGCCTATCTCGCGGCGGTGAAGGCGATCAGCCTGTCATCCGCCCGCACGATTTCGGCGTTATTCACCCCGCTGCATGGTGTCGGCGAAACGTCGGTCTATCGCGTGGTTCGCGAAGCGGGGTTCACGGGAGTGCGGCTGTATGAACCGCAGTGCGCTCAAGACGGGAACTTTCCGAACGTCCCCGATCAGTTGCCGAACCCGGAACGCCCCGCGGTGTTTCAACCGGCGATTCAGGCCGCGCAAGGGACGGATGTGGCGCTGATTCTGGCATCTGACCCGGATGCGGACCGACTGGCCGCCGCAGTCCGTGATTCAGCGGGCGTGTTTCAGACGTTGACCGGGAATCAGATGGGAGTGTTGTTGACCGATTACATTCTCGGGAAACGAAAAGCACAGGGAACGTTGACGCCACGGCATTATGTGGTGGAAACGCTGGTCACTACGCCGATGATCGCCGCGATTGCGAAGAGTTACGGTGTGCGGGCGATTGACGATTTGCTAGTGGGTTTCAAGTACATTGCCGCGACGATGGACGCCGAGGGGCCGGACGAATTTGTGTTCGGGACGGAAGAATCGCTGGGCTATTTGTCCGGCACTTATGCGCGGGATAAAGACGCGGCGGTGGCGGGACTGTATGCCCTGGAACTCGCCGCGGAGTTACAGGCGGCCGGCAAGACGCTGGTGGATCGTCTGGATGAACTTTACGAGATTCATGGCGTTTATCTGGAAGATCAGGTTTCGATCACCTGCCCCGGCCCGCAAGGGAATCAGCAAATCGCCAAGATGATGCAGACATTCCGCCAGCAACCACCGGAGAAACTGGGTGACATTCGACTCACGCGGGTGCTGGATTATCAGCGGCATGAAATTCGAGCGGTGCCGTCCAATGCACGGATTGCAGACCTCCCGCAGCCGTCGGGAGATTTGATGATTGCGGAAGGGGAGATCAATGAATGCCAGGTGCGGTTCGCACTGCGTCCTTCGGGAACGGAACCGAAGATTAAGTTCTACCTGTTCGTCCATCGGCCGGCGTTAAGGGGGGGCGCGGTGGGTGGCAGGGAGTTGGCTGTTGAAGTGATGGCGCAGGCGCGTGCCGTCGTGCGAGGCTGGGCCAGCTCGGTCTGAGGATGGGGGATAGCGCAGGGGACGATCAGCAAATGGTTCGGAATCGGGTCCGAGGTCGTCGTCCGAGTTGGCGTCCCCCTCGCATCGGCAGCGGCCGGTTCCGAAATCGGAACCCAGTTCGACCCGCAGCAGCACTTCAACCTCGTCGCGAATGACTTTCAGGTCCACGACTGTACCGGGCCGATGCGAACGGAGTTCGGTGATGAATTCGCGAAAGTTTTCCACGGGAACTCCGGCCAGTTCGACGACTTCATCCGCTGGTTCCAGACCCGCGCGGTAAGCCGGGGATTTCGCCGCGAGTTGGCGAATGATCATCCGGCGACTCCCTTCCCGCAGCTCGACCCCGAGGCAGGCTTCGTTTTCATGACGCAGATTGAGATTGTGATTTCTCGCCAATTCGCTCACCGCTTTGGGGCTGACCGGAGCATTCTCCGCGACATGCACCGAGGCCAATCCCTGAATGCGCGTCAGATATTTCAACCCGTCTTCGCCCCCCGTCCAATCGGCATCGATCACAGCGAGGTCGCTCGCGAAGGGAATGTCCGATCCACGCAGTGCGTAGGGGCTGGACAATAATTTGCCGCCGAACTCTTCAATTCTGGCACACGCCCGAAGATGTCGGCGTGAATAGTTCGCCTGAAACAGTTCTTCGATGGACCGACGCACATCGCGGCGCGAATCATTCGCCAGTTCTTCCAGGGCCAGTTCCGCGGCATCCGCGATCATCGGATCGGACGAGACATATAGATCCTCAAGTACCAAAAATATTTGCTCGAGCTGCTCCTCATCGGCCGTGGGAATCTGCGCGAGCAGCACGGGCACCGCGGCTTGACCATGCGACAGCAGATGCGCGGCGGCATCGCGGCGGACTGTCTCACGCGAACTGGCGAGCAACGCGACCAACTCTTGCGGGGTCGAGGAATAGAGCGACGCCGTTTCCGGGTCGGGCCGGGTCGCCGTATAGACGAGGACCGTGAGCATCGCACCAAAAATGATGATGCGCCAAGTCCAACCCTGCATGGCAAGTCCCTCCACGAACGTGGTGGATCAACTCCGCTCCTGATGAATAGAAATATATCTTGATGTGTCCCAAAAACGAAGGGCAGATCCGCGGAAATTGCCCAGCGACTCTGACGGGAGGGATTTGCCTGTAAACCACTTATCCGCCGTGTGCCGGTTCGTTTGCGACATTCAGCGGGCCGGGACGTGTATCAACTAGCGTTTCCCGGCAGATTTCCCCTGAGCCGGCACGCTTGGCGCGATACAGCAGTCGATCCGCATGGTCCAGGCATTCGGCGACCTCCCACATCCCGGGATAAAATGTCGCCACGCCCTGGCTGAACTTCAGGGGCACGTTCATCGCGGACAGCAGTGTCGTCTGCAAACGAGTCGCGATCAGTTCCGCCTGCCCCGGATCGATTTCAGGCAGCAAGACGACAAATTCATCGCCCCCCAGACGAGCAACCAGATCGTATTGCCGCACCGCTTCCACGAGTATGCGAGCCGTGGCGCGCAGGGCTGTGTCTCCCGCGGCATGGCCCTGCTGATCGTTCAATTGTTTGAATTGATCCCCATCCAGCAGAATTAAAGTGAATGGCCGTTGAAAGCGACGGGACCGGCTCAACTCGGCGAGACAACGCTCGACAAACGCCTGCCGATTGGGGAGTCCCGTCAAATGATCGAGCCGGGCCTGCCGATGTTCGTGATTCAGACGTTGACGAATCGTGCGCAGCCAGATGCCCACACCGACGACCGCAAGCGTTAGTAAACCGACATCAATCTCGAAAGAGACATTCCCCCGCCCGCGCAGCCAAGTCCCCATCCCGAGGCCGATCACCCACAATCCGCAGGTCCAGGCGAGTCCGGAGTTCCAGGTCGTGTAACCAGCCCAGAGAATGCAGAAGGCACCGATGGCGAAATGATCGGGAAGCTTCAGGAACGCGGAAAGAACGCCGAGACCAATCAGGGCCGAGGCCAATCCTTGCCACAACGACCATGCTGAGCCGGAAGAGCTATTCCGCGAGTTGTCGTTCGTCCTGCCCACGTGGCTGATCCCTCACGGCAGAATCAGGTCTTTCAGCGCGGCGACTTCACCGGTGATGCGGCGGCGAGAATGCGGTCGATCTGCTCGAAGACACTCGCAGTCGCCGGATAAATTTGCGGCGTGATCGCGACGCGCCATTCCGGCCCCGGCGGGACGATGTCGTTCTGCTGGGGACGATTGATAAACTTCCCTTCCGTGATGGAGAGGGCGTTCTTCGTGCGTCGGACCGGGATGACCCATTCCGCTTCGTTCGGGGTGGCGGTCGCGGGTTTTGGTCCGAGCAGGGTCACCACCCCCGTCAGTTCCCCGTATTTGAGTTCCCGCGTGACATCGAAGTTGCCGGCGGCGACATCCTGCCAGCGGCCCACGAGCACCAGGTCGGACGAGAGAATCTGGACTCGATTCACCACCGGCGGGTTCGCGGTGTTCAAAGTCAGCCAGGAGAGCAGACCAACCCAGACGACGACGATCACGGCGAAGACAATCAGCAGCCAGCGTGACGGCGAAGCCGGGGCGAAAGTCTGCGGTGGAGTTGACAGCACGGTGGACATCAGGAGCAAAAGGCCCGCGAGGTGTCGATGAGGTAGTCATGCTGGAACGCGTCGGTGAAGGAATAGACACCTTCAAAGTCGCGCAAGTGATCGTTCTCGGTCCGCCGCAGTTCTCCGAGTTCCACCAACTCAAACACGATGCGGCCGAAATCAGCGGTGTCGTGGACGCCCCAGGAAGCGAAGACCACCGGGGCGAGCATGCCGAATTGTTTTGAGGCGAGGACGCGAATTCCTTCCAGCAATTCGTTGCCGGAAATGTGGGCGCTCTCGTCATCGTGCTGCGAAGCGGCTTTACGGCTCAGCATGTCCTGCGTCGCCGACAAGGCTTCCTTGATGAACAGATACGCCTGATGGTGGTAACTGAGTCGAGGACGAGGCGATGAAGGAATCAAGCTCATGGTGCCCGCTGTCTCTAAAATAACGTGAGCAGTCGCGTCGATTAAGCCCAAATCGTCGACGACATCCGAACTGCGCACGGCTCAAACTCTGACTATAGCGAAGAAATCGTCTTTCGCGGTAGTCGAGATTGGCCGTATTTTGCGATCACGAGATTGATAAGTCAAGGTTGATGATTCCTGCGATTCCTGGTCGCGGTTCAGTTTAAGTTTTTTTGTGCGGTGCCACGCCCACGCGCTTCGCGCGGGCGTGCGGATTGCCGTGCTAAAACACGCCCGCGCAGCGCGTGGGCGTGGCACGAGCGAAACTGAGCCACTCCCCGATTCTTCTGCCGGGCGTGTGAGAGTTGCACGACCCTGGATAATCTGTCTACGCTCAGGGAATGTTTGAGCAACCCCACACGTCTTCCGCCGCCGATGGCCCCTCCCAGGAATCGCATGGTGCCGCGCGGCCGCATGTCGCCATTCTGACGGCAGGCGGAGCCGGCATGTTCTGCGGCAGCTGTCTGCACGACAACACCTGGGCACGGGTTCTGCAACAGGCAGGTTATGAAGTCAGCCTGGTTCCCGCCTATACCCCCATTCGTGTGGATGAGGAAAACCTCAGTTCGTCGCGCGTGGTTTTCGGAGGCGTGAATGTTTACTTGAATTCCCGCTGGAAATGGTGGCGGGCGTTGCCGGCGTCTCTCAAGACATGGCTCGACCATCCCCGAGTGATCGGCGGTTTGACGCGTTGGGGATTGAGCACTGAAGCGCGGGAGTTGGGGGAAATCACGCTGGCGATGTTGGATGGCGAAAACGGACCGAACCGTGCCGCCGGGGAAGATCTGGCCCATTATTTCGCCACGTTGCGGCCCGATGTCGTCCTGTTTACCAATGCGTTACTGTCCGGCGGCCTGCGCGCGCTGCGGAAAACCTCATCGGCGCGCATGTTGTGCATCCTGCAAGGAGATGACATCTTTCTGGAAGGATTGAGCGAGCCATACAAATCTCAAATCCTCCAGCGGATGCGGGAGCGTGCGGCGGAGTTCGACGGCTTCGTGGTCCACAGCCGGTATTATCGGGACTTCATGGCCGATTATTTACGTCTGCCCCGTGAACGATTTCATTTGATTCCACTGACCATCGACTGTTCCAAGCACGACGGCCAACCACGGCCGACATTGCAAAACCCTCCTGTCATTGGCTATTTCGCCCGCGTCTGTGAAGAGAAAGGTCTGCATCGACTAGTCGAGGCCGCGGTCAAACTACGACGCCAGCGGCCGCAGTTCAAAGTTCTCGCGGCGGGTTATCTGGCTCCGGAGCGTCGACCGTATCTGGAGTCGGTAAAAATGCTCGCGCAGCCGCTGGGCAACGATTTCCAGTATCTGGGCAGTCCCGAGACGCATGCCGATAAAGTGGCGTTTTTGAAATCGCTCGATGTCTTGAGCGTACCCACCGTGTATCACGAACCAAAAGGACTGTATGCGTTGGAAGCGATGGCGAACGGAGTTCCGGTCATTCTGCCCAGTCACGGTGCGTTCCCGGAACTGATCGAGTCGACGGGGGGCGGCTTGCTATTCCCGTCAAACGATTTGGACGCCTTGGTGGACGGTCTCGATCGGCTGCTGACTGATGATGCACTTCGTCGCGGCGCAGCCGAGTCCGGTTGGCAGGGAGTTCGTAAGCTGCATGATTTCGCGGCGTTGGCCACCGCCTCGGACGTGCTGCTGCGTCGCTGAGTTCGGCGGAAACCGCCGCTGGGACCGGACCGGCAAAATCGGCATGATCGATACGGGCGGAATTTGCGTCAGAATCGCGATTATCGATACAGATTGCCAAGCCGAGCGTCCGATACTACCCGCAGGTGTCTGCGCCGTGATTGTGCGGCGAGGCTCAGCGTTTCCATCGGGACGGTCACCGTCGGGGTACGACGTATGCGGACATTGCACTGGCGACCGATACTGCTCTTCAGCTTGTTCCTGGCAACAGGATCACAAGCCCTTTGGGCGCAAGGCGATCCAGCGGGGCAGTACTTCTTTCAACGAGGTCAGCCCCCGTATGGTGGCGGGCCGGTGAATCCAGACATGGGGCCGGCTGGCTATCCGCCCGGTGCCAATGCCTGGCCCAACATCTCGCCTTATGGGCCAGCTGTTGATCAGCATTACATCCAGAACGGCTTCTGGTTTAACAAGATCATCAGCGGTCAAGCGCGCTACTTCGGCACGCTGGAAGGCCTGATCACACGGACGGGTGCCCCGCCGCATGCCATTCTGGGTGAACAGAATGTCAACGAAGTTCCCATCGAACTGATCCTTGATGGCATCACCCGGGATGGATTCGCGGGGACGCGCCTCGGCCAGTTCGTGGAAACGGAAGGTCGACCGAATAATCCTGACCGCAGCACAGATCAAGCTGCCGGCGGCGGTAACAATGGTAACAACCAAACGTTCGTCTCCATCTTCAATCCGACAAACGCCGGCGTGCTCCAGCAGAGAATCGGATCGGGCGGTATTCGTGGAACGTGGGGCTGGTGGAATCCTGATCAGAGCGGATTCATGGTGCAAGGGTTCGGTCAAGCCGGCGCCCGGTCTACATACCAGGTGGGCGATACGACCTTGCCTCAGCAATTGCTGAATGCCCGCACAGACGATCTCACGGAACTTGCCCAGTCTAGAATTCGGCCGTGGCTGGGTTTGGCGCTGCCGGGTAACGACCGCGATGCCGATGGTCTGGCCGGTGTGGTGGTTCCCTACGATCTCTACGTGAGTCTGGAATTCAAATCCACAGCGTACGGTGGAAATCTCGATTGGTACTTCGCACCGTTCTATGATCGCGATTATCTGAAGATTCGCAGTCTGGCCGGTGCCCGCGTGATGTCGTTGAACGAATGGTTTTCATTCGACGCGGCCGACAGTGGTTTGGGATACACGCTGACCGCGCTTGAACAAGATGGCGGTGGCGGCGGCAACAACGGACAGGACAATACCAATCCCTTCGATCTGCGTGTCGACACTTTGGACGAGCCACCCTACGATTCGACCAACGCCAATGGCCCCGGCAGCCCGATTCGCTCTTATCTGGCCTCGCGGACGGAAGGCCTGTTCGCCGGTCCGGAAGTTGGCGTGCGAGTCGATGTCGGCGGTGAACGCTTCAAGATCTGGCTGCAATCGAAAGCCGGCCTGCTGGCCTATCAAGCGACGCGAAAAATCTCGGGCTTTAATATCGGCGACCATTACAACATCATCAACACGACCCCGCTGGAGAACGACAGCGGATTGCCGGAAGACCCGGATGTCGACGGCGATGATATCCCCGACAACCCGACTCGGGCCGCGGGCATCACCGGCACCAGCTTCCAGGAATCGAAAACGACCACCTCGGTGGCACCGATGTTCGAGCAGGGAATTTTCTTGCAGGCACCGATCCTGAGTTATGTCCCGGTCATCAAAAAGTTGTCCGTCTTTGAGAATGCGGAGTTCCAGGCCGGCTACACCTTCACAGTGCTGGGAGCGGTTTACCGGCCGACCGACACGATTGAATGGCGTCAGTTCCCCGACTTTCCGACCCTGGAAGGCAACAAGTCGAAATACTACACGCAGAACGTGAGTTTAGGCGTGCATTGGAATTACTAGGCGAGCCGGCCGGTCGGAACCGTGCTGACGAGTCATCGTCAGCACCAGAACGACTGGTCATCGGCGGGCGAAGGGGAACGGGGGACGATTCGTCCCCCGTTTTTTTATTGGTGCCGTCGTCTGGGCAGAGATCAGTCATTTCGCTCGGGTGGCCGGGGCTGGAGCCGATTTGGGCGAAGCCCCGGTCTGTCACACGATTACCGGGGCTTCGCGAAGCGCTCCAGCCCCGGCCACCCAATGCCCTCGCAAATAAGGCTTGCAATTACGTTCCCGCGGGTCGCGGCGGATCGGTCGAGGTGACGATCGCACGTTCCAGTTCGGTCAACAATTGATCGAGGCGGAACGGCTTGTAAAGTGCCGATTTCAAACCGGCCTGCCGCGCCTTGACGATGGAATGCCCGGGATCGTAGCCGAAGCCCGTCATTAGAATCACCGGCAGATGCTCGTTGATATTTCCCAAGGCGACAAAGCATTCGTAGCCATTCATGTCCGGCAGGCGAATGTCGACAATGGCCACGTCGTAATGAAACGTGCGGGCCATGAGCAGGGCCTCTTCGCCGTTGTGCGCCGTTTCGACTTCGCAGCCAATCTGCCCGAGCGCGGCATGCGCGTGATCGCGGGCGGCTTCGTCATTATCCACAACGAGAATCCGCTTGGAACGCAAACGGGGATGCGTGCGCTGCGGGGGGACGGCGGCATGCGGAGCCGTCGGCGTCATCGCCGCGCCGACCTTCTGAATCAGCACTTTGATGTCGCGCGTATGCTTCTGGACTTTCTTCAGCCGCTCGCACACCGCCGGATCGTGTCCGATGTAGCGGTCGAGAATCCAGGTGGTGCAATTCAGAATCTCGTCCACCGGCCGGGCGACTTCGCGGAGAATCATGCCTGTGTACTGGGTGGCGGCCGTCACTTTCTCGACTTCCAGCAATTCCAGCGTGTTAATCGCGAGCGCGACTTCACGGCCGAACAGTTCCAGGAATTCAAGATCCTGCCGCATGAACGTGCCGGGCCGATCGCTTTCCACATTGAATGTGCCGAGAATCTCATTGTGCAACATCAGCGGGACCGTGAGCGAACTGCGGGCATTGGGCGCGCCGGGCAGATAACGCGGATCCTGAGTGGCGTCTTCACACAGGTAACTGCCACCGCCAGCCGCGACGAAGCCGGTCACCCCGTTGCCGGTCACATCCGCCACCAGCGTTCTGGCGGCTGCTTCTGGTGTCATGCCGACATTGAGCAAGGGCTCCAGGGCGCGTGTCGTCTTGTCGAGCAAGCGAATTTCAATGGTCTCGAACTGCAAAACGTCTTTGGTCGATTGGATGATTTTTTGCTTGAGCAGTTCGATCCGCTCCTGCACCGATAATTCCCGCAGGTCTTCCGCGGAAATCTCGCCCAGGCCGATGCCGGCGGCATAAATCGCCGCGAGCTTTTGGCGCTGATGCACCTCGGCCGAAATGTCTCGCACCGTGATCAGCAATTGCCCGTTGGAGAGGGGCCCCGTCTGCATGGGCGTTGAGACGACTTCGCAGACAAATCGCTCGCCGCGCTGAACCGTGCGGCGGACCTTTTCCGTATGGACTTCAGGCGCATTGAACCAATCGCCCAAGCTCAGATCCGCCATGTCGAACGCATCGTGAAACGTAAGCCCGACGGCATCCGGACGGCGACATAGCGCCCGAAAGTTGTCGTTGCACCAACGAATACGCCGATCGGCATCCAGCAGGGCCACCCCTTCGGGCAAGTGTTCCAGCACCTGTTGAAACGGGATCGCATCCTGAGCCGTTGGCTTGGAAACCTGGTCGGCATCATCGACATCGGACGATTCGCCGCTCGGTTCCGCCGTCGGATCGTCTGCTGGGCGATTGTGAGTCGTGGGCTGAAGCGATTCCGTGGATGCCGTTTGCCCGGCTGTTACTGAATGAGTCGCTGACGTCACCTGCGCTTGCTCCCTCGCCGTTCCGTGTGTTCCGCGCGAAGCCGTTGGTCCCGAATTCGATTATATGGCGCTCGTCGGGAGGGAACAATCCCGTTGTTCGGAAGTGGCGATTATGCGAAGCTGAGCAGGTTGCTGTTGTGCATGAACATTCTCAGATCGCCAGCGAGGAATCGACCGTGTTCGCACGATGCCGCCAATTCGCGATTCCCGCGCGGCCTCGACCAACAGTACGCCTTCAACACGCTGTCGTCGGCCTGCTTTTGCTTATCGTGAATTTCACGCGGAGTCTGTTTGCCACGGAGCAGAATCATTTCCCAGATCATCCGGCAGTCATCGTCACTTCGGTTGCGGATGGATTGGGTGAACCGAATTCCGATACTGTCCACAGGCAAAGTGAGTTATCGGTCATGCGATTTCCACGTCAACCCGCCGATGTCATGGTGACACAGTCCCACAGAGTGGTGGAACTGATCAATGGCGACCGGATCACCGCAGAACTGCTTGCTGTCGATCCACAGGCCCTTGTGTTGAGGTTATTCGGCCAGGTGCGCTGGCGTTTGCCCCTCAACTGCGTAGCCCGGATCACACAACGACCAGGGGAGCGGACGTTGCCCTGCGTGATTTCAGATGACACTGCGACAATTCCGCCGGTTCCTGGCTGGATGATCTGCCGATTTCAACTTGAACGACAGGCCGCCGGCACGTCACAGCCGCCGGGTTGGACGGCTCTGTTCGCGGATGGTTCCCGCTTGCAGATCGGTCGTGATGTGTCTGGCCGTTGGCAGGTCGAACACAACCCACCCCATCTCGGTGGCTCAATTCAGCATGTGAGACTGGATGCTGAGAATCCGTTCGCATTTCGGCTGCAAAGCATGGCGGGCCGGCTCTACATTTCCATCAATGGGCAACTTTTCTTTGCCGGCACGCACCCGTCAGGCCCCCTGACCGCGATCGAAACGACATCCGCGCACGATGCGTCTTCCAGCTGGAAAGTATCGCGGCTGATGGGTGTCGCCGAGCACAGCCAGATTCCGGATTTTCCCCCTCCGGTTCAGGAACTGGACGCCATTGTTTCGACCGCAGGGGAAATGTGGTGGGGCCAACTGCAACGCAGCGGACCGGATGGCGTAACTTGGACGGCTGAGCAACGCGAATGGCAGCGGTCGTGGCGGGACGTGTCCGGTGTCGTTCTGCGAACCACCTCGACGGGCGGTGCCGGGCATTCCCTTACAGGCCGCATCGTGCGTTTGGAGTTGCAGCCCGACATCGATCGGCCGGACCTGCCCGGCGATGTATTGACAGTCGCATTGCGCGGCATGCACGGCAATTGGCTGGAAGTCGAGCATTCGCTCGCTGGGCGAATGGTCATTCCGCAACGTATGGTCCGAGTCGTACATTCTTTACACATTGGTGTCAGCCGGTCGCTCACTGCTGGAGATTCCGCGCTGGGGGAACAGCGGGAACTGGTCCCCTCGACACTTGAGGGCACTTTCACACTGGATGAACTGCCGACGGTGGATGCTGAACTCACGGTCGAGGCCAGCGGGCTGGAACCGAGCGGTCCACGCACGCCGCCCGGTAACAGATTGCTGCGGGCGCTTCGCAGCGGCGCTGGTGTCACGGAAGTCTTCATCAACGACCACCGGTTGGGGACATTGAACGAATTGACGGACCGGTGGACCTTACCCGGAGAATACGAGCGACTGCGAGTCACAGTTCCGATAAATCATTTACGGCGGGGGGAAAATCGCTGGCGAATTCAGCAGCAACCTGGCGACGGCTCGCAACGAGCATTCGACGAGTGCCGATTGCGTGCGATCTCTCTGGACCTGCCTGCGGGTGGAACGGTATCGAGGTAATCCCTCTGCGGCGGTGACAACGGGAATCAACGGGGCTTCGTTTTTCGTCCCGGTTCGGACAACGCATCGTAGAATTTGCGGACGTACTCTTCATATTGCGGCAGCATTCGTTCGCCGTAGGTGTTGAGCAGTTGATCCCGCAAATTGGGCGGCAGATGTCCCCAGATATCGTTTTCCAGGCGGAGTTGCCGTTCGGCTCGCAGCTTGGCGGCACGCGACTCCCCTTCCCGTTCTTCCGAATCGGCTGGTTGCTCGCGATCGCGCCCGGGTTCGCGTTGTGTGCCGGTTCCTTTGGATTTCTCCGCTTCGGATTTCGATTCAGACTTTGGCGATTTCTGCGAATTCTGGCCGGATTTCGAGTCAGGCGAGTCGGAATCTGAATTAGAGAAGGGATTGTCCGAATTCTTCGGCGGAGGCGGCTGACTCTGTTTCAGGAGTTCGATCAAGGCTTCCAGATCGGTGATCACTCCTTGCTGCAAGTCTTGTGTCTGCTGCTGCGTCGTTGACTGACGGAGTTGGTCGCGCGCATCCGTGGTTTGCCTCACGATTCGGTCGAGCAGTTGCTTCTGTTCTTCGTTGGTGGGTGAAACCGCGGGTATTTTCTCCGGCGGCTGCTCCGGTTCCGCGACCAGTATTCTCGTCGCAGTGACGAGGAACAGGCATGCGATTCCTATTCTCGCGTGGCGTGAAAACCGTGCGCTGCTGGTATCAGTCATGCAGAAAAGCTCCCGCGTTACAAACTCGGATCAGTTTCGCCCGAGGGCCGGCTGTCTGGTCGCTGTTGGAATTTCGTCATGAGATTGCGTGCCAGATCGGTCAAGTCCGACTGTTCGGCTTGAATCGATGCCAGTTCCGCTGTTTCCTCGGGCGTTAATTCGACGCGCTCTCCCCGCCGCTGCTGGAACTCCGCGGTTCGCATAGCGCAATCGGCTTGCAGATCGCGCAGTAATTCGAGTTGAGCGATCAGCGTCACAACATCACCCGGCGGACCGGTTGGCTGCTTAGCCTGTTCCGCTTGTTCGGCAGGTGGCTGCGGCTGGTCGTTATTCGCAGTCGATTCCGCCTCCGCCAGCACAGCCAGCAATCGTGTTAATTGGGCCTCGATGGCTTCCAATCGCTGATTGACTGCCGCGTCCACCTCCTTGGCGTCAAGACGATCCGCGACCGCCCCCATGCGATCCGCCACGCGGCGCAGCGTCAGCGAGAGAACTTCAACGCTGGCGATCCGTGCGGACAACTCGGTAAACGTCAGAGAAAGATCGCGTTGCGTGGCTCCCGTTTGCAGCAAAGTCCGTAATTGACCGCGCGTCAAGGAACCGCGTTGCGTGCGCAGCTCATCGAGTCGCAACACCTCGGCACGAACTCCTGCCTGCCGTTCCGCAAGGCCGATCAATTCATCTTTCAAACGCAACAATTCCTCGAAGGCGAGTTCCTCGGCCGCGCGCTCCCGTTCCTCGGCCAGTTCGCGGCGAGCTTGCTCCAAATCATCGAGCGTTTCCTGCATTTGATCCGCGCGATCTTCCGCCGAATCGCTTTTTGTCAGGCGTTCCATGCGTTCGCCAGCCCGATGGGCCACCTCGCGCGGTTTTTGTAACTGCAACCGTTCCAGCTCGCGTTCAATTTGCTCCAGATCGTCCCGTATTTCCTCCTGACGTTTCTCCAACTGTTCGAGCCGCTCCTCATTTTCCGGCTCGCTTGCCGCGGAATGAAATTCCCGGCTCAACTCATCCTGCCGTTGCTGCAAAGTCTCCAACTGCGATTCCACCGATTTCATCTGTTTGACAAGCGCTTCCTGAGTGTCGGGCGGCCGGTTTTGGAGCAGACTTTCCAGCGATTCGAGTTGCTCCAACCCTTGCGACTGCTGTTGCGCGGCTTGTCCGGGGCGATTGTCTGATAGTGAAGCTGCCGCCTCCCGCAGTTGACTCGACAGACCGGATTGCTCGAGCGCCTGTTGCAGATCTTCGAGTTGCGCGGCGGCCTCCGGTTCCCGCTCCGCTTCCGCCTTCACGAGTTCTTCAATCCGTTGTTGAAACTGATCCACCGCATCAGCCTGGCTCCGTTGCCGCTGCGAGAGTTTTTGCACTTCGGTCCGACCGGCTGGCGTGGCTGCCGATTCTGTTTCGCCGACCAGCTGACTCTCGGCGGCGTCTCGTGTCTGGCGGTTGAGTGTTCGCTGCGTTTCGATCAGGCCCGACAGTTGCTGAGCCAGATGCCGGCGATCGCGCCATTCGGAGAGGCCGGATTCCAATTCTTCGAGTGTGGTCAACGTTTTTGCCTGCTGTTGCGCCAACTCTTTTAATTCGTCCGCCATTCGCGCCGCGGCCTGCGGTGTTGAATCGCCCGCCTGCTTCTGCGCCTGCGTCAAGCGCTGCTGCAACTCGGGCAACCCGTCGGTACCGAGTTCCGTCAAGGTGTCCGCCAACCGATTCAGCCGGTCGTTCGTTTCACCTTGACTCAGATGATTGGCTTCAAATTCCGCTTGCAACTGGCGGGCTTGCGCACGCACACTCAAGCCGGGGTCCAGCAGTTGCTGCGCGACGCGCTGCTGTTCGAGATCCAGCTTACGCAGCGCATCGGCATCCTGCGGTTGCAGGGCATCGGCGGTTTGCAGTTTCTCTTCCAACTGCCGGGTTTGTTCCGTGATGCGACGCTGCACCGTGATGCCGTCCGACAAATCTGACAAAAGCTCTCCCAGCCGGTCGGTCAGATCTTCACGTTTTTCTTCGCCACCGACAATCGTAATCGTGCGCGTCGCGCTGCGGCCGACATGTGGCGGGCCGAGATCGAATCGGTCGGTGGCTGCGATGTGGAACTGGACTTGCGCGCCAGGCGCGAGCTGCAATTCGCCGAGCGACCAGGTATCGGTGAGCTGATCTTCCTTGGCGTCTCCCGGATAGTCGCGCAGCACTCGTCGTTGAGATTCCGAACTCTGCTCCGTTCCGTCGACGAATGTGCTTGGATTAATCACCAGATAAGACAAGGCCGACTGCGCTAAGCCCAGATCATCCTTCATCAGTGCCCGGATGGGGAGTTCGGCATCCGCTGTGGCGGTGAGGTCGGCGGCCGGTTCTTCCAAATTCACCTGCGGCGGCTGATCGGGCGTTAAGCGAATCGTATACTGCGGCGACCGCTCACCGGCACCAAAGCCGTCGAGATTCGTCAAATCCAAGCGATAGCCGGTGACTTTCGGATCATCCAGCACAAACTCCGTTGTGAGCTGAGTTCCTTCATCGGTGAGTGCAAGCGGGATGCGTTCGCCCCCTTGAAACACCAGTGCCGCTTCGAGCAACGGTTGAGAAGTCTCGCATGTCAGTCGCACGCGTGTTCCCGGCAGCGCTAGCAGATCGCCGACCCCCTCAGGCAGATGTTCTTCCGGCAGGTGCGCGTAAGCCGGCGGCTGCAAGCGAAGTTGCAGGGACGTGATTTCCGGCGGCACCACAACGTCAATGGTGTAAAATTCCATATCCGCATGATCGCCGCCAACCGCTCGAATCTGAATCGGTCCGCGCAGGACGGGAAGATTCAGTCCGGCAACATCTAGCGGATGACCCTGATCGTCTCGCAAAATCGTTTTGCGCATCGATTCACGAATCAGCCGACCTTCGTCACCCACGCGATATTCGAGCTGCACATCATTCGGTAATGTGCCCGCCTGGTTGCGGACATAAAGCTCCAATGTGTCGCCCCGCGCCACGCGGCGGGTCTGAATACGGTCGGCGGGCCAGGTCGAAAGATCATGTTCGACGAACTGCAACTCCACCGCGCGCGGCCAGGGAGTATGACGGAACGGCAGGAGTAATCGCGTGATCGCCGTGGCGGATTCCCGCGGATAACAGATGACGAGAGCCAATGCTGTCATGCAGGTCACGGTCGCCAGCAGCGCCTGAGTTCGCACATCCCGGCGGTCGATCACCCCTTCAATGTCCAGGGAATCAAATCGCTGCATCGCCTGGTCCACCGCGGCTTGTTGCAACAGTGGTGATCCCCGGCCGGGGTCGAGCCGATGTTCCAGAAACTCGGCAGCGCTGACCAGTTGTCCCGCGAGGTAAGGCCGGCGGCGTTCGAGCAAGGCGGCGATCTGCGTGTGCGATCGCGAGGCGGATAACGGAATCCAGAGCCAGCGCCAGAATGTCCAGCCGACTAAGCCCAAGCAACTGATGCCGCACAGGATGCGCAAACCGGGATCGTCGAGTTGCAGCATCCAATCCAACCAGCCGCAGACAATCAACCCGGCGAATAACACGCCGACAGTGCGGCAGATTCCCGACAGGCACAACACCGTGTGAACCTGCTGTTCCAGCACACGGAATTGTTGTCGCACAGCCTGAGCAGTGCGCGCAGCCTTGCCGGGGGAAGTGTTCGGCCCGTTAGGCGATCCAATCGACATCGTCGGGATTCCGCGGCACGGAAAATTGTCACATCACTTTCGGCACGACGCCAGACAGTATCGCCTGGTTCAATCATAGCAGAAGGTTCCATCATACCAGACGGGCACGCTTACGGAACCACCATTCTGTCGCGAGCAATGCGGCGAAAACTCCAAGCAACTCCGCTCGGTTCCACAACGGAATCGGATGATCGGATTCCAGCCGGATTGGCGTGCCGGGGGGCAGTTCCCCCGGCAACCGCTCCGCATCCATCGCGGCATAGTACTTTCCTCCCGAAAGTTTGGCCGCCGCTTCCAGATCGCCCCGATTCAAAGTCCGTTGTTGCAATTCGCGGACGGGGGCTTCGATGCGGAAATCCGTCGCCACGGCCGATTTCTCCGTCGAGGGAGAAGTCATCCAACTGTGATACTCACCTTCCGGCAGTCCGGTCGCGGTCCCTTCGTAAACGGCGGAAGCCTGCGGTACGCGGGTCAGGGAAACTTCCTGCCGTCGTCCGCCGCGTTGTTCGATTGTCACCACGACATTCTCGCCTGCCGGAGGGGCGGAACGATCTTCCTGAAAGCGGGCACGCAGCAAAATACGGTCGCCTTGTTCGTAAATCAGCCGATCCGTCGTCAACTCGGCCGCGCGGTCTTCGCCGATAATTCGTCCGCGACTCAGGTAGCGAATGGCCTGAATCCAGTATCGTCCGAAGTAGGCATCGCCGGCGCGGAATCGCCAACGCCATGTTTCATCTCCCGCGTGATACAAAACTTTACCGGCACCCACGCGCTGCAACAGAATCAGCGGCAACTTGCCCTTCTCGCCGGTTTGACTCGGGTGCTCGGCGAAAACCGTCACGCCGGGTTTCGTTCGCAAAATCACCTGATGCCAGTACCAGTCGGGCAAGCCATCCCAGATCAACTGACTTTCCAGTTCGGAATCCGCCAGCCGGAACAGGTAACTTCCTTTGCGGCCCTCGAGTGTCAGGACGGGATGAAAGCCATCCTTCACCTCTGTCGGCACGCCGACTTTCACATCGTTGACAAGAAACGGCAGCAACGGCTCCAGCGGCGAACCTTGAAACTCTGCCGGAGCATGTCGCGCCCCGGCAATCACGATCAATCCCGCTCCACGATTGCGCACTAGATCGGCAACTTCAGCGGCGGCCGGGCTGGGAATCGAACCGGGGGCGATGTCGCCCAGAATGATAATGTCAATCGCTCCCAATTCGTCGCGGCGAACCGGAAAGCTGCTGATCGCCGTTTTGTCTTCCAGCGCGAATTCCAGATCGGCATCCTGCAGCAGCGTTTTCAATTCAATCGATTTCTCACGCTCCAGCAATTGCTTCAGATAGCGGAACTCGTACCGCGGCGCGGAATCGACGAGCAGCACGCGGATTTTCTCGTCGCGCACACTAACATGACGCGTCTGCTCGTTATTGTCCGGGTTCGCTTCGCGTGGCAACAGCGCGACCTCCAGGCGATAGTCGAATTCGCCGGCCACCGTGGGTGTGTAAAGCAATTCGACTTTGACCGACTGCCCATCACTGCCGGCGATGATGGGCTGGCTGGCGATGACTTTCTGATCGTTGGTCTCGCGCAGTTGCACGAGCAGCGTTTCGCCGGCGCAGCCGTATGCCCGGATGCGGGCGGTGAACAGAATCGGATCACCGACGAACGCGATCTCATCGACGGCGAGATCTTCGAGCTGCACGTCGCGCGCCGACTCATCGCTCCCCAGGCCGACCGGGTAGATCTGTATTCCCTGTTGCCGCGCCGTTTTCGCGGCTTGAGACAGCAAATCGGTGTCGGACAGGCTCGCCACGCCGTCCGTGAAAACAATCGCGGCTGACGGGGGATGACCGCGTAGTTCCGTCAAAACTTTGCGTAATGCCGCAGCCGGCCGCGTCTGCTTGCCGTCCGCCCGCAGTTGCCGGATTTCCTCAATGGCTGCTGCCAACTGGCTGCCATCACTCACCTGGTTTTGCACCAACGGCGTGGCGGTTTCCGAAAAATGATAGAGCCGAACCTGATACTGCCGCAGCAACTGCGTGAGAAACTCCCCCTCGTTGCGGGTCAGCAGTTCCTGCGTGAGCGACAAGCGATCCAGCCCGCCGCCGGCTGTCCCTGCCACGGGGGTTGGTTGTCCCGGTAACGTCATACTGGCGGAGGTATCGATCAGAATCACACACGACGGCAAGCCGGTCCGGATCACGACCAGAGAAAATTCTGTCAGCCACATAGCGACAACCGCCATCGCCGCCAGCCGCAACGCCATCAGCCCGGCTTTTCGCGGCCAACCGATCGTCGCCGCATCGCGTCGATACAGCCAGATGGAACCAGCGACCACCGCCGCGACGGCCAATAGCGCCAGCCACGGCGGCCAGTCACCCGGCCACGGCAAACGCCACAACCAGCGCCATTCCGTTCCTTCCCCGGCGGGCGCGGCAGGCAAATCGAGATACCATTCCCAGAACCGCTTCAACGATTCGCTCCACGACAGATCGCCGCGTATCTCCGCACCGCCTCCGCTAAACCCAACTCCAGCGCATCCGCGATTAACGCATGGCCGATGGAAACTTCCTCCACTCCCGGCACATGTGACAAAAAGGGGCCGAGGTTATCGAGATTCAAATCGTGTCCGGCATTCAAGCCCAATCCGTGATCCAAGGCCGCCTGGGCCGCCAGTGCATAATTCTTCCAGGCCGTTTCGCGTTGCCCCGCGGCGAACTCGTCAGCATACGGGCCGGTGTACAGCTCGACGCGATCCGCACCGACCGTTTTCGCTTCCAGCATGGCGTCAGCATCAGCATCCATGAACAGGCTGACGCGAATGCCGGCGGCTTTCAAGCGGGCGATCAGCGGCCGCACCACATCCGCGTCTTCCACCAGATTCCAGCCATGATCCGACGTGAGCTGCGCGGTCGCATCCGGCACCAGCGTGCATTGTGCCGGCTTCACCATCGTCACCAGTTCCAGGAACCTCGGCTCCAGCGGATTCCCTTCGATATTGAACTCGACAGTCAACATCCGCTTCAGGTCGAACACATCCTGATAACGGATATGCCGTTCATCGGGCCGCGGGTGAACCGTGATCCCTTCCGCCCCGGCGTCGATGCAGATCTGAGCCGCGCGCGTGACGCTGGGAATCCCCGAATTGCGGCTGTTCCGCACCAGGGCGATTTTGTTGAGGTTGACGCTGAGTGATGTCATACGGGATTAGGGATTAGAGGTTAGGGATTAGAGGGTTATTCCGCAGCGACAACCGCTTGCGGGTTCGCACCCCCCGAATTCGCCATCACCGCCCCGCGCAAACGCGCGATCATCAAAATCGCAGCCCCCATCAGCCCCGCTCCGAGCCAATACGGCAAGGCGACATCATACTTTTGCAAACTTAACCCCATCACCGGGCCGAGAATGCGTGCCAGCGAGGAAATGCTCTGCCCGACGCCGAGCGTGCCCCCCTGCTCGTCTTCATGCGTGTTCAGCGACAGCAGTGATTGCAGCGACGGATTGGTGGCGGAAAAACCGACCACGCAGATTGGCAGAATGGCGAACAGGAAATAGAACGCGGTCTGCTGGTCCTTGGGAAACGTCGACAGGCCGATGCACGCCAGGCCGATGGTCATCAACGTGACGCCGATCATCGCCATGCGGTATTCGCCGAGTCGGGGCATCAAACGGCGCACGAGTCCGCCCTGGGCCAAGGTCAGCACGAAGCCGATATAAGCGAAGACATAGAAGTTGCCCCGTTCGCCGATGCCGAGGGCTTTCGTGAGCAGTGACAAGGTGCTTTCAAACTGGGCGAACGCGAATGTGGTGAGAAAAATGCAGGCCAGCGTGGTGCCGACATACGGCCGGGCCAATGCGGCCTGCAAGGCGGAGATATTCAACCAGCCGCGCGACGCCGTACCGCTGCTCGGTTTCAATGATTCCGGCAACAGGAACATCGCCGCGACGAATGCCAAGGCCGACAGGACCGCGGCGACATATCCCGGAGCTGCGCTGGGGGCCGCTCCCTCCACAGCTGGCACGAACATCGCTCCCAACAGCGGTCCGAAGGTGAACCCAATACCGAACGCCGCACCGATCAGCGCCATCCCTTTGCCGCGATGGCCCGTGTCGGTGACATCGGAAATATACGCCTGAGCCGTGGGAATCGTCGCCCCGGCGATGCCAGCCCCGATCCGCGTCACGAACAGCCAGAAGATCGGACTCTGCCCGAAAATCGGCCCGGCATTCCCGAACTGCGTCACGCGGGCAAAGAAGAAGTATGACAACGTCGACCCCGCCAGCCCCACCAGCAGCACCGGCCGGCGACCAATGCGATCCGACAAACGGCCCCACAGCGGCGCGAACAAAAACTGCATCGCCGAGAATGATGCCATCAAAAACCCGAGCGTCATCTTGTCGGCGTCAAAATGCTCCCCATACCGCGGCAACAGCGGCAACACGATGCCGAAGCCGAGCAGATCGATAAAGACAACCAGGAAGATAATCGCCAGGGGTGAACGAGAGCGGGACATGAAGGGTGGGAAGTCCGAAGGAGAAAGCGGAATAAATTAGCGACGCTTCGTAGAAGCGTAGTTCATCCTCGAAGCCACCACCAGCACAGCCACGCCAGCAGCGGGAATAGCCCGAAGATCAGCCCGAGGGCGATGACGTTCGATTTCGAGTTGTCAGGCCAGCGGGCCATGAATTTCCCGTCTTAGCCCCCCGGTGAATCACCGGGGGGCGATTTGTTGCTCTCAAAGCCCGGCGATGGCATCGCCGGGACCCGCCGTCCCCGACGGCGGGCTTTGGGTATCTCAACCCACAATCTCCGGATCTTCCTCCGGCACGGCGTCGCTCATCGGGTCGAACCATTCGTCCTTATACACAATTCGCTTCTTGTGCTTCATCGCCAGGTTCGATGTCAACGCCATGATGGCGTCTTTCATTCCCTGCTCGCCGGGGCAACGCAGGCCGCCGTCTTCCGGCTTGGCGTTGATATTGTTGCGGATGCAGTAGCAGAAGTGTTCCATCTCTTCGGTGTAACCCCTGCTCACTTTCCCGACATCCGCAACCGATGCCGCTTTCGATGGGCCGGTACTTTCGCTCGCCGAGAGCGCCGGTTTACCGTCATTCCCTTCGATCACAGACAACCGCTGATCCACCCCGCCGGGGCTGTTCGCGGTCGATTCTTTGTAGAGCATCGCTTCCAGTTCCTCTTTCATGACCAGCGTGGCCCGGCTGCCGAAGACCGTTTCGCCATACGGCTCCATGCGGTTCGTGCTGATCGAGGAGTACGTCACGATGCAGACATCGTTCTTGTCGACCTCATAATTTCGGCCGGGGAACTCGAATGTCATATAGACATGATCGTCGATATCGCGATCATCGGACTGCTGATCGGGCGAGCCGAGTCCTTTCACGCCGTAGAAGTTTTTGCCGCCATAACCGTAGCAGGCGATCGGCTTCACTTTGTTGAGAAAGATGCTGGCCGCATCGAGCTGATGGCTGCCGAGTTCGGCCATCAGACCGCCGCCGGTGTTGTAGTAGAGCCGCCAATTGACGAGCCGCTCCATCGACGGGTAACCGAATTCCTTGTCGAGAAACGCGTCGATGTTCTCGTAGCCGGCTGCCGTCGCGCGGGCGACCAGCGGATCAATGTCGTTTTTGAACTTTTTGCCGAACGATTCCGCCGTGTAACCGCCCGGTCGCCAGCTATCGCGGCCGGGAAAGCTGTTATTCCGATGCCATTGCGCGCGGATGAACTTGATGTCGCCCAGCAAGCCCTTCTGGATCAGATCGTTGGCATTTTCATAGAGCACGTTGTAGTGCCGCTGATGGCCGACAGCGAGCAACTTATCCGCGGCCTTCGCCTCGCGGATCATTTCCTTGCATTGATTGACCGTATGGGCCATCAGCTTTTCCGTAAGGACATGCTTGCCGGCTTTGATGCAGTCAATCGCGACCTGGGCATGCTGACACAACGGTACCGCTATGACGACGGCCTCGATCTCCGGATGATTCTTCAGCAGTTCCTTATGATCGGCATACAGTTTCACCTTGAGCGCCTGCTCGCGGCCCAGCTTGCGGATCAGCCCCCAGCGAACATCGTTGCCATCACCCTGCAACGCCCGCAGGCGGTTCGATTCCCGCAGGTCGGCGACGGCGATAATGTCCATGTATTCCGGCGGATGCTGCGAAAGCAGCACACTGCCTTCGTCTCCCGAACCGATGAAGCCGACCTTCACCGGATTGCCTGCAAGTTGCTTGTAACCAAAATACGCCGCGCCGAGGCTCGGCACCGCCGCGGCAGCGCCGACGAGAAACCCGCGACGAGTGACTCCGGCGACGGCTTCATGGAAGTTATCCTTACCAAGCCGCTGCTGTTCCGGGGTGAGTTGCATAATAATGTCCTGTGTGATTTTCCAATTGTCAGTTATGTCATCAGAGCCGCACGCGTAAGCGACGGCGTTACGAAACCGTCGCTTACGCGTCCGGCTCTGTACGTCTCCGCATAAATAGTGCCGCGAATATCGCATCAATCCCAAACCACCGTCCGCTCGGCAGCGCTGCGAATGCCAAAAGCATCAGCGCTTCGACCAGCACTTTATTGACGATGAAGTTGTGCTCGACGCCCACTTCCGGCGGTGTGCCGGGCCACGGCGGCGCGGCGAGATAAAACATCATCAACAATCCGGCACCAGCCAGTGCCGACAGCCGTGTGAACAGCCCTCCAATGAGCAGACCGCCGATGATGATCAGCCCCCAGATCGTCTGCAAATTGATGCTGCGCATGGGCGTCATCGGTTCCGGCACCGGCCCCCGCGCGAGTTGATCGGCAGACAGCAGTTTTTCCGCTTCCACTCGCAAATCTCGGTCGAGAGCTTGAATGGGGCCGACGAGCTGCCGGCGTTGGTCTTGCAACTCGCGCCAGGTGCGGCCCAGATGATCCCACTGGAACGCCTGCTGCGTTTCGCGGAGTTTGGTTTCGTAACGCTCGATCCGCTGTTTGTAATAGTCGACTTCACCCATCCGATTTTCGATCACGGCTCCATCAGCCGATTTCAGGAACACGCCAATCCGGTCCGGGTCACCTTTTAGCAGCGCGATCAACCGTTCGTAAAACGACAGCTTCGCTTGCTGCTTGAAGAATTCATCCAGGGCTATGGTGTATTTCTTATCATCCGGTGCCAAGTCCTTGGCCTTGTCGCGCTCCGCGGGGAGCAGATGCAACGTCCCATCGACGACGAGGCGTTTCTCGCTCGGCTCGTACCACAGAATCTTCCGTTCTTCGTTAGCAACTTTCGCCTTGATAATTACGTTCTCTTTGGCCGCCTGAGCAACACTTTCCGGCAGCGAATCCAATTTAAAAGAAAAATACGATGGGCCATGCAGCAATTGCTCCAACTTGGTCTTCGCGACGGCGGAATCTTCGGTCGTCAGATAATGCCCCTCGAAACGTCGCTGCCAATCGTCCCATTTCGCGGCCATATGATCGTAATCGAGCCAGTTCAGATCATTGGGATCGCCCGTCATCTTCCGGAAACGATCTCGAAACGGACCAGTCGCGTTCTTGAGATAACCCTCCGCCGTCCAGGGTGTGGCGGTGTGCTGCGTCTGGAGTTTCCACAACCCCTCGTACATCAGGTGCCAGCCGATCGCCAGCCGGACCAGCACCAGCAGCCAGCATCCAATCGTCGGAATCTGTCGGTCGACCGCACGCACTTAAGACACCTCATCAGAACGCAAAGTGAAGCCCAGGGGTTGCAACCCCTGGGTGTCTTCGACCAAGAATATCCGCTCATGGGGAACACGGTGAAAAATCGGTTTCAGCGTCCGACCATCAGCCGGCAGCGGAAACAGAATCACACCCACTTCCGGGAAATTATCGCAGCACGACAGGGCTTTTTCGACCCCCAGCACGAAAAATGCCGTGGCGAGGGCATCGGAAAGGGCCGCATCCGGCGCGATCACGCTGACCGATAACATCGTCTCGACCGGCCGGCCCGTGCGGGGATCAAGAATATGGCCATAGCGCTGGCCGGCATGCCGAAACCAATTCACCGCCGTGCCGCTGGTCGATAACGCCACATCCTTCAAGAGCACCGTCAGATACGGCCGGTCGGGCAGCAACGGATTACGCAGGCCCACGGGCCACCCATCGTGACCGGCATGCGTCCCCGCGGCCAGAACACTGCTTTTCCCCCCATGCACGAGCCAATCGGTCACACCGTCTCGGTGGAGAATGTCGCCCGCCTGATCGACGGCATACCCTTTTCCGATCGCGCCGAGATTGAATTCCACACCCGGCGTGTCGAAGGAGATCGTTTGCTGCTCATCGGAAAAATCGACGTGCGACATGCCAGTCCGAGTCAGGCAATCGGCCAACTCGATCTCAGTCGGCACCTGGCTTTCGCGTCGACAGTTTTGCCACAACCGTATCATCGCCCCTGCCGCGGGATCGAATGCACCTTCCGTGTTCGCATAAATGTGCTGCGCACGACGGAGCAATTCATAGAGTCGCGTCTCGACGGGAACCGGACGCGGAAATGCCGTGCGATTCAGAATCGAGAGTTCGCTCTCCTCTCGATAAATCGACAGTTGCGCTTCGAGTCGCTGGACTTCATCCAAAGCGACCGACGCAGCGAACAACTGATCGTCCGGGCCGGCGGGATTGAGGATCACGTCGAAATCGGTCGCCATCGCCGTGGTGTGGAGCATCACCGTCGGCCCGCGCGACGGTGTCGAAACCGGCGCGATCTCGGCATCCGCCCCGCGGCCGGTGAGAAAGTCACGGCGGTTCGAAGCGGGACTCGGCATGCGTGACTTCAAATTCCAAACTCGCAACGCCTGAAGATCGCAACAACGCTTCTGCGAAGCGTCGCTAACTGGCGAACCCGGCGAGATAGGGAATCGTCCTGGCCGTCTGTTTCACCGATGCCGCCCCGTCGAGCAGTTGCCCGAGGAAATCCCAGTTTCCGCTGGTGAGCGACATCCGCGCGCTGTCGAGAATCTTGATCGGTGCCGTCACGTCTTCACACGACACGCGCAACTTTTCCAGATCAACCGTCACAATCGCTTTCGGGTTCACAGCCACCTTCACCGTCAGCTTCTCCAGATCCGACCGCGCCGCCGTGAGGCAGGGAATGCCAAGCGACGTGCAGTTGCCGAAGAAAATCTCCGCGAACGATTCCGCGATGACAGTCTTGATGCCCCAACGCATGAGCGCTTGCGGGGCATGTTCGCGCGAGGAACCGCAGCCGAAATTTCGCCCGGCGATGAGGACCGTCGCCTGTCGATACTTCGGATTGTCGAACGGATGCTGGGCGTCCTGCTTTCGGTCATCTTCAAAAGCATGTTCGCCGAGTCCGTCGAACGTGACGCAGCGGAGATAGCGCGCCGGGATGATCCGGTCGGTGTCGATATCGTCGAGCAGCAAGGGAATACCGGGACCGGCGATTTGCGTGATGGCGAGAGGCATAGTTACGTTTTCCGTCAAGTGGATTTTGAGTGATCTGCCGTGCGTTTAAGCTCGGAAAATTTCCGTGACTTGAAGCTGCAATCCGGCCAGAGCGGTCGAGGTCACGGTCTCGCCCAGGCCCAGGGTTCGCGGCGCGCCGTCAGGGCGATAAACATAGACTTGTTGTTCATTCGGTTCAATGACCCACACCTCTCGCACGCCGGCTTGCAAGTATTCATCAACTTCGGCGATGACATCCTTCCAGAGGTCGTGTGGGGAAAAGACTTCCACACACAGGTCGGGTGAAACATCCAGAAACCCAGGCGTGATTCCCTGCGGTGGCAAGCGCTCTCGTTGAATGATGTAAACATCAGGTCCCCGGACGGTATCGGGATCACGTTCGGTGAGGATCCCCGAGTCCGAAACGACCAGACAAGGAGTGGAGGTCCGTCGCACCCAGCTTTCCATTTCAAAGATCAGATTCTTGCAAATGACGCCGTGTCTCATTCCTGGTCGCGACACTTCAATCACCTCCCCGCGCACAAGTTCCACCGGTGCCTCGATGTCCAGCGTGGCGAATTCCAGCGCGGTCATCAGCTTCGTATCCGCTGTCGCCATGTCAGTTCGTCCTTTCAGATTCAGCAGCAAAATCATTCACGGGTGGGAATTTCAGCGGGGACTTCCCAGTCATCCGGCAGGATGTCATTCACGGCGACCGACCAACCCGGCAGTGCTGGCTCGGCATTCGCCAGATCGCCCGAACGGAAAATCTCGGGGGATTCGGGCATGACTGATCGATACGACTTCACAATATCGTGCGATAGCAGGTCGACATCCCAGACGACTTGCGTTCCCGCCGCGAAATAATCGGCCCGCTTGGCCGCGATCAATTCTTCCGCTCGCGGTCCATAATCGCCAATGCTGCGGACCTCGACAGCGAAGATCGGCGATCCCACAAACGGTCCCATCTTCGGCGATGGGCCGATGAAATACGCGGCATCAGGACTGAATGACTGGCGGTTCGGCAGATCGACGCGGAAAGTCGAATTGTCATTGATCGCAAAGTGGTTGCGGCGACGCTTCACGTATTTCTTCAAAGAGATGAAAATCAAACTCGCAACCAGACTCGGCCATGCTCCCGTCGGTGACATCAGGATGATCCTCCCGTCGACAATTTCCGCTTTGCCGTCAAAATTCAGCAGTTGCTCGAACATCGACGCAATTTCAAATTCGGAGAGATATCTGCTAGTCGCAATCATCATCAATAGGCCTCCAGCATTTGTGCGCCGCCGTGAGCCGGGTTGCCAATCAAGCGGCGTCCCGGCGGATCGACGACGAAATCAAAAAGTTCCAGGGGAATCTGGCCGATCAGCACGGGTGCTTCATCCGCGATTTCCATCACATCCACACTGCAATCCCGCCCTTGAACGATCAGCTTCGCGGGGCCGAACATGCGCGTCTTGTGCGGACCGGTGCTGCTCATCGAGATTCGCTCGCCCGATTGAATCAGCCCGAGTTCAGCGATGTATCGCGACGGCAGGCATAACGTGGTTGCTCCGGTGACGACCAGCGCTTCTTCGATATGAATGCGTCTCACGGCATCCTCGGCCAGCAACCCTTCTCGCACCTTCCAAAGATCACCGATGTTCTCGATGTCCGCAGCCACAACGACTCGGCCCATTTCTGCGACTCCCGGCATGATTTCGTCTCCCATGAAGTGCTAGACCATCTCCCGGACATCCGTCACCGCCCCGGCAATCGCCGCGGCGGCGACCATCGCGGGGGACATCAGCAGCGTGCGGCCGGTGGGGCTGCCTTGGCGGCCTTTGAAGTTGCGGTTACTCGACGACGCGCAGATTTCACGGCCCTGGAGTTTGTCGGGATTCATCGCCAGGCACATCGAACAGCCGGCTTCGCGCCATTGAAACCCGGCGGCCTCAAAAATCTTGTCCAGGCCTTCTTTCATCGCCTGCTCACGAACCAGTTGCGATCCCGGCACGACGAGGGCTTTCACATGCGCCGCGACTTTTTTCCCTTGGGCGATGTGAGCCGCCTCGCGCAGATCGCTGATGCGGCCGTTCGTGCAGGAACCGATGAAGGCGACATCGATCTTGGTCCCTTTGATCGGCGTCTGCTCTTTCAAATCCATGTACGCAAACGCTTCACGGATTCCCGTCTGGTCATCGGTGGAGAATGAGGCAACGCTCGGCAGCAATTCGGAAACGCCGATGGCCTGCGCGGGGTTGATGCCCCACGTCACCGTCGGCTCGATGGACGCACCGTCGAATGTCACGCGATCATCGAAATCGGCGTCGGCAGCGGACGCCAGGCTCAACCACCATTTCGCGGCACGCTCGAATTCTTCACCCTGCGGAGCGAACGGCCGGCCGCGGATGTAATCGACCGTGGTTTGGTCCGGGTTCACGTAACCGCAGCGGGCACCCCCTTCGATGCTCATGTTGCAGACCGTCATCCGTTCTTCCATCGACATCCGGTCGAAAATTTCGCCCGCGTATTCGTAGGCATAACCGACGCCACCTTGCACGCCGAGCTTGCGAATGATGTGCAGAATCACATCTTTGGCAAAGACACCCGGCCGCAGCTTGCCGGTGACTTCGATGCGGCGAACTTTCGGCCGGCCCATTGCCAGTGTTTGCGTCGCCAGCACGTCTGCCACTTGACTGGTGCCGATGCCGAAGGCGATCGCGCCGAACGCCCCGTGCGTACTCGTGTGGCTGTCACCACATGCGACCGTCATGCCGGGCTGCGTCAGACCTTGTTCGGGACCGACAATGTGAACCACCCCTTGCCGCTTGTCGTCGAGGTTGAACAGCTTGACGCCAAAGTCGCGGCAATTTTTCTCGATGGCGGACATCATCTGTTCGGCCAAACCATCCAAGAACGGCCGCAACAGGTTATCCGTCGGGACGATGTGATCGACCGTGGCGAACGTCCGCTCGGGATACGGCACCGTCAGGTTCCGGTCCCGCAACATCGCAAAAGCTTGCGGGCTGGTGACTTCGTGAATCAGATGCAGACCAATGAACAACTGCGTCTGTCCCGAGGACATCGTGCGAACGGTGTGGGCATCCCAGACTTTGTGAAACAGATTGCGGCGGTCGGTCATGGCTCGATCTCGATTTCAGGGAACAACTTGCAACGAACTTTGAGGCAGACGGCGGTCGATGGATGCAGGCAATGAAATTTTAACATCCCGGCCGGGGAATGGCGAATCCGACTGGCCGCCGCGGCGGAAATCCATGTGTTGTAGCAGGTTCAATCGCCACTCTGGAATGTAGAGCACTTGCTCCGCAAGTGCCATTTTGCACTTGCGGAGCAAGTGCTCTACATTCAGGAACACGATTCCAGAACACGACAGGATTTTCCCCCTCACCCTATGGGACTTGGTTGCGCGACAGAACCCCTCTGACAGTGCAACTCGCCACAAAGTTCTCGTTCCCCAGGAGCGGCAAAGGACATCCGATCAACTCATCAACACCACTTGATCCCGCCGATGTTTCAGGTTAGACTTCGTTGTTGAAAATTTGAATGGACCTGCACGAGAAATCGCCATGTCGCTTCACGGCTGTGACGAGTTTGAGCGGGGTATCCGCACCGATCGCCGGGGCTTTTTGCAAGCCGGCATGCTCGGCACAACCGGGTTAAGCCTGTCGGGATTGCTCCAGCGGGAAGCTGAAGCGGGAACGGGCGGCAGCGAGCGTTCGGTCATCATCCTCTGGATGCGTGGCGGGCCAAGTCACATCGACATGTGGGACCCGAAACCGGAGGCACCGGTCGAATATCGGGGCGAATTCGGCACGATTCCCACCAATGTCCCCGGCATTTCTCTCACCGATATGCTGCCGAAATCGGCCGCGATCATGGACAAATGGTCGATCATCCGCAGTTTGAATCATCACGACGCCGGGCATTCCACGGGCGATCAGATCTGCTTCACCGGTTACAACGCCGGCCCCAGTCCCGATGTCAACATTCATCCCAGTTGTGGCTCGATTGTCGCCGAGCAGTTGCAGCATTTGAATCCCGATATGCCCGCGTATGTCATGATTCCCAGAATGGATCCGGGCACCGGCTCGGCGTATCTGGGGGTGGCCTACAAGCCCTTCGAGACGATTGCCGACCCGGCACGCGATAACCCTTTTCAGGTGCCGAACTTCGCCTTGCCGGATGGCCTGACGGTCCATCGTCTGGATGACCGACGGCAGCTCATCCGCGGATTGGACCGGGTGCAGGAACAAATCGACCGGTCGGGGCATATGAAAGCCGTGGACCGCTTTCAGCAACAGGCCTGGAATATTCTGAGCAGTACAAAGGCCAAAGAGGCGTTCAACCTCGAAGCCGAACCGCGCGAACTGCGGGAACGCTACGGTTTTCGGCCGGAATTCGACCCCAAAGCCTCGAACCGCTGCGGTTGCCCGGCGTGGGAACAGCGGATGCTGCTGGCACGCAGGCTTGTCGAAGCCGGTGTCCGGCTGGTGACGGTCGATCTGCGGTGGTGGGATACGCATGTGAAAGGGTTTGAATCGTTGCGACTCGGATTCTTGGACCGCTGGGATCAAGCCTACACAGCGTTGATCAACGACCTGGAAGAACGCGGGATGCTCCAGAACACGCTGGTGGTTGCGTGGGGAGAATTCGGCCGCACGCCGCGTGTGAATAACGATGCCGGTCGCGATCATTACCCGAACGTGTTCAGCGGGGCCTTGGCCGGGGGGCCGGTCATCGGTGGCCGAGTGGTGGGATCGTCCGACGGCAAAGGGGCGTTCCCGCTGACAAATCCCAAGTCGCCGCAAGATGTTCTGGCGACGATCTATCGGCATTTGGGTGTCGATGTGAACCAGAGCTATCTGGACAACTCCGGCCGCCCGATTGCCGTCCTTCCGTCCGGCACGCCGATCACCGAGCTGATGGCCTGATTCACCGCGAAGAATTTTCGGTAGTGGCTCAGTTTCATTCGTGCCACGCCCACGCGCTTCGCGCGGGCGTGTTTTCACACGGCAACCTGCACGCCCGCGCGAAGCGCGTGGGCGTGGCACCGCAAAAAAAACTTAATCTGAACCCATTACCGGATTTTTGGTGCTCAAGTTCCTCATCCATCGAGAGTGGTCGAGGGGAGTGAAGTCGGCTCGGCACCGCTGTGCGATCAAATCGCGCATGGTCTGCTGTAATTTTCAGCACGCTTTCTCAACCGCCAGAGTGGCGGATGCCGTGAAATCCGATTAAATTCACATTTGCGCTCATCTCCTTCACTCCGGTACACAACTTGCCTGTCGAGCAGCATCGGTATGCGCCCGAACCACCCGCACTAAGGAAAATCCGACCATGACCGTGAGTAGCGCCAGGATGAACGCCATTTCCGCCGTCACGAATTACAAGCCGATTTCGCCGCCGCTGAACTTCTCAGAGACTCCGGCGAACGATCTATTCGGCGCGAACGTCTTCAGCCTGAAGGTGATGAAGGATCGTTTGCCGAAGAACGTCTTTAAATCGGTTCTCAAAACCATTGAAGCCGGCGAACCTTTGGGTGGCGATGTCGCGGATACCGTGGCCTCGGCCATGAAAGACTGGGCCATCGAGAAGGGGGCCACCCATTACGCACACGTCTTCTACCCGCTGACCGGCTTGACCGCCGAGAAGCATGACAGCTTTCTGACACCCGATGGCCAGGGCGGCGCGGTCAATGAATTCAGCGGCTCGCAACTGATTCAGGGCGAACCCGACGCTTCCAGCTTCCCGTCCGGCGGCATCCGTGCCACGTTCGAGGCCCGCGGTTACACCGCCTGGGACGTGACCAGCCCGGCCTACATTCTGGACAATCCCAACGGCACCACACTGGTGATTCCGACCGCGTTCTTCTCCTGGACCGGCGAAGCCCTCGATAAGAAGACTCCCCTGCTCCGTTCGATGAAGGTGTTGAACACGCAGGCCCAGCGAATCCTGAAAATCTTCGGCCACAAGAACGTCGGCATGGTCACGGCGACCTGTGGACCGGAACAGGAATACTTCCTGATCGACCGCAACTTCTACTTCGCCCGGCCGGACCTGATTAACGCCGGCCGCACGCTGTTCGGTGCCCCGCCCCCGAAGGGCCAGGAATTCGCCGATCAGTATTTCGGCGCGATTCCCGACCGCGTGCTGGCCTGTATGCTCGAGACGGAACGCGAACTGTACATGCTCGGCGTGCCGGTGAAGACACGGCACAACGAAGTCGCCCCGAGCCAGTACGAAATCGCTCCGATTTACGAAAACGCCAACGTCGCGGCCGATCATCAGCAACTCACGATGATGACCATGAAACGCGTGGCGCAGAAGTACGGCATGGAATGCCTGATGCACGAAAAGCCGTTCGCCGGTGTGAACGGCTCGGGCAAGCACTGCAACTGGTCGCTGGGCAATAGTACGCAGGGTAACCTGCTCGAACCTGGGAAAACCCCGCACGAAAACATGCAGTTTCTGGTGTTCTGCGCCGCCGTCATTCGGGCCGTGCATAAGCATGCCAAGCTGCTGCGCGCGGTTGTCGCCCATGCGGGAAATGATCATCGACTCGGGGCGAACGAAGCTCCGCCGGCGATCATCTCGATCTTCCTGGGCGAGCAACTATTCGACGTGTTCGAGCAGATCAAGAAATCGGGCAGCGCGACGACCAGCAAGCAACCGGGCTTCATGACGGTTGGCGTCGACACCCTGCCGCAACTGCCGCGCGATGCCGGCGATCGCAACCGCACCAGCCCGTTCGCCTTCACTGGCAACAAGTTCGAATTCCGGGCCGTCGGTTCCAATCAGTCGCTGGCCGGCCCGCTGGTCGCGCTGAACACGATCATGACGGAATCGCTGGATGACATCGCCACGGAACTGGAAAAGGAAGTCGGTCAGGATCAGGCCAAGCTGGCTCCGGCCGTGCAGAAGTTGCTCAAGAAGATCATCGACGAGCATGGAGCCGTGGTCTTCAATGGCGACGGCTACTCGGACGAATGGCATGAGGAAGCCGAGAAACGCAAGCTGCCGAACATGAAGCAGACGGTCGACGCCCTCTCGTCGATCACGGAACCGGCCGTTATCAAGATGTTCGAGAAGTATCAGGTTCTGTCGGAACGCGAACTCAAAAGCCGCGAAGACATTTACTTCGAGCAGTATGTGCTGACGCTGAACGTCGAAGCCAAGCTGACGCATGAGATCGCCAAGACGATCATTTACCCGCATGCTGTGCGCTATCAGAGCGAACTCGCCGCGGCCGCGGCCAATTGCAAGGCGGCTGGCGTGACCTTTGACAGCACGATCCTGAACAAGGTGTCGGAGCTGATCGCATCGCTGGTGGAGAAGATCGCCGCTTTGGAGCATGACCTGCCCGGCAACGGCGGGCATGGCGTGTCGAATCCGAAAGAGGCCGCCCTGCACTGCTTCGCTGGCTTGAAACCGGCGATTGCGGCAGTCCGTGATGTTGTCGACGAACTGGAAGGCATCGTCGCCGACGATTACTGGCCGCTGCCGACCTACCAGGAAATGCTGTTCATCAAGTAAGTTGAGCAGTGAATGATCAAGCACAAAAAAAGCCCCCCACGAATTCGTGGGGGGCTTTTTCGCTATCGAGAACCAAGTCGTGATCACTCTGGGTGGCACGTCCCTGAGGCTTTGGGAAGGGCGTGGGTTTCCTGCACTCGCAACGCCCGTCGAAGACTCCGGGACGTGCCACCCCAAGCAAACTCAAGGGCCACCGACTATCTACTCCGGTTTCGCCGGCGGCTCAGGAGCGTCGGGCGTTTCGGCTTTCGCAGCCGGCTTGCCGGTTTCACCTTCAGTCGGTTTCTCTTCAGCGGGCTTTTCCTCGGTCGGCTTTTCCTCTGTGGGCATCGGTTCTGTTTTCGTCGGCTCCGTCGTGGTCGGTTCGGCGGGCTTGGATTCCGGAGCTTTCGTCGCGGCAGGTTCTTCGTGCGTGGCGCCGTCGAAGTGGGCATCGATGTCCCCGCGATAGGGCTTGCCGTCGACTTCCAGTTGCAGCGAGCCATGCAAGTAGCCGGCCTTTGTGATGGCACCGACCTTGGCTTCATCCTGCAAGGAGAATTCCGCGGCTTTGCCCTCGACCGCCACGGCTTTCAGAGCATGCTTCTCGTTGTCTTCGGTGACGACTATGATCTCTGTGGCGGCGATGGGGGATGGGGTTTTCGCATCTTTGCCGAAGAGATAAACGGTCAGCGTATTGGTCTTGGCGTCGACGACGACTTCCGCGTGATATTCCTCGTCGCCGAGTTCCACAATCGCCCCGCCATGTGGGCCAGCCGCGCCATGTTCGTGATCGTAATCATCATGCCCGGCGGCCTGCTTTTCGTTCTTGATCTGCTTCACCGTCTTAAAGTCGCCGCCGGGTTCCGTACAACCTCCAGCGATCAGGGCGAGTGTGAGGGAACTGACGAGTGCGGCCAATCTGCGATCCATGCGAAATCCTTCCAGGGGAAAATGCCGGGCCGGCGGTTGTGATGCAAATCACGAGGGGATACGACGCCCGACAGGGGAAAGTTTGCGCCATGCCGAGCATTTCCGCAACAGTCCGAATTTCCGCCGCAGCACAGGGGTGATCCGCCGGAGGTGGCTGATCAGGAAGCAGAACAAAGCCAATTGGCCGCGAAAAGGCGCAAAAATCGCAAAAAATAAGACGGAACCAGACAGTGAAGCATAGTTATCTGATGCAAACTCATTTTTGCGATTTTTGCGCCTTTTCGCGGCCAAGTCCTCTGCTTGATGAAAACGATTCATCGGCCAGTCGCATGGAATCATTGCGTATGGCCTGATTCGTCAAGGCTGAAACTGGGACTCGTGCGAAAATCCTGGTTGATCCGAACTTGCAACTCTGGTTCGCTCGGCATAAACTGTTGACCCGGCGATACATCCGGACCTATGGACAGTGCCGGTTGATCTGGAGCGGCTTACATTGGAGATTGTTGAGTCATGGCTTTTCGTCCCCGAACCAAGTTGAAACTCGCCCGTAAGGCGAAACGGTGTCCCAAATGCGGCAAGCTGGTCGCCATGCGATTTCGCTGCAAGACCTGCCACAAGAAACTCCGTTAATTTCCCCGTTTCCCCCTTAGTCGAGATCACGCCCCATGCCTCGGATTGAACGAGATCGCGAAATCGCCCAGCGTCGCAAGCGGAAAGATAAGCTGAAAAAGCTGATGGCCCGCTTTTTGAAAGCCAACAATCAGGCCGATAAAGCTACGCTGTCGTCCAAGATTCGCCGGATCAGCCCGTTCTACAACATTGAAGAACGCGCCGCCGCACTGACGGAAAAGCTCTCGCCGAAAAAGAAGTAGTCGACGCGGAACCCGTCGTCGCGGAACCCTCTGGCACCGCTGGCGAGTTCTCCGCGAAATCGCCCACGACTCTTGCAAGTTCACGCGCAAGCCGATATTGATGATTATAGTGTCGTGATTGTGAGTCTTCGATGCTGCTCGATCGGGGTCATAGTGTCAGCTTGGGTGGCACGTCCCTGAGGCTTTGCGAAGGGCGTGGTTTTCCCACACTCGCCACGCCCGTCGAAGACTCCGGGACGTGCCACCCAGAGTGAACTGATCAACTAGCTAAAGCCGGGGGGGTTGCCGATGCTGACACTCAGCGGTCCGGGGCGATCATTCTGTAACGGATTGCCTCGGCGGGACTTCCTCAAGATTGGCGGCTTGGCGTTGGGCGGACTCAGTCTGCCCGGCGTACTGCGAGCCGAGCAGGCGGCTGGTTCCTCGTCCCGACATAAGGGGATCATCATGATCTACCTGCCGGGCGGCCCGCCGCATCAGGATCTTTTCGATCTCAAGCCGCATGCCCCGGTCGAAGTGCGGGGCGAATTCGATCCTATCGCGACCAATGTGCCGGGGATCGAAATCTGCGAACTGCTTCCCCGCCTCGCGCAGCGGATGGACAAGTTCTCGATCATCCGCTCGCTGGTTGGTTCCGACGGTGCCCATGCCTCGACGTTGTGCATCACGGGGAATCGGTTCGGCAACGAACCGCCCGGCGGCTGGCCTTCCATCGGTTCCTGTGTGTCCGCCGTGCAAGGGCCGACATCGTCCGCAATCCCCGCTGCCGCCGACTTGTCGATACGGATGCAGCACACACCGTACAATATCACCGGCGCGGGGTTCCTGGGCACGGCTCACGCACCGTTCCGTCCCGATGAGAACGTGCTGCAAAACATGACGCTCGGCGGCGATACGCTCAATCGCCTGTCGGATCGCAAGGGGCTGCTTTCGCAGTTCGACCGCTTCCGTCACGAAGTCGACGCGCGACGGCAACTCACGACGATTGATACGGCGACCGATCAAGCCCTGGATGTGCTGACTTCGAGCCGGATGGTTGAAGCGCTCGATCTCACCAAAGAAGATCCCCGCACCCGCGATCGTTATGGAACCGACGACCCGGCCGCGTTGCCCTATGGTTATCTCGGCTACCAATGCCTGATGTCGAAATTCCTCATGGCGCGGCGGCTGATCCAAGCGGGGGTTCGCGTCGTCACGGTTTCTTTCGCCGACTTCGATTGGCATGGCAGCAATTTCACCTTCGCGAAGAAAGTCTTCCCCCTGTTCGATCAGGGCATTACCGCGCTGGTGGATGACTTGCACGATCATGGCCTGCTTGATGATGTGAGCGTGATTGCGTGGGGCGAGTTCGGCCGCACGCCGCGGATCAATGCGACCGCCGGCCGCGATCACTGGCCGCAAGTCAGTTGCGCGTTGCTGGCCGGCGGCGGGATGAAGACGGGTCAGGTCATCGGCTCGACGAACTCGCTGGCGGAACACGCTGTCGACCGCCCCGTCGATTACCGTGCTGTCCTCGCGACGGCCTATCACAACCTCGGCCTCGACGCGCGACAGGCAACCGTTCTCGACCTGAACCGCCGCCCGCGGTATCTGGTTGAAGAGCATGTCCCGGTGCCCGAACTGGTATAGTTCGTTGCGATTGAGCGTTTACTCGCTCCAGTGCAACATTCTCTGCCCGTTTGTAGGCCTGACGCCGATTGTAACGGCGACATCTGCGTGGACGCCGGGATTCTCGCTGTGTGATTCACGGCGATTGACAATTCGCGACCTAATCTTGCATCACTGTCATCAGTGTTCGCTGGATTGAGGTTCGCCATGTCCCTTGCCGCTTGCTCCGAAACGTTTTGCTTGACGGCCGAGGATGCCTCGGACGATTCCGCCGTCTTCCTGGCAGGTCCGGGGGAACTGCGATTATCGGAAATCATCGCGGCCTTGTCGCGTGCCCTCGATCTGACGGAAGGGCAACCGGAAGGACATGCGATCCGCAGCGCCCTGATTGGCATGAGAATCGGCCGCGATCTGCAACTGAGCGCGGCCGACCGTTCGGCGTTGTTTTATGCCCTGCTGCTGAAAGATCTCGGCTGTTCCAGCAATGCCGCGAAAATGGCGTGGCTGTTCAGTGCCGACGACCGGGTCATCAAGCGTGATCTGAAACTTGTCGACTGGACCAAGATGACGGCGAAAGCCTCGTTCGCACTGTCGCACATCGCGCCGGGTGCGGGGCCGATGCAGAAGGTGATGACCTTGGCGGCCATGGCCCGCGAAGGAGAAGCGGGGGCGGCGAAACTGGTTGAAACCCGCTGCGAACGGGGGGCGGAACTGGCTCGGACGCTGGGCTTGCCGGAAGCCTCGGCGGTGGCCATTCGCTCTTTGGATGAACAATGGAACGGCCGCGGCCATCCGTCGGGTATCCGTGGTGAAGAGATCCCGCTGCTGTCGCGGATTCTGAATCTCGCGCAGACGGTGGAAGTCTTTCTCACAACGCAAGGACTCGATGCGGCCTTGGAAGTGGCGGCGTCCCGGCGCGGACAATGGTTCGACCCCACGCTGGTCGATGTGCTGCTGGCGACACGCAATGATATTCCGTTCTGGCAGGCTGTGGCCTTGGCGGGAAGTTCGTCGCGTGGGAATGGCATTTTTGATGAGAACTGGGAGCCGGATGATCTGGCGATTTATGTCGATCAAGACCGGGTGGATCGGATCGCGAACGGTTTTGCGCAAGTCGTCGATGCGAAGTCGCCTTGGACGTTCCAGCATTCGTCGGGTGTCGCGGAGATCGCGGCCGGCATGTCCCAGATGATGGGGCATTCGCCGGCGAGAATTCGCGATATTCGGCGGGCGGGATTGCTGCATGACCTGGGCAAGCTCGGCGTTTCCAACTCCATCCTGGACAAGCCAGGTAAACCGACTGACGAGGAATTCGCTGAGATTCGGAAGCATCCCGAGTATTCAGAAAGCATTCTGAATCGAGTTCCCATTTTTCAACGCCTGGCCGATGTGGCGAGTGCCCATCATGAACGGCTCGACGGACGCGGGTATCATCGCCGGATGCCGGGGCAGACGATTCCGCTGGAAGCGCGCATTCTCGCGGTCGCCGATGTGTACGAAGCGTTAACGGCGAAACGGCCCTATCGCGACGCCATGCCTCACGAGAAGGTGATGCAGATTATGAACCGCGATGCGGGAACCGGGTTATGCCCCGAGTGTCTGTCGGCTCTCATGCAATGGCTCGACCGAACCAGTTTCACATCGCGTGTCGCCGTGCAGTTGGAAGCGATTGAGCGTCTGCACAATTCGTTGTGAAGCTAGCGTGATAGATCGATTGACATCGACGTGTTGTTGGCGACCGGCAGCACGGGTGACCAGGCTTTCTTCCGCCAGCCGCGTGCTCCGCCGCCGGGGTAATACGCGAGTCCCAGGTAGGCATCGACCGTGCCGGTGTCGGCGGGGGTGATGAAGTTCGCTTCGCCGTACAAGGCCCAGCGGTCGTTCAGCGGGACTTGAAAATCGGCTCCGAAGACGACGCATTGCGATTTCGCCGGCGCATCGCCCAGCGCGGCATTCGCCTGCCCGTGTCCATCCGCCAGTCCCAGCCAACCGGTCACCTCGGCCTGCCCTTCCCAGGTGTGTCGCCAGAACGCGCTCCCCTGGGCGATGGGCCGCAACCGGACCGGCGCTCCGGCCCAACTGGCGGAATCCTGCGATTGAGGCAGCATCGCGAAGACGCCGATTTCATCGATGTCGGACACGAAATAGCCGACGCGTCCGCGCCACTGCGATAAAAACGTCGAGGAATAATCCTTCTGTGCCAGGAAGTCATGTGCGACTGCCCACGTCCAATTGTCGACACGTTGGAACAAGCCGAGTGTGGTGAAGCTTTGCTGCCGACTGTCGGCTCCGTCAATCTGCGAGGTGACCCGCACGGCATGATCGGTGAAGTTGAGCGCGGTGCCAAGTTGCAAGCCCAACCCGGCTTCTTCCCACAGCGGCACACCCAGGTTGGCATGCACGCGGCCGCCAAAATGGGCATTCACGCCGAAATCCTGCGGCTGCTTGGAACCTTCCAATCCCGAGAAGAGTTCCAGCGAATCCCACAGTCGATAGCCTTCCGGCTGACTGTGAGCACAATCACATTCTGGGGCTGAGTACGTCGTGGGAGGCTGAGTGTGGCCACAATTCGGCGACTGGCACGAGGAACTGCAACTGGGTGGGGTCCACATCTGACTGTTAGCTGAAAGATCTTGATATGTCTGATCAAATGCGGCTTGACCGAATACCAGGAT